>Ga0079203_1002282_pt1 | contig 12983 bp, 9 predicted proteins | sample PorBlaMBantryBay_FD_68602 | JGI IMG/M metagenome (GOLD analysis project Ga0079203, IMG submission 68602) | Marine algae microbial communities from Bantry Bay - Bantry Bay, Ireland | ecosystem: Host-associated > Algae > Red algae > Blade | place: Bantry Bay, Ireland
TTTTGCAAAGTTGGCGATTTCTGTCACGCCGACTTGTTCGCGAACGGCTTTAACTTCATTAGCGATGTGCTCAAAGTCGTTTGATCGATGGAAGGATAAAATATCCTTGGCCTCAACCCCTTCAGGTGCAAACCATAAGGGTGTCTCCAAACCCCATGTATCCCCCATGATGGCATTGTTTTTCTCTACCATTAAATCGTAGAGTGGTGTGGTTTGTTGGGGGCGACCTGCTGGTAGTTCTTCATTCGGGAATCGAATTGAGAATCGGCGCGAATAGTTTTCCCGCACCTTGGCATTGGTGTAACGTAGTGTTGTGAAATCGCCAAAGCGCGAAACGTCCATGCCGAACACATCGTGTCCGGGGTCACCTGCCGTTATCCAGTTGGCCAAGGCCAAACCAACTCCGCCACCTTGACTGAAACCAGCCATAACAGCGCACGCGCACCAGTAGTTGCGCAAGCCCTGCACCGGGCCCATGAGAGGGTTGCCGTCAGGTGCAAAAGTGAACGGCCCGTTAATTGTCTCTTTAATGCCGGCATCGGCAAAGCCTGGAAAGTGTGCTGCCCCCAATTCTAACGACGGGCCAATCCGATCAAAATCCGGTTGCAGTAATTCATGTCCAAAATCCCAGGGCGTATTGTGCGGCGACCAGGGCTTGCAGGCTTTCTCGTAGGTGCCAAGTGCTAAACCATTACCTTCTTGTCGAGTATAAATTTCGGCCTTGAAATCAATGACGCCAACCAGTTCGTGACCTGTACTTTGATTAAATTCAATCACCTGCGGAATTTCGTCGGTGATCATGTACATATGCTCCATGGCCAGCACGGGTAGTTCGATACCAACCATTCGACCAAGCTCTCGTGCCCACAAACCGCCTGCGTTAACAACGTGTTCGGCGCGTACGGTCCCCTGTTCAGTCACGACATCCCAGCCCTCATCAACCTGCATCAAGTCTGTGACGCGATTACGCAGCACGATGTCTGCCCCTAATTTTTGTGCCGCCTTTGCATAAGCGTGCGTGGTGCCTGATGGGTCTAAGTGTCCTTCTACCGGATCCCACAATGCACCAACAAAGTGGGATTCATCCATTAACGGAAACATGGATTTGGCTTCGCTGGGTGTAATGATTTCGGTTTCCATACCCAGGGCGCGACCGGTAGCATGCACATAGCGCAGGAAATCCATGCGCTCTTCACTGTCAGCCATCATAACGCCACCGGTTAAATGCAATGAGCAGGCTTGGCCTGAAATTTTTTCCAGCTCATCGTAAAGCGACACGGTATAGGCTTGGAGCTTGGCAACGTTTGGGTCGCCGTTTAATGTGTGGAAGCCGCCAGCTGCATGCCATGAAGAACCGCTGGTCAACTCTGAGCGTTCAATGAGCATCACATCTGTCCAACCGGCTTTGGCTAAATGGAATAGCACCGAACAACCAACGACACCACCACCAATGACAACGACTCTTGCGTGTGTTTTCATATTAGTCCTGACTATAAACGCCAAACAGCGTGTGCCACACCGGCTCGTTCTTCCACTTGAGCCAGAGTTTCAAAGCGGCAATCCAGAGAATGTGCAGTGGCGTGAAATACGGTGTTTTTATCTGTAACAATAGCGACATGACCTGGCCAGTACATCAGATCATTTTGCTCGCGCTCTTCATAGTCGACTAATTTTACCCTTGGTCGAATTTCATCTGAAGAGTTCCGGTTTTCATAGTTTAACTTTTTAGCGACTGAATTTGGAGACACTATTGTTCGAAAATAGGCTTCCTGGTCTTGTGTGTCTCGGGGTAAATTATGACCTTTTAGCTTAGCGCTTAATTGCACCAGCGCTGAACAATCAAGACCGTTTGTCGATCGACCTCCCCAGAGATAAGGTGCACCGGTAAAAAACCGCTGTGCAATATCGACCAGTGGTTCATCACTGGTGTGCTTTGAATTTATTGTGTGTTCTTTCCAGATAAAGTGATCAGTGTCGGTTTTCCAGAAATTCGGGTGCTCGCAAGCTTTTACATTCAGTTCGCTGCCCAGTACCAGTAAAAGCTCTATTGGGCTTTTAATATCTGCCTGTTGAAACAGGGGAGTAGCCTTTGTGTTGACACGGTGCGTTTGGTGGTAAGGCTTGTCAGTAACGTGGTGCGACTGAATAAAGCCTGTGTATTTATCGGTGTGAAGTTCAATTTCCAGCCAAGGGGTATTGTCGCTAAGAATGCGGATGCTTTCCCCGTATAAGGCCTGGCTGGTGGTTTCAGCCGCTGTGCTGGCTCGGCGGTACAGGTTGGCTGTTGAGGAGCTTATTCGCATACCGAAGTTTGTGTAGGTTTTTTGCTAATCTGCCTTGCTTTATCGTAGCATGCTAACTTTATGTCGTGACACGAATGATTGCATGCTGGACCCAGAAAACATTAAATATCTTGTCGTGCATTGTGCTGATACACCAGACGATGAAGACATCGGTTGTCGTGAAATACATGCCATGCATTTAGGTTTTGGCTGGCATGGTGTTGGGTATCATCGCATTATTCGACGCGACGGGTCCATTGAGCCGGGCAGGCCCGACTGCTGGATAGGCGCACACGTTTACGGATTTAATGAGCAAAGCCTGGGTGTGTGCCTGGTAGGTCGAAGCAAATTTACTGATGCACAAATGCAGTCGCTGGAATTAGTGTTACTCGATTGGCAGCAACAGCATCCACAAGCCAGTATTTGTGGGCACTGCGATTTTGACTACACCGATAAGACTTGCCCCAACTTTGATGTGGCTTCCTGGTGGGCGGCAAGAATAACTTAGCATCGTATGAAATGAAAGCATTAGCCACCACACCTTGCGTTGGATACATTGAGGGATACTACGGTCGATTGCCAAGCTGGGCAATGCGCACTGAGCTGCTCGAACAGTTGCACCACCACGGGATGAGCAGTTACTTTTACGCTCCCAAAGAAGACCCGCAACATCGCCTGCATTGGCGCGAACCCTATTCGGAACATTGGCGCGACGATTTTAAACGCTGGTGTGCCGTTGCGCAAAAGTTATCAATCAATACTATTGCGGGAATAGCACCCGGTTTGGATTTTAATTTCAAGCACGTTAACGGTGGCGAAGATTTAGCAGCCCTGGTCGATAAGGCACAACAATTTTTAGACGATGGTGCTACTTCAATTGCTTTGCTTATGGATGATATTAACAGGCAATTTAATGCTATCGATAATAATGTTCAGTTTGAAGGGCAGGCGCATGCAATGCTGGCTAATGTGTTATCCGAACAAATAGGGTGTGCAATTTATGTTGTGCCCAGAGTGTATGCAAAGGAACTGAAGCATGAGTCAGTAGATTACGCGCAGCACTTCGTCCAAAACCTCAATAACAGGCACGTCATTTTTCATTGCGGTACGCATATCGTTTCTCAAAGTACGGAATCAAATCACTTCAACGACTATGCACAGGCAGGGCATCGTATCGTGGTATGGGATAACCTGTATGCCAACGATTACTGTCCCAGAAGACTGTTTGTGGGCCCGTGGACAGGCCGTAGCCAAATGAAAGAGATCATGCTCAATCCTACCGGTATGCCGGCGACCGATGCATTGCTGCTGGATATTATGGCTTTTACTTTTAACTCTGATGACGCTGATCTGGCGCATCGGCAGGCGCTTGATAAGCACGTGGTACCCGAACAATTTTTGGCTGTAGCCCGGTACTTTTCACATCCGCCCTTTGGTGATATACCAAACAACCAGAAAAACCACCCAGTAGCAACCGATAAGCTGCTTGATGCGCTGGAATTTCTATTGTGGAAATGGAAAACGCCGTTGTCCCGAGAGTGGTATCCCTATCTGTTTGGGTTGAAGCACGACCTGCATATTGCCAGCGCAACCTTACCGCAGATACGTATTCGGAAAACTCAGCTAGAGCCACTGGCCTCTGCACTAATAAAATCGTAGCTGCAATGTCAGTACTTCAAGGTATAGCCCTTCTTCACACGGCTACCTGAACTTATTTATAGTTCATCCGTCTATCACTATACAAGCGGCGGCGATTTTATTCCGTGTGGGGAGTGTGCGCTCACTGCCGACATCATTAAGGACACTATGGAGAATGAGCTGAAAGATATTCCGGTAGAACTTGAAACACGTGATTGGCTGAGCGAGTGGTACCGACCCCTGTTTAAAGGTGGGTGGCATGCGCCTATTGTTCTGGTGGAAGGTAAAGTTGTTGGTCAAGGTGGTGCTCTGAACCGAGGTGTACTCACTCAAGCTGTTGTTGAACAACACGCTAAACGTGTCGCTATTTCGGGTAACCATGTCTTTGGTAAGGAAACCTGCCCGCATTGCGTGCGAGCAAAATCTCATCTGGAACGCGCTGGCATTGATTATAGTTACCGTGACGTTATCGCTGAACCTCTCGATCTTTATGAGATGCTGGCTCGGGTCAAACCTATCATCGGTCCGAAGACCCCAGTGACTGTTCCGCAAATTTGGATAAACTGTGAATACGTCGGCGGCGCAGATCAGTTAGCTGCCATAGTTCACGAACAGGTCGAACCTAATCCTGATCGTGGGAAGTGCTCTATCTCGCCATCGGCAGCCTAATCTCTCTGCTATGCTTTGTGCGATATGCAATCGCACAAAGAAATCATTCCGCGCTCTGTACTCGAAGAGATTGCAGCGCAAACCAATGCGCACAACTCTGTCGAGCTTGGTGAGGTTATACAAGAGCTCTGGAGTGGTTATGGCGCTATTGTCCGTGTTCATATTAATAACAGTACTCTCGAAACAGCTGTATTGAAGCTTATACAACCACCGGCTCATCCTGCACATCCGCGTGGTTGGGACACCGACATATCGCATCAGCGTAAACTCAAGTCTTATCAGGTTGAAACTAGTTGGTATCAACAGTACGCCGCTAACTGTCCGTCAGGCTGTAAAGTACCTGGTGTAATTGCAACTAGCAATTGCGCGGCCACGCAGTGGATACTGATGGAAGATCTATCCAGTCACTATCCATTGCGAGCAGGCGTTTTTCCAATGGAGCATGTCACCATGGACCAGGCAGCGGTTTGCTTGCGTTGGCTGGCACATTTCCATGCGCGTTTTTTGGGGTGCTCGCCGTCGGGCCTTTGGCCGATAGGCACTTATTGGCACTTGGATACACGACCGGACGAACTAGAGGCTATGCCAGATAGCCAATTGAAGCGTGCGGCCAGTTTGCTTGATGAGACCCTGAATAAGTGTGAGTTTCAAACTATCGTGCATGGTGATGCCAAAGTGGCAAACTTCTGTTTTAGCGCAGATATGTTGAACGTGGCGGCTGTGGATTTTCAGTATGTCGGTGGTGGTGTTGGTGTTAAAGATGTCGCCTACTTTTTAGGCAGTTGCCTGAATGAATCCACTATTGAAACGCATGAATCTGAATTACTGGCGCTGTACTTTGACACTTTGGAGGGGGCAATTGCCAGGTTGCATTCAGCTGAACAGGCGCGTCAGGTACGGTCGGCGTGGTCAGATCTTTACAGCATTGCGTGGACCGATTTCTATCGTTTTCTTGAAGGCTGGATGCCGGAGCATAAAAAAATAAATCGTTATACCAAACAAATCGCGAGTCGAGCATTTGACCAGTTGAGTTTTACTGGCTAAATGCTCGACTCATATAAGTTGCATTGATTGGGCGTCTTTAACTGCTTAACTTTGGCTGGATTATCTGGGTTCTCCACCATCAGCAAGGTTGCGGGCTTGATCAATCCACTCGTCTCTTTCGATGCGGCCAGGGAAAGCCATGGCATCGTTTACCAAGTCGATGTCTTTTGCTTCAAATTTGGCTACTTGCCAGAAGTGATAAATACCCATTTCATTAAGTTTTCCTTCCAACACGGGCCCTACACCAGAGATCTGTTTTAGGTCATCAGGCTTGCCATCAGGACCATCTAAAAATTTGAGTTTTCTACCTTCACCGCCTTGCGTTAGTTCTTTAGCTTGCGGAATCCATTCATCACGTTCGATACGACCCGGGAAGTTCAGGTGTGTGTTTATGTTCTCAATATCACTGTCGGAAAACTCAGCTATTTGACTGTAATGATAAACACCCATCTCGTGCAGTTTCTCTTCCAGAACTGAACCGATGCCAAGAATTTTTTTCAAGTCATCAGGTTCGCCATCAGGCGCATCCAGAAACTTGAGTGCGGTGTCTGCAGTTGCAGCGGATACTGTGGCTCCGGCAGCAGCGCTAGCTGCGTTGTCAGAAGACTGACTGTCCTTATTTGGCTTGCCAGCAGATGCAGCTGCTTTAGTATCATCTTTGCTTTTTGCTGCTGCCGGTTTGGCGGCGGCCTTTTTACCAGCAGGGGCAGTGACACCATTTACCGAGGTTATTTCGATTTCGGTGTAATTCTGACGATGGCCCATCTGCTTGCGATGGTGCTTGCGTCGTCTGAATTTTACGATTCTGACTTTGTCACCGCGTCCGTGTGACAGTACTTTTGCGCTGACTTTGGCATCGCTAAGCAATGGGTTACCTATCGATACATCGCCGCCTTCACCCACCATCAGTACCTGATCTATATCGATTGACGCGCCCTGATCGGCGTCCAGAGACTCGACACGAAGCGTGTCACCGGGGCTGACACGATACTGCTTTCCACCGGTTTTGATGACTGCGTACATTACTAAATTACTCCGTTCTTAGCTCGATTAAACGATATTGCAGCCTCGGACGCGGCTGACAGCAGAGCATTATCGCATTAAAAGAGGTATTAACCAACCTGACGGGATGATCGATTACCCGAATAACGGGGATTACCAGTGTTTCAATGTGTTATCGCCCACGACCTTGCAGCCTTTGCGGTGATTGTGCAGTGAAGTGCGAACGCTAGGTGCGGCGAATATAAAGTGACCAACGAGGCATTATTTGGATTGATCAACGACGAATGCGACAGCTTGTTCAACCACGTTGTCATCACCAATAATGCGGCGGTGGCCTAATCCTGGCGCAGGCGATAAAGTGGCCGCTGGAATCAGTTTGGCGATGGCTTCAGATTCGCTAAAGCTGACCTCTTTATCCTCGGTTGCATGTATGAGCAGAAGGTGGCAGTCGACTGTTTTCAGCTGCAAGCCTGTGGAAAAATCATCAGTCATTCTTCCCGTTAATGTGGTGACTGACTTATGCAATGCATTATTAGCCTTTTTACTCAGTGCAACCATTGATGAAAAGTTATCAAATATTGTTCGCATTGAATCGGGTGCGCTAATCAACACTAACTTCGACGCAGAAAGAGTAGGTGTGTCTGGTATCGTCCCTGCCAAAGTAGTTGCAGCGACAGCAGCACCCAGCGAATGCGAAATAATCGAATCAAAAGATCCAAGTCGTTCTCGAACAGCCAGCATAGCCTTTACCGCTAATGCTAAATGAAAGGTTCTGCCTGAGGATTGGCCATGGCCAGGCAGGTCGAGAGTTATAACTCTGTATCCTTGATCGAGTAATGGGTCAACAAACTTACTCATAAAGTAAGAATGACTTTGCCAGCCATGCACCAGCCAAACGCAACCTTTGGGTTTGTCTTGTTGTTTTGGCAGGAACTCAAAGGCTGCTATTTCTCCACCGGAGTAGGCAATGCCGTGTTTTATTGCTGTTTTAAATTGTTGCTCGGCGCGCTCGATAATGGCTCGGTGATTTGCAGATATTTTTCGTGGCTTGAAGGTTGTGCAAAACAGGCGAAAACCCAATCGGCCGGCAAGTGACGGATGCACAGAAGATAACAAAGTGAAAAACGCACGAATGGCTATTAGCATGAAGCTAGTCTAATTCATTTTCCCGGTTAGGTCAGAGATGATCATTCTGTCGCTGGTACTTGCCTATAGAGTCAACAGTATCGGAAATAGTGTCAGAATTAATAAAGATGCCAAAACTATATTAATGGTCTGCAGTTTTACACAGTGGTCTAGCACAGCGTTTAATCTATAGCGCTTTATGGCCCATATATTAGTTGAAAATAACCCTGATATTGCAAAGGCGGCGGCCACAATAAATACGCTGTAAATCGATCTTTTATCTGAAGCAAACTTACTATTGACGGTAAAGTCGGTTGTCCAGACAGAAAGATTTACTCACTGGAAGAGTACAGATTGAATAAAGCTCATGGGCCCCACTGATGCTAGCCGTGTTTTGAGGGTTTTAGTCACAGCTATCCGCCAAGCCAGATACAGGAGGTAACTCATACTTACTATTTTCAATACTTGGAAACTGTAAGGTACCTGTTCGAACAACTTGCTTAAATTAGAGGCAAGACGGTATTAAGTCCTGCAAATGCCAAAAGAAAAAATATGATGAACAAAAATTTGTAGTAAAAATTTATTGCTAAATCGCACATGGCAGTCCAGTCCCCTGGCGATCAATATTGCATTGCGCGACAATGACAGGCGCTTTGACCCAGCAGCTCTCAGCTGAAGCGAATGCTTTCTTTCGTATGTCTAGCAATTCGATTTAACGCTCTGGCTGTACTTTTTTGACTTGCTCAGGAGCTCACCTCTACTTTTGACTGGTTATTTGTCGAATAATTGACACTCAAGCGCTTAACAGCGCCATCCAAGCTCCTCCAAAGCCTGTTCTGTGGCCATTTTCTTGCATCTTTCATCAACGAATACGTCTACATCTTTCGGCTCACATAACCGCGTTACATGGCATCGTTGTTTTCCATTACCCAGTTTAAGGATCGCGTTCGGGCGTCTGGCTTACCGAAACGGCTAGGCCGCGCATTGTCGGGGCGCTGGAAGAAAGTAAAATCGATTAAACCTCGCTCTCAGGCCAAGCGTTGGGCGCAAAAAGCCAAGCGGCTAAAGCATCGCGTTTCCGGCTCTATGATCAGTGGCCCGCAAACGCTGGCAGATAACATTCGTTTTTTCGCGAATCCCGGACCGCAGTTCGAACCGGCGGACAAGCTTACTGCTGAGCACTTACCCTCTCGAGCAACAACAATCGCATTCTATTTGCCGCAGTTTCATGCGTTTGACGAGAATGATCGATGGTGGGGAAAAGGATTTACCGAATGGCGCAATGTTGCCCGTGGTACTCCGCGATACCGAGGGCACTATCAGCCGCGCATTCCAAGTGATCTGGGATTTTATGATTTAAGTGACGTTAACACCATAAAAGCGCAAAGTGATTTGGCGAAACGCAATGGTATCGATGCCTTCTGTTTTTATTACTACTGGTTCAATGGCAAACGATTAATGGCAAAGCCACTTGATCTCTTCGCTGACTCCAATATCGATCAACAGTTTTGCATCATGTGGGCAAACGAGAACTGGACGCGTACCTGGGATGGTATGGACAATGATGTACTGATTGAACAGAACTATCTGGAACAAGACGAAGAAGATTTTATCGCTGATACAGCGAGCTATATGGCTAACGATCGTTATGTACGCATGAATGATCAGCCCTTGTTTATTTTATATCGTCCCGGTTTATTGCCCGACGCCAAGACAACGATTGCTCGATGGCGTAAAAAGTGGCACAAGCTGCTGGGGGATACGCCTTTGGTCATGATGGTTCAGGGATTTGGTGAAGAGGACCCTCGAGAATTTGGTTTGGATGGCGCTGTGGAGTTTCCTCCGCATAAAGTTTGCGCAGGATTAAAAAATATTAATGATCGTTGCCACGTCCTTGATTCAAATTATCGTGGTTTGGTCAGAAGTTATCAGGACGTGATAGACCAATCGCTTAGCGAATCAGCACCAGATTTCCCTTTGATCAAAACAGTATCTCCGCATTGGGATAATGACGCCAGGCGTGAAGGTTTAGGCATGACCATGCACGGTTCAACACCGGCTTTGTATGAGCAATGGCTCAATGGTGCGATTGACTTTGCAATTGAGAATCCCGTATTTGATCAATCGCTTGTGTTTGTAAACGCGTGGAATGAGTGGGCCGAAGGGGCTTATCTCGAACCAGATGTACATTTTGGTCACGCATATTTAAATGCAACCAAGCGTGCTATTAAGGGCTTGTCTGCCCAATCACGGCTTGGGCGCATACTGTTGATTGGCCATGATGCTCACCAACATGGTGCGCAAATGTTGTTGTTCAACATGGCAAAAATTTATCGGCAGCAATTTGGAATGGACGTGGTTATCGCACTGAAAGAGGGTGGGCCACTGATTGAGGAATACAAAAAAATCACCAAAACAGTTGTGTTGAGCAAGTTAGGGAAAAATGGTTTACCAAAATTGCTCGCGCGCTATAACTTTACTTCAGCCATCTGCAACACGACGGTCACTGGAGACCTGGTTCCTGAGCTTCGCAAGGCTGGGGTGCAAGTGGTCTCATTGATTCATGAGTTGCCTAGCCTGATAAAAGACTATCAGCTCGAAAGCCGTGTGCAGACAATAGCTGAAAAAGCACATCATGTAGTGTTTGCCGCCAAAAAAGTACAGGCAGGTTTTGAATCATTTTGCGAAACAAAAAAACCTAACGCGATAATTCGTCCGCAGGGTACTTATGCACCTGTCAACTATGATGAGCGTACTCGAAACAATGTGAGGGAAGCGTTAGGCATTGGCATCAATGATAAAGTTGTTCTTGGTGTCGGATACGCTGATTTAAGAAAAGGCTTCGATCTTTTTATGGATGCCGCACGACGTGGTGTGGTTGCCGACCCAAAATTGCATTTTGTTTGGGCTGGAGCCGTGAGTGCTGATATGCAGAGATGGATTCAGGCGGACTTTTCCAGCATGGGTGATTCGAGGCGCATACATATACTCGGCTTTACCAACAGAGTCACCGAATTCTATTCAGCCGCTGATTGCCTGTTTTTGTCCTCAAGAGAAGACCCATATCCTACTGTTGTGCTTGAAGCCATGAATGTGGGGTTGCCGGTATTGTGTTACCAAGGCTGTACTGGATTTGATTCGCTAATGGGTGATCACGGGTATTTGGTTGATATTGGACACCCGGCAAAATTGGATGCAGCACTTTATAAAGCGTTAAACGATACCAATAAGCAAAGCCGGGAACGACGCATCGAACATGTAGAATCTCAGTGTCGCTTTGACGATTATTGTTTCACTCTATTAGAATTACTACACCCGGATATAAAACGAGTGTCTGTAGTGGTTATCGATAAACACATCGATGACGATCAAGGTGTGCATCTGGAACAACAATTAAGTTCAATATTTGCTCAGAACTACCCCATATTTGAAGTGCTGTTACTAAGTAAGAGTTTAAAAGATAGCAGTAAGCGCTTAGCCCAAAGTTTAGCTAAAAATTGTGGGCGTCGACTAGAATTTATTCAGCATGATACAAAAGTTGGTGGTCCATATAAACTGTGGGAAGAAGCGGCAACTGGTGCGTGTGGTGACTTACTCTGGGTTTGCGATGCAGGTGAGAGAACAGATTCGCGGTTTGTAAGTCAGCTGGTAGAGGTCTTTGACAGTAGCACTGCTTTGGGCTTTTTCGATTCGAAGCCCATGGTTGTCAATAGCGATCAAATATCCGAACAATTTTTACAGCAGTTGGATGCCGATTTCCAATATTCGATTTCCAAAGACTCAGCTTCGTCCTCAACTGCAAACTTCAGCAGTTTAATGTGGAATCGAGCAACATTGCTGGCATACCTTCGTGAGTCTGAACATGAGCGAGCGCACGAACAACACCCTGATGAGAATATTTCAAGAGCTGCGTAATGCTTATTATTTGTTGTAGCGTGCTGTGAATAACGTGCTGTATATGACCCGTAGTCGGTGTTTAAAACCCCTTCTAAAAAAACCGCCTTTTAGCATGCCATAGAGCAATTTGTATCTGGGCTTTTCGAACGCTAAGTAATCGCGAAACAGCTCCATTTTTTGGCGTTGTTCTGGCGTGATTGGTGGCAGTTGGCCATCACTGCTCAAAATAAAGTTTATAATATTTAGTCGATTGTCTTCTTTGAAGGGTAGTCGGTAGTCCCGCTTAATAAATCCTTGCCACGATTTGTGTTCGGTGTGCTTTTCCATACCAAATTTAATCGCAGCGTTCGGGTTGCTGGCGTTGCTTTCGTGTATGCGGTAGTTGACCAGCGCATCATCCAGCAATACACGTTGTCCATACAGTTCAACAAGTACTGCTAGCCAGTAATCATGCACGTGCAGGCTTTCGGGAAAAGGCAATGCCAGCTTTGCTAAAGCCGCGTTCATTAAGACGGTATTACCCATAACACCATTCTGGCCCAATACGGTAGTCAATGCGCTTTGCTTTCCGATACTGTAATCCCGATAAGATAAAAAGGACTCGTGTACTGTGTTGCCGTTCGAGTCGACCATCTTTAAATCGCTGTGCGCCAGTGCAGGCCCTGCGTTGTCGTTTGCGTCTATGGTTTGTAGCTGTTGCATGCCATGCGCTATACGCTGTTCGTGCCATACATCGTCTTGATCACATAGAGCAATATAATGAAAGCCCATGCTAAGTGCCTGTGAAATACCCTGTTCAAAATTATCGACATAACCCAGGTTCTTGCTGTTGCTATTAACGCTGATATCTAACCGGTCTTTGTACGATTCGAGTAGGTCGACGGTGTTGTCAGTGGAACCATCATCAAATGCTATAACGCAGATCGGCCAGGTCTGATTTATCAGTGAGTCAAGCTGGGCTTGCAGGTGTCGAGAGCCATTGTAGGTACATAATACGATGGCAACAGTTGACTTTCTGTTTGCAGCTGACATTGGTGATACTTTTATGACTTAGTAGACAATGATAGTGAATTAAATTACTAATTAATCAGCGCTTTTGCTTGGCGGCTCATGTCCGTCGCGATGAGGTTCTTGATGTAGCATAGTACGCCAACGACGTTTCATTAAATACACTTCTTTTTTATGGTTTAATTTTTTTATTAATCTTCTCTGTTGCGATCTACCACGTGATTTTGATTCGTGATGATAAAGTTGAGCATGTGGTGTCCAGATATTTTGATAACCAGCTTGTTGCACTTTAAGGCACAAATCCACGTCGTTAAAAGC
>Ga0079203_1002283_pt1 | contig 12980 bp, 15 predicted proteins | sample PorBlaMBantryBay_FD_68602 | JGI IMG/M metagenome (GOLD analysis project Ga0079203, IMG submission 68602) | Marine algae microbial communities from Bantry Bay - Bantry Bay, Ireland | ecosystem: Host-associated > Algae > Red algae > Blade | place: Bantry Bay, Ireland
GCAATTAATATTTTTTTGAACATCTTTTTAAAGTTTTAAATTTTTAGCTCTAAGTTCAGAACAGTGCCTTAAAACCGAATTAAGATGGATCTACTAAAAATAGCGGTTGGTCAAACTCTACAGGGGAAGAATCATCAATGAGAATCTTCACGATTTTCCCTGAGACTTCCGATTCGATATCATTGAACAACTTCATCGCTTCGATAACACAGAGTACATCGCCTGGGTTAACCATAGCGCCAACCTCAACAAATGAAGGTTTGTCCGGTGAAGGCTTTCTGTAGAAAGTACCTATTATGGGTGATTTGATAGTGATGTATTTCGAATCTTCGTCATCATCATCATCAGCTTCTTTCTTCGCTATTGGTGCTTCTACTTGCACCTGTGGCGCGGCGGCCTGGGCCATTGGTATTTGCTGTACAATGGTCGTTTCCTGACCACTGTTCAAGGCTCCGGTTCTGATGGTAATCTTGATGTCGTCCATCTCTAATTTTACCTCGGTGGCACCCGATTTTGCCACGAATTTAATGAGGTTTTGAATTTCTTTGATATCCATATAATCGTTGTTAAGTGATTGGTTTAATTAATAGGCCCATTTTAGATAAATCGACCCCCAAGTAAATCCACCGCCAAATGCAGCGAACACTAGGTTATCTCCTTTTTTAAGTTGGTCTTCGTAATCGTGCAACAATAAAGGTAAAGTTGCCGATGTGGTATTCCCGTAGTGCTGTATGTTCATCAAAACTTTATCATCGGATATTCCCATGCGCTTGGCGGTAGCATCGATAATACGTTTATTCGCTTGGTGTGGCACTAAAAACGAGACATCATTATGAATTAACTCATTTCGTTTCATTATTCTTTCAGCAACATCGGCCATATTTGAAACAGCGAACTTGAATACCGATCTACCGTCTTGAAAAATATAATGCTGACGTGCTTCTACAGTTTCAATTGTGGCTGGTGCAATTGACCCGCCAGCCGGCATTCCCAAAAATTTACGCCCCGCACCGTCAGATCTAAGGTATTCGTCTTGTAAACCTAGCCCGTCTGAATTGGGTTCAAAAAGCACGGCTCCTGCGCCATCTCCAAAAATAATACAAGTTGTGCGATCCGTATAATCTAGAATTGACGACATTTTATCCGCACCTATTAAAAGTACTTTCTTATACCTGCCCGACTCGATATAACTTGCCGCAGTAGACATGCCGTATAAAAAACTAGAACAAGCCGCGAGCAAATCATACGCAAAAGCATTAGTAGCGCCTATTTCAGAAGCTACGAAGGCAGCTGTAGAAGCAACCATACTATCGGGGGTTGCCGTGGCTACGATTACCATATCTATTTCGGTAGCATCTAGGTTTCTTTTTTGAAGCAGATTTTCCGCAGATTTAATCGCCAAATATGATGTGCCTTCCCCTTCTTCGGGCTTTAAAATTCTGCGTTCTTTGATTCCTGTGCGAGAGGTAATCCATTCGTCATTGGTATCTACCATTTCTTCCAACATTTTGTTGGTCATAACGAATTTCGGAACATACCCCCCAACGGCGGTAATAGCTGCGGTTATTTTACCCATGCGTGAATCGCTTTTTTGTCAAAAACATACAAAAATGACACAAAATTGTTGAAAATTAGGGAATTTTTGGAACTTTTTGACTGAAAAGAGTGTTTAATCCCAATGATACTTATCCCTGCCTTTTTCATTAATCGAAACAGAAAGGCATAAAAAAACTCTCGCCTTGTTGGCGAGAGTCCGATATTGTTTTGAACCTGAAAGACTTAAGCCTCTACTTCAGTCTTATCGATCAATACTTGTCCTTTATAATAAAGCTTCCCTTCGTGCCAGTGCGCTCTGTGAAACAAGTGCATTTCGCCTGTTGTTGGGTCGGTAGCCAAAGTAGGGGCTACAGCTTTATAATGAGTTCTTCTTTTGTCTCTTCTGGTTCTCGATATTTTTCTCTTAGGATGTGCCATTGCAAACTTATTTATCCGTTATTAACTTCTTTAAAGCGTCCCATCTGGGATCGTTGTCTGTGTTATTTTCTTTTGATTCTTTTGGTCTCAGGGCGTCTAATCTATCTAGCGCTTCCGATTTTAAAGTGCCATCGGCTATGCCTGGATGTACTCTTTTTTGTGGAACAGCCAACACTAACATTTCATAAATGTACTGTGCCACATTTATTTTATGTTCCCCATGCGGAATAATAAGAATCTCATCATCCTCACTATTGTAAGCATCACCGAACTTTACTACCAATTCCATCGCTGATGCTACGGGTTGGTCAAAAGGCTCTCCTGTAAGATCGCATTGCACGTTTACGGTGCCATCTGCCTTAAAATCGAGCTCAAGCATAGTGCTTGTCTTGTTCAACACTACATCAACAGTAACATTGGTGGCGATAAACTCATCATATCCAAAAGACTCAAAGAACGTATTCTCGATTTGATATCTAAACTGGTGCTTTCCTTGCTTCAATCCTGAAAAAGGAATGCTGTATTCCTTGTGTTCCATCCTTTCTTACACTAATTCAATCAAATACCCATCTAAAAGATGGGCTGCAAAGATACTATTATTTTTAAAGTAGGCAATAGTTTAATTTAGGTGGTTTTTTACTTGAAATATACTTCGTTTATGCCTTAAGAATTCTTCTTTTAAACTTATAGATTCCTGCGATGATTAGAAAATAAACTTTTATGTTATAAAAACTGAAAACCGTATTAAGGGTTTAATATGAGTCTTAGTTGTAAAGAGGTTTTTTTAGTTCAACCATATTTGTATTCTAATAATTACTCCAATACGTATAGCAACTCCAACGTTAATGAAAATCCCATAAATAATCCATTCTTCTTTTTGATTCTTTTTTGAAAGTTTTTTAATCTGTTTTTTAATTTCAGTTAATCTTTCTTCAGGTACTGTTTTAAAAATTAAAGGTTTAGATTTCTTCTCCTTTGAGTAAATTATTTCGCAATTATTTCCTTTGAATTTAGGTCGTTTAGATGGTCGCTGCGCTCGGTTTTGTTTTATCCGATTATTCATGTCCTGAATAGTACCCATCTAGCTATATTTTAATCTGAGCGCTAATATTTGCTTAAAACTCATAGAACACCAGAGAAATCATCGCCGAACCTTCTGCTTCTGTAGCGGGTTCTCGGTCAACTCGGCATACTCCGCCCTATTCTTAAAAATTTGAACGGCAGCGAATACAGCTTCTTTAAAAGAACTGTGATCTGCTTCTCCTTTGCCAGCTATTTCGTAAGCGGTACCGTGGTCGGGAGATGTGCGTACTTTTCGTAGTCCTGCCGTGTAATTTACTCCTTTGCCGAAAGCCAAGGTTTTAAAGGGGATCAGCCCTTGATCGTGATATGCCGCCAAAATAGCATCGAATTTCTTGTACCCATCAGAACCAAAAAAGCTATCTGCTGCATACGGGCCGAAAACCAAATGCCCGGCATCTGACATTTCTTTAATGACTGGCTTAAGAATTTCATCATCTTCCTTACCAATGACGCCATTGTCCCCACTATGTGGATTTATACCCAACAATGCAACTTTGGGGCGGCGAATACCGAAATCCATCGTTAATGATTTTTCTATGGTACGTACTTTGGTGCGAATCAAAATCGGATTGATTGCAGCTGGTGCGTCTTTTACAGCAACATGGTCGGTAAGCAGGCCTATACGTAGGTCACCGCTGACCATGAACATTAGACTCTCCCCTTCTAGCTCTTGCGCAAGAAAATCGGTGTGGCCAGGAAATTTAAAATCTTCTGCTTGAATATTATTTTTATTGATGGGAGCGGTCACCAATACATCTATTTCATCAGTTTTTAGGGCTTCTACCGCAGCTTTCAACGATTCTATAGCAAATTTTCCTGCTTCCTCGGTAGCTTCCCCAAATTGTAGTGTTGGTATTTCTTTCCAAACATTGAGGACATTGATTTTTCCGTCAAGCGCCTTTTCACATTCTTGAATACCATTATAATTGATATTGATGTTCAGGGCGTTCTTTTGTGCAGATATGGTTTTGTTCGACGCGAAAATAATCGGGGTACAAAAATCCATCATTCTAGAATCGGCAAAGGTTTTTAGTACTACTTCACACCCGATTCCGTTGAGGTCTCCAATAGAAATACCAAGTTTTATTTTTCTGTTTTCGTCCATGATATTCTTTACCTTTATGGCCCCACTGGGAATTACGAAAAAGTAATTTCGCCCTTTTGCATTCCTCTCCCTGCAGTCGTCGGATGCAAGAGGGAGGTAAAAAGTATCCGCAATCAAAGATGGGGTTGAATTTTGATTGAGCACAAAACTACTTAATTTAAACGGAAGATGTTTACGGGAATAATCGAAACCTTAGGTACTATTACAAAACTTGAAAAGGATGGAAGCAATCTGCATATATCTGTAGATTCAGTCATAACCTCAGAACTGAAAATCGACCAAAGTGTTGCGCATAACGGGGTTTGTTTGACAATAGTTTCCTTAGATGAAAATAGCTATACTGTTACTGCAATTGAAGAAACCCTTCAAAAAACAAGTCTCGGCAACCTAGTTGTTGGTGATAAGGTAAATCTAGAACGCGCCATGATTCTTGGAAGTCGTTTAGATGGGCATATTGTTCAGGGTCACGTCGACCAAACAGGGGTTTGCACCTCGGTTGAAGAAAAGGATGGCAGCTGGGTTTTTTCATTTGAATATGATGCTGCGACCAACAACCCGACCATCGAAAAAGGTTCGATTACAATTGATGGAACAAGCTTGACCATTGTGGACTCTGGAAAAAATAATTTCAGCGTTGCGATAATTCCTTATACGTATGAGCATACGCGATTCAATTCGTATAAAGCGGGAACTGTTGTGAACTTAGAATTTGATGTTATTGGGAAGTATGTTGCGAAGTTGATGGCGGGGAGGTAGGTTTTAGTTACTCTTGAAAAAGTCCTCACCCGGAACTGCCAAAAAAGCAGTTCCGACCTCTCCCAAGGAGAGATAAAACCTAGAAGGTCATAGAACAAAATTAAATCTCTAAAAAGTTGCCACAACAGTTTCCCTCCTTAGGAGGGATTAAGTGAGGTTTTTTTGCGAAATGTTTCTTGTTGGTGATAAAATTAATACTCCTTCATGTCAGTCTGAGCGCAGTCGAAGACCTTTTTAATTCTTAGGCATTTCGACTTTAGTTTATGCTGAGCGCAGCCAAAAACAGTCAATGTGATAGTTTATGTTGTTTGAAATTACTCCTCAAAAAAGCTAATCGAAGAACCAATCCAAGTTTCGTCTACTTGATGCGAAACGTTGATCATTTCGCCTTTGCTCATACGCGTGAGGTTAATAACGGGTTTAAGCCTATTTTCTTCCTCATTCCAGACAAAAAGCATGCGTAATTCTACTTTAGAGTTTTTCTCAGTACTTGTTTTTACCAAAGGTTTGTACTGTACTTTTTGTTGGAGGATGTAATTCTGTTTGTCTTCAACGGCCTCTATAATCTCTTTGGTAGGTCGAAGATTAATACCTTGACCAGCAAAAGAGAATAATGGTTTTAAAACGAATTTTGACAAATCTATATCGGAAGGAAAGTCATTAAGGTAATATGATTTTGGCACATTTTTATGTTTTAAAAGGGGCATAATGCATTTCGATATCACGAAAAACCAATCTGGGTGCGTACACCATTCCACTTCTAAATCGTCGTGTAAGTTGAAACTGGTTTGTAGGTTTTCGATTCGCTCTAATTCATCTACAATAACACGATTATAAATCCGCTTGATGAGTGTCTTTTGACCGTCTTTTTCGTAAAAAAGCTTTTTGCCATCTTTTATGACTTTCGTCATGCAAACCACTTCTATGCTCAAAGCTTTTTTAGTTGCCCAAAAATCGATTCTTGTCTTTTGCTTTTCAGGGAATACCTCTAATAAAATTACATTTTCTGGGTTGTAATTATTCAATATTACCTTACGCAATTCTTCCTTATAGCTTTCAGCGTTTAATCCACTAAAATAATAGTGAAAACCATTTTCCGGAATAGTGGGATATGTTTTCTGAAACGCTTCCCCTAAAAAGGGTTGGTAAAAAAATAAGGTTGGAAATGCCTGCAGCTCTATTAACTGTGGAGTAATTCCTCCTTTTCCATCGTCACATAACCCAAAGTCTATGGCCAAAATATCAGGTTTGCCCATTGGAGCTGGAGATTGCTGTTTTTTCGGAATAAATTGATTTCGAATATTTTCAAAATCGATTTTCCACAACTGCTCAATAATAGCGTCGCAAGCTGCAAAAACAGTTTTTTTTAATTCTTTACTAATAAAAACAGGGGTTTCGGAAACTCGAAACGCACAACCTTCACCTAATCCAGACTCAATTTCGGTCTGAAGATTTTTGTAAAATTCCTCTTTGAAATTTTGATTGAAAGTATCCCTGATATTTGGTATCATACAACTAGTAGTTTTGCTTCATCTATAGCCTGTGCCGCCAAATCTAGAAACCGTGGAATAATGGTATGGTTGGTCTTCATGATTTTGCCATCATCATCTAACTGCTCAATCATTTCAAGATATTTCTTTTTACCATATTTCTTAATAACCAATTCCCTCTTTTCTTCTCTTACAAAATACCGTAACATCCCCTCCGCATCTGCCTCTGGGTGAAATTGTGTTCCAAAAATCTCATTCGAAAAACGAATCGCCATAACAGCTCTTTCTAAGGGTACGTTAGGTCTAATTTTTTCGCGACATAAAACTTTACCATCCAAAGTATCCAACTTCCATTCTTTTGGGCCGATAACTTGATAATCTCTAGAATCAACGGCATAAAAAGGATCTTGCAATCCTTCGAACAGTACTTCTTGTTCTCCGCTTAAAGTTTTATGTATAGGAAGAATTCCAAAGGAAGTAGAGCGTCGTTTTGTGACCCGAGCAATATCCCAATGCAGGCAGGCCAGTTGAAAAGAATGGCAAATCAAAAAAAGATATTTTTTGTTGTGGTTTGATAAGTTATAAGACAAAATAGTATCTAAAAAACGGAGATAGCCCTCTTCCCAATCTTCTCCTATCAGTAGGGGGGTGCCTGGGCCACCGGATGAAATAAAAATTTCGTAGTCGTCTATATTCGGGATTTCATTTTTTGCACGAACATCAAAAATATCATATTGACCTTTCACCCCATCTTTCGATAGAAAATCACCTGTCAACATTTCAATACACCGCATACCCTCGTTGGGTTCGCCAGCGTTCATATCTAAAATCGCAATTTTGTAGGTATTTTGCATTTACTTTTACTTTATAACGAAGAAAGGCAACGAATAATACCCGTTGCCTAACTTAACGACCAAAACTACAACCCTTTTGAGGTCTGGGCAACAATGTACTTGGCTACTTCGACCAAATCACCGGTTTCTTCGAAGACTTTTAACTGTCTGTCCGCACCTGAACCTTGCTCAAGCATTTGGTAAACGTAATTGACTTCTGTTCTGCAACCTAAGTCATCTACCACATCATCTATAAACTCTAAAAGCTCATTGACCAATTGTGCAAAAGGCACTTCCTCTTCGATTCCGAAATCGATAAGTTTTGCTTCAACACCCCAGCGGGCAGCTCTCCATTTATTCTCGTTCAGCAGTAAACGGCGATAGTTTTTGAATGTCTGGTTCTTTTGCTTCATTTTATACAATTTGGCAACCAAACATTGCATCAAAGCTGCTATGCAAGTGACCTCATCTACAGTCATCACCACATCGCATATTCTGAACTCGATAGTTGGATAAAAAGGATGTAAGCGAATATCCCACCAAATCTTCTTGGCATTATCCAAGCATTTTGTTTTCACCAGAATTTCCACAAATTTATCGTACTCGGCTACGCTCGAGAAGTACGGTGGAATTCCTGTTCTGGGAAATTTATCGAATACCTTACTGCGAAACGATTTGAAGCCCGTGTCACGACCTTCCCAAAAAGGTGAATTTGTTGACAAGGCATATAAATGCGGCAGAAAATACCGTACTGTGTTTAAAATTTCAAGTCCCACTTCTCGACTCGGAATCGCGACGTGCACATGCATTCCAAAAATAAGATTGCCTCGGGCGACATCTTTCATTTCATTTACTATCTCATCGTATCTAGGATTCGGCGTTATCAACTGCTCATTCCAATGCGAAAATGGGTGCGTACCAGCCGCAGCAACTTTTAAGCCTTCATTGTCAGCCAATTGAATTACCTGCTGTCTTAAATAGGATACCTCATCCCGTACCTGATTGATATTCTCGCACACATTAGTGCCCATCTCTACCATCGATTGGTGCATTTCCTCTTTAATACGCTCTTGAAGCAACACCTTGCCTCCGTCGATAATTTTCGACATTTGAGAGCGTAATTTATAACTGTCGCTTTCGAGAATTTGGAATTCTTCTTCTATTCCGAGGGTAAACTTATGCATATCACTAGTATTGAATTGTTGGTCAACTATTTATTTTGTTTTTTTAGCTGCCGGTTTTACTTTGGCAGGAGCCTTCTTGGCCGTTGATTTCTTCTTAGCTGGAGCTTTCTTTACAGGAGTAGTTTTGGCTTTGGCAGCTGTCGTAGTCTTTGCCGGTTTTTTCTTAATTGGTGTAGTAGTTTTAGCCGCTGTTTTTGCTTTCGCTGGGGCTTTCTTCACTAAACTTTTTACCGCCGTTTTTTTAGCTTGTGCGGCTGTTTTTAAGTTTACCCTACCAACTTTAGGTCGTGCATCAGATGCAGCATTCTTTACAAAAGTACCCCAAGAGGTATTATTTTGTTTTGGCTTGTGAGCCTTAGCTTTTTCTATTGCATATTTTGCGGAATGCTCGACAATCCAGTCAAAATTAGTTTGACCTACAGAGTGTACATCCGCATCTGGTGCGGGATTACAGAAATCAATAGCATAAGGTACGCCATCACGTATCGCGAATTCTACAGTATTGAAATCATAGCCCAATGCCTTGTTCATTTTTAAAGTAAGGTCGTGAATCTTCTTTCGCATCTTTTTCTGTTCCGCATCAAGTTCTCCAACGTTTTGCACATATCTTTCGTGAAAAGGTTTTCTTGGATCATAAGGCATAATATGTACATATTTTTGCCCCAAACAGTATACCCTAAAGTACTCCTCGAAAACGATTTCTTCCTGTAACATCATCACCAATTGCCCGGTTTCAGAATGTCTTGCAAAAAGATCATCAGCGTTTTCTACACGATATACATTTTTCCATCCTCCGCCATCATGAGGCTTCATATAAGCCGGAAAACCAATATAGTTGAAGATGTAATTCCAGTCTAAAGGAGCCAACAAGTTTCTGAAGGACATATCAGTAGTGTTATCGGGACGATTATTGGAAGGCAATAAAATAGTCTTAGGTACGGGAATGCCAATTTCCATCATAAGACAATTGTTGAAAAACTTCTCATCTGCACTCCACCAAAACGGATTGTTAATAACAGCGGTGCCCATCAGAGCAGCATTCTTCAAATATGCTCTATAAAAAGGAACTTCTTGAGAAATACGGTCGAAAATCACCGAATACCCATAATCAATACCTTGTTGCAGCTTATCAATCTGAACGGCCTCTGCAACAATTTCGCCTTTACCTAATTCATTTACTTTGTCGATAAATGCCCATGGGAAGGTGTCTTCCATCCCAAATAAAATACCTACTTTTTTTGCCATAATATGCTTTTTAATTTCATTCCGACGCTTGTGCTGAACTCGTTTCAGTAAAGGTCGGAATCTGTTCGTTCAATGAGTTTAGTTTCATTCTCGCGGAGGCGGAAATCTATTTATAGTTGCTCGTTACTTTTAAATTCAAGGAAATATTATCCAAAATAAACTCCTAAATATTCAGGAAACATCATTTTCCAAAGTGGCCAATCGTGATCGACCCATTTTTTTTCATCATACCAATGGTCTATGCCTTTTTCATTTAGAATGGCGGACATTTGTTTGTTCTTATCCAAACAAATATCCCAATCAGAAGTTCCCAGCACAATTTTCATGTGATTGTATTTCCAACCTTCCTCATTTTGCATAAACTCATTGGGGCAGTTGTAATAAATGCGCATATCTTCAGAAAGTGGCGTCATATTACGGATATTGAACGCCCCACTCATCGCAATAAGGTGTGAAATCACATCAGGAAAACGAAAAGCGGTATTAGCAGCATGAAACCCTCCAAAGCTAACGCCGGCAACACCAATACGATGCGTGTTACATTGCCCTTGTATATAAGGTATAAATTCTTCCTTCAAAAACTGCATATACAATTCGTAATTATGAATCTTAGTTTCAGAATTCATGTTGTCATCGTAAAAGGATAACATATCTATGGTCTCTACATTATATATTTTCACCAACCCTGCTTCTACCAAATGCATAACCGAACCTATTAATCCGAAATCGGTATTCTGAGTGTATTGACCTCCTGAGGAAGGAAACATCAAAATAGGATGCCCCCAATGACCCGTGATCTCAACATTTATATTTCTACTCAAAATATTCGAATAGTACTGTATATGTTCTATTTTCGCCATCTCTTAAATGTACTTAAAATTCATCGGTTTTTTCATTTTTAAATGGGCGCAAATGTAATTTTTTTTTGAATGCGCCAAACATTTATTTTAAGTACTCGTTATAGTTACAATTACCTCAATTATACATGCAATTTCACATTGATTTTATAAGTGCAAAAGGCACTATTTTCTCTGAAAACTTAGAGCGCTGGGTTACGTTTAGGTTCGTTGCACCTTCCAATTATTGGAAATCGGCAGCTTCATTTCCCATCCTATTAATGAATGATGGCCAAGATTACCGGGCAATGGGTATCGAAGACACTTTGACCAAAGCATTCTCCAAGAAATCAATCCGACCTTTTATATATATCGGTATAGAATGCAACGAAAACCGAATACATGAATATGGTGTCGCGTCTTCAGCGGATTTTAAAGGGCGTGGCGGTCGCGCCAAATCATATTCGCTCTTTATTTTAGAGGAATTTATTCCGTTCCTGAAAAAAGAATTCAAAGTTTCGAATAAAGGCGAGGATTGGGTTTTCTGTGGCATGTCTTTAAGTGGGTTATCGGCCTTTGATATTGCTTATAACAATCCCGATAAATTTGGGAAAATAGGTGTCTTTAGTGGTTCGTTTTGGTGGCGTAAAAAAGCCTATGTCAAAAATGATAAGGCAGACCGTAGTAGAATTATCTTGGATATAATCAAGAACAGAACGTTTGCTCCTCATCAAAAGTTCTGGCTACAAACTGGTACGGATGATGAAAAAGCCGATAGAAATGGCAATGGGGTTATTGATGCCATTGATGATACCTTGGATGTCATCAAAGAACTTGAATCAAAAGGATATTCCTATCCCGGTGCTATTTCTTATATAGAAGTTGAAGGTGGCAAACATGATTTGCCCACATGGGGGGAAGCATATCCTGATTTTATTTCTTGGGCATTTCCAGCTAAATTTTAATCCGAGTTGCTTGCATAGCGCTTAAATACTTCTAGAGCCGTATATTCTAATGCTTTTTCGTGAGTGGCTTCTAGCACTACTTTTGGAGCTTTGCCTTGTTTTTCAGCTTCCGCCCAGCGCATAGCACACAAACACCATTTATCTCCCGGTTTTAATCCAGGAAAACGCCATTCGGGTTTTGGTGTTGAGAGATCATTGCCTTTGGTTTTTGTGAATTCTAAAAATTCTTCTGTCATTATCGCACAGACTACGTGGGTTCCATGGTCTTCATTCCCGGTTTTGCAAAAGCCGTTCCGGTAGAATCCTGTTTTGGGTTCAAAGCAGCACGATTGTAAAGCACTACCCAAAACGTTTTTAGGTATTGCTTGTAAGGCGTTAAATAGTATGATCGTATTCATATTCAAACCTTAATAAAAATCTTTTTTTGATACAAGAAATAGGCTAAAAAACAATAAAACGAAACCACTGTAAGGCCATATAACAAAGAAGAAAGCTGCATTGCTATAAAATCATGCACATAAATGGTGTTGAAAAGCCATCCGTGAAGCGAAGTCTCGCCCACTTTAACCATTCCCATAATCTTGCTGATAAAACTTGACAAGAAATACAACAAAATGGCGTTGGCGCCAGCGTAGCGAAATATACTGCCAAATTTAAAGCTTTTAACAGCTGTCAAGTAATAGATTAATGCCAAAATAAGATTTGCCCAGCCAGCGGTAACGAGCACAAAACTGCTCGTCCAAAGTGCTTTATTGATGGGAAATACCCAACCCCAAAGGTGGCCAATTAGCAACATTGAACCTCCTACCCCCATCAGAATCGTAGCTTTTTTCTCTTGTTTAGCCGTTAAAATGAGACCGGTGAAAATGCCTAATAGCGAACTTGCTACCGACGGTATGGTACTCAAAAAACCCTCGGGGTCGTAGTCTACTTTATAGTTGTGGGTGCCGAAGATTTTTACATCCAACCAATTGGCAAGATTGTTCGGAGCCCTGTTTAAAGTAGACGCCATGCCGTCGACAGGAACCAGCGTCATGAGCAGCCAATACCCGACCAATAAAAAGATGCTTATACCTATCAAAGTTCTCCAATTAAAATTCAGAAATAGGATGGAGGCAAAAAAGAAGATTACCCCAATACGTTGCAAAACCCCCGGAAATCGAATATCGGCAAAGTCTTTTACAAACGGAAAGCTAAGCGTAAAAGCACCTAGGCATAGTCCCAACCCAACAAGCTTCAATGTTCGAACGGTGATTTTCCTATAGGTACTCGCATCGGCAATTTTGTTCTGGTATGAAAACGCAATTGAAGTACCCACAATGAATAAAAAGAAGGGGAAGACCAAATCGGTTGGTGTGTACCCATGCCAATCGGCATGAAGAAATGGCGCGTAAACTGCTGACCATGTACCCGGGGTATTTACCAGAATCATCAGAACGATAGTCATTCCTCGGAATATATCTACTGAAAGGATTCGGTTTTTCATCCTACAAAATATTAGTCTTCATC
>Ga0079203_1002292_pt1 | contig 12949 bp, 9 predicted proteins | sample PorBlaMBantryBay_FD_68602 | JGI IMG/M metagenome (GOLD analysis project Ga0079203, IMG submission 68602) | Marine algae microbial communities from Bantry Bay - Bantry Bay, Ireland | ecosystem: Host-associated > Algae > Red algae > Blade | place: Bantry Bay, Ireland
ACAAATACCGATTGGTGTATTTATCCGATGTACGATTGGACCCATGGCCAGAGCGACTATATAGAACAAGTATCTCATTCGTATTGTACTTTGGAGTTCGCCATGCACCGAGAGTTATATGATTGGTTTTTGGATCAAGTTTATGACGAAAATAAGGTACGGCCTAAACAAAGGGAATTTGCACGAAGAAACTTGAGTCATACCGTAGTTAGCAAAAGAAAGTTAGCGCGCTTAGTAGAAGAGGGTGTTGTAAAGAGTTGGGACGACCCAAGAATGTCTACAATTTCGGGAATGCGACGCAGAGGGTATACACCGGAATCTATTCGAAATTTTGCGGATACTATCGGTATTGCTAAACGGGATAATCTAATCGATGTTTCTTTATTGGAATTTCAGGTACGAGACCATTTGAATAAAATAGCCCCTCGTGTGCACGGGGTGTTAGACCCATTGAAATTGGTCATTACAAATTACCCGGAAGTAGAAGAGGAATGGCTTGATGCCAAGAATAACCCTGAAGATGAATCCGCTGGAAGTAGAAAAGTGCCTTTTTCTAGGGTGCTATACATTGAAAAGGAAGATTTTAGAGAAGAGGCGAATAAGAAATTTTTTAGACTAAAATTAGGAAAGGAAGTCCGTCTTAAGAACGGCTATATCATAAAAGCGGAGAGCTGCACGAAAGATGCCGACGGTGCTATTACCGAAGTGCAATGCACGTATGACCCAAAAAGTAGAAGTGGTAGCGGCACTGAGGAAAGCCAAAGAAAGGTAAAAGGAACCTTGCACTGGGTGTCGGTCAAACATGCTTTACAAGCTGAAATTAGGATTTATGACCGATTGTTTACGGTGGAAAGTCCGGATACGCATAAAGACAAAGATTTTATGGAGTTTGTAAACCCAAATTCTATAGAAGTAATTACCGGGTTTTTAGAACCACATTTGTCAAATGCCATACCAGGAGATAAATTTCAATTTCAACGGATAGGGTATTTCTGTATTGACCCGGATTCAACATCTGAAAAGTTGGTTTTCAATAAAACGGTCGGGTTGCGCGATTCGTGGGCTAAAATCGAACATAAGAGCTAATATTGATTTTCCTTATCCATTTAATCATATCAATCGGTATGTTCTATGGAAAGCTTATGATTTTAAGACCTTGCAGAGGTGTTTCTTATGTGTTGAATATATTGTGCTGCTAGGTTTAATTTCATTCATTAAAATGCTTTATTCGAGTTAACTGGATGACCAAGGTGCAGGTAATCTATTTTTTAACTCAGAATCTATCATTGCATAACTAAAATAGAAAACCCTCTCGCTTCCAGAATGAGCTAAAGGGTTTTCTATTTTAACCTAGCTTAGAAAATACTAATCCAATTTTTTAGGCTTTTGTTTTTTCATGGCCTCTCCAATTTGATTGCTTGCTGTAAAGCTGGCCACCATATCGTTCAACATTTGGCTACCTGCCTGAGGCGAATTAGGTAAGAGTATCAAATTACTATTGGTTTCTTGCCCGATAGATTGCAAAGTATCATAGTGTTGCGTAACTACAATTAGCGCCGAAGCTTCCTGAGAGTTAATACCAACCTTATTCAATACTTCTACCGATTCTTCCAAGCCACGAGCTATTTCACGACGTTGGTCCGCAATACCCTGGCCCTGCAGCCTTTTACTTTCTGCCTCGGCTTTCGCTTTTTCTACTATAAGAATACGAGCTGCATCACCTTCAAACTGCGCTGCGATTTTTTCACGTTCTGAAGCATTAATACGGTTCATTGCCTCTTTTACCTGAGCATCTGGATCAATATCGGTAACAAGTGTTTTGATGATATCATAACCATAATCCATCATGGCTTCGTTAAGCTCTCTTTTTACAGCGATAGCAATATCATCTTTCTTTAAGAAAACATCATCAAGTATCATTTTTGGTACTTCGGCACGTACCACATCAAATACATAAGAAGTTATTTGATCGTGCGGATAATCCAACTTATAAAAGGCATCATAAACCTTATCCTTTATAACCATGTACTGCACCGATATTTTTAAACGAACAAATACATCATCTTTTGTCTTGGTTTCAACGATGACATCTAACTGCTGAATTTTTAAACTTAGTTTACCAGCGATTCTATCTATCAGAGGAATTTTAAAGTGCAGTCCTGATTGACGGGTACTGTGATACTTACCAAAACGCTCTATAATAGCAGCGGTCTGTTGTTTAACAATAAATAATGCGGAGATTAGAATAACTACCGCAAAAAATACAAGTGGTATTAATAAGAATTGGCCCATAGTGTTTTTGTTTTAAATTTTGATTTCAATATAGTAAGAGTTTACCGTATCAGTAGCCTTTTTCCTAAAATTGTTACAATTGGGGGTTTCAAGTTTCAAAAGTATCAGGCCCAAAGGTATTTTTAACGCCTAGAAATTAAACTTAAAGTAAACCTACAGCTTTCTGTATTCGCGAAACACTCTCCTTTTTCCCTACCATACCCATAATGTCAAAAATACGAGGGCCTTTCATATCACCTACTAACACCAAACGCAAGGGCGGCATCACTTTTCCGAAAGAGAGTTCTTGCTCGTTAATCCATGTTTTAACAACGGTTTCAACATTCTCAGGTGAAAAATCGGCAATGCTTTCCAATACCAAAATCAATTGATTTAAGATATTTGGAGTGCCTTCTTTCCATTGTTTTTTGACCGCTTTCTGGTTATATGAACTTGGTGGTTCAAAAAAGTAGTCCGATAGCTCCCAAAAATCCTGCACAAATGTGGCGCGTTCTTTTATTAAGGAAACCACCTTTTCAAGGTAAGCGTCAGGCTGGGTGCACTCGAAGCCTCTGTTGTGAAAATCATGTTTAAATAATTTGGCCAATTCCCCATTGTTCATTTCCTGAAGATACTGATGATTGTACCATTTGGTTTTATCAGGGTCGAATCGCGCGCCCGATTTATTGACCCGCTCTAAACTAAAGGCTTGAACCAGCTCTTCTAAACTAAATAACTCTTGTTCCGTTCCAGGATTCCATCCTAAAAGCGCCAAAAAGTTTACGACGGCCTCAGGAAAATAGCCTGCTTCTTTATAACCAATACTATCATTCCACGAAAGTGGAAATATCGGAAAGCCCATTTTTTCGCCGTCTCGCTTACTTAATTTTCCTTCGCCTACTGGCTTCATAATTAAGGGCAAGTGGGCAAAATTTGGAGCATCCCAACCAAAGGCATCATATAATTGTTGATGTAAGGCCAAAGAGGGCAACCACTCCTCCCCTCGTATAACATGACTTATTTTCATTAAATGATCATCTACGATATTCGCTAAATGATAGGTTGGCATACCATCGGCCTTGAAGAGTACCTTATCGTCAAGAACATTGGTATCTATTTGAATGTCTCCTCGAATGATATCTTTAAGGTGCAGTTTTTCGTCTTGTGGGGTCAGAAAGCGAATTACGTAATCCTCTCCTGAATCCAAACGCTTTTGTACTTCTTCGGAATCGAGAGACAGGGAATTATCTAATTTGAGGCGGTTGTGCCAATTATAAATAAATATCTTGCCTTTGGCTTCATGGTCTTTTCTATGAAAGTCCAGTTTTTCGGAAGTGTCAAAAGCATAATACGCCTTTCCGTTCGCAATTAGCTCTTCAGCATACTGCTTGTACAGATGTTTGCGTTCGCTTTGGCGATATGGGCCGCACGAACCTTCCTTATTCGGACCTTCGTCAAAAGGAATACCGACCCAGTTCAAGGCATCGATAATATAATTTTCTGCGCCTTCAACGTATCTGTTTTGATCCGTATCCTCTATGCGTAAAATAAAGTCACCACCATGTTTTTTGGCGAATAGGTAATTGAACATTGCGGTGCGTACACCACCAATATGAAGGGCTCCAGTTGGGCTGGGTGCAAAACGAACACGGACTCTTTGGCTCATAAGATTTAATTGAAACGCAAAGGTATAAAAAGAAGCCTCCTCTTACATGGCGCGGTTGGGAGAATACTATTAAAAATCATCAAAATACTTAAGAGCCAACCCCAACAGTTTTAAAATAGTATGACCATTCGAGTATGAGTTCTCCCCTTGAGGGGGAGTTAGAGGGGGCTATTCATTTCAGCAGGAATTCTGTGGTTCATTAAATTAAACCATAATGGGGGAAGAAGTGAAAACACCATTGAAGTAGGATACCCGTACGGCATCTGTGGCGAAATATCATGATAGTCAAGTATTTGATACTTTTTTGACGATTTATAATGATGGTCGCTGTGCCGGGTTAGTTCATATAGCACAATACGCCCCATTACGTGATTACTATTCCATGAATGCACCTCACGAACTCGTTCGTATCGCCCCGATGCCGTTTTTAAGCGAGACAAGCCGTAATGTTCAATGTAGTTGACCGTTTCCAGCATTAAAAAACCTATAATACCCGCAAAAAAAGCAAACCATAATCCGGTTGATTGGAATACGATATATATAACGGACAGGTAAGTGATTTGGAATACAGAATACCAGAGCATATCATTTTTTACTGAAAAATAGCCCTGTTTATTTCCTCGGAGCAGTTTCAATTGTAATTTCCACGCACTCGCGTATTGTCGAAACACAGAAGTAAACCAAAACGAATACACCGTTTGGTTATACTGTGCAGTTGCCGGGTCTTCTTTAGTCGCTGCATTTGCATGATGCCCAAAATTGTGTTCAATATAAAAGTGCATGTAATGAGAGGGCAGCAATAGCAGTTTCCCTAAATGTCTTGCGAAAGATTTTTGCCTATGCCCTAATTCATGGGCTACATTTATGCCATTGGTTCCCAAAACAATACCGACTGAAAAGATAAGGCCCGTTATTTCATAGATTTCATACGTATGGGTCGAAACATCCCAAAGGGTATATAATAAAAGACCAAAAACCACGGGAATATTCAAATAGAGCATCCAATCAAAGACAGTACTTTTCGATTTTTCTTCACGTACTTCACCTTCATGATTGCTGGTGTCAAGTGGTAATGCTATTTCTAATAAGGGAATAATAACAAAGGCGTAAAACGGCGTGAAGTAACTCCAGCCGCCCTTAAGAGAAACACTAAGAACAGCGGAAATAGGCAATGTCATTGCCGCCAAATATTTTAAATCTTTCATTTTATGGTATTAATGGGCCAAAACAATTACAACAAGCCTAACTCTTAATTTCATCGTAAATGTGGTTGAATAGGCTGATAACACATCGTTTTTGACGTATCTTGGTTCTAAATATAATGTATATTGGCTAGTTACAATAACATACTCGATAAATTGAACGGGTTTACCAAAAGGTATTACACCAAGATGTTGATCAAAGGGGTATTGCTTTTTTTGGTATTGGGTCTGCTCTTTTTCCTAGTAATTATGGGCGTGGAGTATTTTTTGTGGCTAAATTCGACTGGGCGTTTAATATTGTTGTTGGTATTTGTAGCAGTGGAGCTATTCTTAGTGTACAAATACATCGCAATACCACTTTTCTATCTCTTTAAGATACGCAAGGGCATCGGCAATAAACAGGCTTCCCTATTAATTGGAAAGCATTTTCCCGATGTAGGGGACAAGCTTTATAATTTATTGGATTTGGCCGATGATAAAAACCAATCGGAATTGTTGTTGGCAAGCATAGCGCAGCGCTCTGAGGGGTTGAGCCCCGTCCCTTTTTCAAAAGCCATTGATTTTAGGGAGAATATTAAATATGCCAAGTATTTGTTGCTGCCGTTTATGGTTTTCGGCCTGATTTGGTTCACTGGCAATTTGAGTTCATTTTTTGGGTCTGCGAACAGGGTGGTCAACTATGATTTAGCTTACCAACCGCCAGCACCGTTTGCCTTTAAATTGCTTTCAAATCAGCTTGATGTTTTGGATACCGAGGCGATTACGTTGCAATTAACTACTGTTGGGGAGATACGGCCAGATGCTGTTTTTATAAATGTTGAAGGCAAGGAGTCGCTTTTGAAACAGGAAAATGGAATATATCAATACACTTTTTCGCCGCCATTAAAGCAAACTGATTTTCATTTTACGTCGAATGATGTTCAATCACAAGAATACCGCCTTAACGCACTAAAGACCCCATCAATTCAGGATTTTAAGGTTAGATTGAATTATCCAAATTATACCAATCGTTCCACGGAAGTTTTGAAAGGAACGGGTAACGCCATTATTCCCGAGGGCACAAGGGTAACTTGGGAAATTGAGGGACAAAATGCAGAAAGAATCAACTTGATTACCCAAGACACATCATTGGCCTTTGCAAACGAAAAGGAGCTTTTTTCTTTGTCCAAAAATATTTACCGAGAATTGCAATACGAATTGGCAACATCGAACAAAAACATTGAGAATTACGAAAAATTGGGATATCGGTTTAATGTAATCCGAGATGCCTACCCAACTATTAAAGCGCAACAGGTGCTGGATTCCCTCAATCCTAATCTATCGTATTACGCTGGGGAAGCCACTGATGACTATAAACTGAGTAGTATACGATTGGTGTGTTATCCTGATGATAATGTAGAAGCAAAGCAGATTTTGCCGATTGGCCAACCGAATGCAAATTTCAATCAGTTTTACTATACGTTTCCTTCTGGCCTTCAATTAGTGGCCGGTAAGAACTATAGTTTCTATTTTGAAGCCACCGATAATGACGCTATCCACAATGGAAAAACTACGAAAAGCCAAGTGTTTTCTATGGCTTTATTAAATCAAGAACAATTAAAAAATAAGGAACTTGAATCCCAGCAGAGCCTTATCAGGGACATGGATAAGTCTGTAGAGAAATTCAAAGAGCAAAAGGAAACTCTGCGAGAGATTAATCAGGAGCAAAAAGAAAAGAAGCAGCTGAATTTTAACGACCAAAACCAGATTAAGGATTTTCTCCAGAAACAGCAGCAGCAGGAGAATATGATGCAAAAATTCAGCAAAGATTTAAAGGAGAACCTTCAGAAAAACGAAAAAGAGGACAAGCAAAACCAGTTGCTGCAGGAGCGTTTGGAACGCCAAGAGAAGGAAGCGGAAAAAAACGCCAAACTTCTCGAAGAATTGAATAAGATAGCTGATAAGATCAATAAGGAAGAATTGGCCAAACGGCTAGAAGAATTGGCGAAAAAGCAACAGAACAGTCAGCGTAGTTTAGAACAGATTCTAGAATTGACCAAACGGTATTATGTAACCGAAAAAGCGGCTCAGTTGGCTAAAGATTTGGAGAAATTGGCCGAAGAACAAAAGCAATTATCCGAATCTAAAATAGAGGAAGAACTTTCGAAAAAGGAGCAGGAAAAAGTAAATGATAAATTTAAGAAGATAGCGGAAGAGCTAAATGAGCTAGAAAAAGACAATCAAGATCTGAAGAAACCAATGGATTTGAAGGTTGATAAAAAGAAGGAAGAGGCTGTAAAGCAAGACCAGCAGGATGCGTTAGAACAAATTAATAAACATGAAGACTCAGAAGAATCTTCAGAGTCCGATGAAAAAGAGAAAGCAGCAAAGGCAGCTTCACAAAAGCAGAAATCGGCTGCTGAGAAAATGAAAAAAATGAGCGAGCGGTTGCAAGAATCAGCTGCTGGTGGAGCGTCAGAAGGTTCTTCTGTTTCTGAGGACGCAGAAATGTTGCGGCAGATACTGGAGAATTTGATTACTTTTTCTTTCAAGCAAGAAGCACTATACGAAACACTTAGCAATACTGATGGCGATATTCCACAGTTTTCGGGCGTTGTGCGTGAGCAACAAGAGTTAAGAGGACTTTTTGAACATGTAGATGACAGCCTCTTTGCTTTATCGCTGCGACAAGTGGAATTGGCTGAATTTGTAAATGAGCAAATCACCGAAGTCTATTATAATATAGACAAGTCGTTAGAGCGTTTGGCCGAGAGTCAAATCTATCAAGGGGCAGCAGCGCAGAAATATGTACTTACGGCATCAAATAATCTTGCTGATTTTCTGGCGAATGTTATGGATAACATGAACAGCAGTATGCAATCAGGACAAGGCGAAGGCAAAGGTTCGCAGGGTTTTCAGCTGCCTGACATCATTAAGAAGCAAGGGGAGCTAAAAGAAAAAATGGACGGAATGGGACAGTCTGGGCAAGGTAAACCTCAGAGTGGGGGTGAAGGAGAGAAGGGTGACGGACAAAAGGGAGGTGAGCAAGGTGGCGAAGGTGAGTCCGGCAAAGAAGGCCAGGGTAAAGAAGGCGGCCAAGGGAAAAATGGTGAAAGTGGAGAAGGTGGCCAAGAAGGACAGAACGGCCAAAAAGGAAAAAATGGCAAAGAAGGTCAGGCTGAGGGAGAAGGTGGTGAGGACGGAAAAGGAGGTAAGGGCAAGAATGGACAAGGCGAATCGGGTGGAGAAGGTAATGGCCAGGGAGAGCGTACGGAAGCGGAGCTACAGGAGATTTATGAAATCTATAAAGAGCAGCAACAATTGCGGCAACAATTAGAAGAGCAATTAGCGAATATGATAAACAATAGTGACCGTAATCTTGGCAAGAAACTGTTGCGACAAATGGAAGATTTCGAGAACGATTTGTTGGAAAACGGAGTTACGCAACGTGGCCTTTCAAAAATCAATAATATCAATTACGAGTTGCTTAAACTGAAGAATGCGGCTATGAAACAGGGTAAAAAGCCGGAAAGGGAAAGTAATACTAGCAACGATAAGTTTCAGAACCCAATTACTACAAAGCCCGAAGCGCTTAAGAAATACCGTGAAGAAATAGAAATCTTGAATAGAGAAGCCTTACCTTTGCGCCGCGATTTTCAAAATAAAGTTAAGGAATATTTTAAGAGCGATGATTGAGTTTCATTATGAATTGGATTTTAAACTAGCTGATGAATCCAAACATATTATTTGGATTGAGGAAGTGTTGAAATCAGAGGAAGCCGAAATGTCGCAGCTGGATTATATTTTTTGTACCGACGAGTTTTTACTAGCAAAGAACAAGCAGTTTTTAAATCACGACACCTTAACGGATATTATCACTTTCGATTATTCAGCAAGGAGGTGTATTTCTGGAGATATCTTTATATCTATTGAGAGGGTAAGAGAAAACTCTCAAAAATATAACGTTCGGTTTGAAATTGAGTTGTTAAGAGTAATGGCGCATGGAGTGTTGCATTTGCTTGGCTTTAAGGATAAAACGAAAGAGGAAAGCACAATAATGCGAGCGAAGGAGAACGAAAAAATTAAATTGTTCCACGTGGAACAATAGTGGGTTTCAATTGCTGGAGTTCGGTTGCTTTAAAAAAATCAATACCGTTTAAGTTAGAGAAAGAATGTTTACAAGCGAATATGACGTAATAGTTGTGGGAGGTGGTCACGCAGGGGCCGAGGCCGCAGCCGCAGCGGCCAACATGGGCTCTAAAGCCTTATTGGTTACTATGAATCTGCAAACCATCGGGCAAATGTCCTGCAACCCGGCTATGGGAGGTATTGCAAAGGGACAGATAGTGCGTGAAATAGATGCCCTTGGTGGGTCTAGTGGTATCGTTACCGATAAGTCGGCTATTCAGTTTAAAATGCTTAATAAATCAAAGGGTCCGGCAATGTGGAGCCCAAGAGCGCAAAACGACCGGATGCGCTTTGCAGAGGAATGGCGTCTTATTTTAGAAAGAACCCCCAATTGTGATTTTTATCAAGAAATGGTAAATGGTTTGTTGGTTGAAAATGAAAAGGTAGTAGGTGTTAAGACTTCTTTGGGATTAGAGATAAAAGCGAAATCAGTAGTGCTGACCAACGGTACTTTTTTGAATGGGTTGATTCATATCGGCGAAAAACAATTAGGTGGGGGTCGTGCTGGGGAAAAGGCATCTACCGGAATAACAGAGCAGTTATTGAAATTCGGATTCAATAGTGGCAGAATGAAGACAGGAACGCCACCAAGAGTCGACGGCCGGTCTCTGGATTATGCAGTCATGATACCGCAACCTGGTGACAGTAGACCCGAAAAATTTTCTTACTTAAAAACTCCGGTTTTACAAAAACAACGCGATTGTCACATGACACATACCAGTGCATTGGTGCATGATTTGCTTCGTGAGGGTTTTGATAGAAGCCCCATGTTTAATGGAAGAATTAAAAGCATAGGGCCGCGATATTGCCCGTCAATAGAGGATAAGATCAATCGCTTTGCAGACAAGGATAGTCATCAGATATTCGTAGAGCCAGAGGGCTGGGACACCGTTGAGGTATATGTGAATGGCTTCTCCACGTCACTGCCTGAAGATGTACAAGCTAAAGCACTTCGCTCTGTAAAGGGTTTTGAGAACGTCAAATTTTTTAGACCTGGCTATGCAATCGAATATGATTATTTTCCGCCGACGCAATTGAAGCACACGCTGGAAACGAAGCTTGTCGAAAATCTTTATTTTGCCGGACAGATTAATGGAACAACGGGATATGAAGAGGCTGCCTCGCAAGGGCTAATGGCGGGAATCAATGCGCATTTGAAAGTGAATGGAAAAGAACCCTTTATACTATAAAGGGATGAGGCATATATAGGGGTGCTAATTGATGATTTGATTACCAAAGGAACAGAGGAGCCTTATAGAATGTTTACCTCCCGTGCAGAGTACCGAACGTTACTAAGACAGGACAATGCTGATTTAAGATTGACACCGAAAGGCTATGATTTAGGCTTAGCTAAGGTTGAGCGGTTAAGAAGAACGGAGGATAAGCAAAGCAAGTCGGATTCATTTGTGAAATTCTTTCAAGATACTAGTGTATTGCCTGAGGACATTAATCCCATTTTAAAAGATGTGGATTCTGCGTTAGTGAAGCAGAGCGATAAGATGTACAAAGTGTTTTCACGCCCGCAAGTAACTATGGATAGCATGTTACAGTTGACTGCGGTATCTGATTTTGTTCAAGCTCAGGAATTAGACAGAGAGGTGTTAGAGCAGACCGAAATACAGGTTAAATATTCTGGCTATATCGCAAAAGAAAAGAATAACGCTGATAAATTACAGCGATTAGAGAATGTCAAAATCCCTGAAAATTTTGATTATTCCAAACTGAAATCCCTATCTTATGAGGCACGGGAGAAGTTGAATTCAATACAGCCGGTAACCATTGCTCAAGCATCTCGTGTCAGTGGTGTTAATCCGTCTGACATAAGTGTATTGTTAGTCTATCTCGGACGATGAAAGAGCCACTCGTTTTTGAACAATTAAAACCCGTGACCATAAAAATTTTAGGTGTACTAATGATGCTTATGGTGTTTTGGTTTTTGGCAACTGGTACAGGGCCTTTAAATCAAATTATCATTATGGGCATGATGGGACTCCTATTATTGGGCTATTCTATAGCCTATGAAATTACAGCTAAATTTGAGAATAAAAGACACTTCAAAATATTCGGTATTACCTTGTTTAGTTCTAAGTTAGAAATACAATTTCCTGATTACATGGTTGTGTTTTCTGCCAAGCACAAACAAGGAGCAGCGTGGGGTCCGGTCGGCGCAATGGGTAAAGAGCGAACAGGAGATAGTTGTGTGATTCGTTTGTTCAAAGGCACTAAGTATTTCACAATTTATCGAAACAAATCAATGCAAAAGGCTGAGCACAAGGCGATCCAACTTTCAGACCTAATCGGCGTGGAAATTCGAGGAAAAAGTTAAAATTGTTCCACGTGGAACAATTTGCCGCCGCTCGTCTATTTTATATTTACGATATTAAAAACATTCCGCGGCGCAATTATTGATACTGTGGTAAATAATTTCAAACCACTAATAAAATGCGATTATTACTTCCTGCTATTTGTATTGTTTTTCTAACATATTCTTGTATTCCCATACGCATTGCGCCTCAGATAGAAGATTACAAAATTACCCGTGGTAAAAAGTTTAAGCGCAGCCTTTCTAAAAGGCAAATGTTCATTTTTGAAAACTCAAAAGATGAGAATCATTTTTATGATTACGTGAATACTAAATTTCGGTTAGAGCATCTAAAAGTCTATGATGATGTTCCTTTTAATATTGATGATGAGCAATACTTTTTTACTTGGTACGAAGTAGAAATTCCAAACAAGACACTGAATCTTGCCCCTGTGATTATAGATGTTGTCCTAAACGGGATGTTGGGCAATGACGATTTTGAGCCCTACGCATTGCAAAGTGTAGATAGGTTTCAGAGAAAAGGAAATTGGTATATAGCAGTGGAAGTTTATAGCGACGCTGAAAAGGATTGCTTGACAACCAGCGCGCTTTCAAGGGAAGTAGTTTTAAAGTATCTTCGAGCCTTAAAACAAGAATACCTTGTTACGCACAACTATGATGAAGTCGTATTTAAAAACTAAAGACCACGCTGTTTCACAAGAAGAATTTGAGTTGCGCCACGACTCAGATTTGGATATGTTGATTACCAATCCGCAGCCAAAGCAATTAGCGAAATACTACGAAAGCGGCGACTACATCTCCCATACCGACTCCAGGAAATCATTTGTCGATAAGATTTATCAAAACGTAAAGAAGTATAGTCTTTCCAATAAATTAAAATTGATTTCTCGGTATCATAACAACGAAAAAACACTACTAGATTTTGGCGCAGGTACAGGCGATTTTTTAGCAACTGCTAAAGCTAAAGGCTGGCAAGTTGTCGGGGTTGAACCTAACGACGGTGCAAGATTGAAATCTACGGAAAAGGGAATCACACTATTAGAGGATATTTCTCAGGCTAAAGAAAAGAAATTTCAAGTAATTACACTTTGGCACGTACTAGAACATTTACCCGACTTAGAAATACGCATTAAACAACTTACAGATAATTTAGAGAACAGCGGGACGTTGATACTGGCAGTACCAAACTTCAAATCGTACGATGCGAAATATTATAAAGAGTATTGGGCCGCTTATGATGTGCCGAGGCATTTGTGGCATTTTTCTAAAACTGCGATTGAGAAATTATTTGAGCCTCACGCTATGAAATTGATTGCAACC
>Ga0079203_1002293_pt1 | contig 12946 bp, 8 predicted proteins | sample PorBlaMBantryBay_FD_68602 | JGI IMG/M metagenome (GOLD analysis project Ga0079203, IMG submission 68602) | Marine algae microbial communities from Bantry Bay - Bantry Bay, Ireland | ecosystem: Host-associated > Algae > Red algae > Blade | place: Bantry Bay, Ireland
AGATATTTTGACAAATATTGAGGGAGAAACCGTTTACTCTGGTTGTGACCTTAGTACGGTTGTCAATTCGTATGAAACAGGTGATGCACTGGATGTGTCCGTTGTTCGTAACGGACGAAATGTAGAAATTCCGGTGATCTTAGGGTATAAAATAAAGAAAAGTGTAGTGTGGACGAATTGCTGTAAAGCGACTCCATCTACTGAAATTGCTGCAACTGCAGCGACTGCAGATTTATCATTAGGTGCATTGGAAGTATATCCGAATCCTACGACTGGAGTTGCTCAGGTCAGATATCAATCTGAAGTCAACGGTGATTTTTCTTTAAAGGTAACGGACGTTACGGGAAGAATTTTATACGAAAATCAAGCAGCAGCGTTTAGCGGCTATTTTGATGAAGCGGTAGATTTGGCGGGACAAGCAGCAGGTATTTACTTCTTGCAAATTCTTCATGAAGGGGAGACCCGTACGGAGAAGATTATTTTGCAGGGAGAAAAATAAAGAAGACTTTTGGTTATCAGCAGTTAGCATTCTTCTAATGTAAAAGCCAACACGTCGTTACGACGTGTTGGCTTTTATGGTCGAGTGAAGCCAACAAACTAATGGTCAACAGCTAATAGCTGAACCAGTCGCTCCAATCTACCTACGGCAGATAGGTTTGTCTCGTACTTAGGCTTATAACCGGTCACCATTTACTACAATTCTTTCTGTATAGCTTTTATTAGCTTGAGCAATTGTAATAAAGTAGAATCCAGCTGGATAGCCGGATAAGTTAATCTGGTCATTATAAGTGCCAGAAAAATCCTTTAACTGTTCGGTCATCAAAACGCAGCCTTGCCCGTCGGTCAATCGTACAGTAGTTGGAATGGCTTCTCCTTTGAACTGTAAAGTTAACCGACCCAATGTTGGGTTAGGAAATGCGGAGATAGATTCTAGTTTTAGTGTAGAAGGTGCAGTAGCAGGAAGTGTAGAAGGAGAAGCGTTGATATTCTCTTTCTCCACAGGAGTCTCTACAACAGGTTGTTCTGTTCCACAAGGTTTAAATTGTGCTTCCACTTCATATTCTTCACCATCACGCAGATAGCCAATGGTAAAATAATCACCTGCTTTATGCAAGTCTCTTAGTCTTATAATTTCCGTCTGCGTTGTTACAGGTGTCCCATCAATAGACAGGATACGATCTCCCTTTTGAAGTGCTACCCTAGAAGCAGGCGTATCCTCCACCACTCGGTGAACAGGCACGCCATTTTCTCCACGTATACTCAGCGTTATGCCAATGAAAGGCTTACAAGGATCTACTTTGTGATAACTGCGATCATTAGGACGGACATGCTTATAAGCATAAGATTTTCGCTTAGCAGGGATGTGAGCCTGAAGGGTCATTTCTGATTGAAAATATTCCGTTCCACGTTGATAATCTACTTTTGCTATATCATCAATTTTGAGATCGCGCATAGCTGTTTTAAGTGCGTTATAATCATTGGTGCGTACTCCATTGATGGAAAGAATAATATCACCAGCTTTTAGTCCGGTTTTTTCGGCTGCTCCGCCTTCCACTATTGATTGGATTTCGATGCCTTCTTTGAGATCTGCATTGGTGTTGAGGTAGACACCAAGTTTTCCTTTATTACTAGAACCGACAATAGTTCTGACATTGGATTTGTTGGAAGAAGATTTTGGTTTACAACCCAGTCCTTTCATAAAACGGTCCTGAATCGCAAAGGTATTGACAAACTGATCCACGTCTTCGTCGGTAATTTCAATATCGATATCTACATTTTCCATTCCGTCTGTCATTTCGTTAACAAACTCGTTGATGTTGACATCTGATCCATCGGTCATTTCTTTGATAATCTTTTCGGTAACGGCTACGCCATCTTTGTCAATGTATTTTTTGATGATGGTTATTTTTTTACCATCAGTTTCTACATTGATTGATTGCTGGGCCTGTAGATGCATACCCGTACAGAGGAGCATGAGGGCCAGAAAGGAGAATAAGTTGAGTCTGGATGCTTTCATATTTTTTTATTTATGATGAATAATATTTTTTACTAATATAAGTATAATTTACGATGATCGCAATTTAATTGCTGCTACGCTTGATTTTAATTTTGCTATTGTTAGAAATGGGGTGACCAGAAATTTCCTTGTATAGTGTTTTATATTTTTGGTGCGTCGCATCAGATTGTTTCTTACCGTTGACCTTAAATTGTTTGCCGGATAGTTCCAACTTATAATTTTCACGATCCTGGATCAGTCCATCTTCGAGTAATTGTGCTTCGAGTGCTTCATTAATATCGTTGTCAAAACGACCTACATTATTAACCGAAACATGATTTAAATTGCCTGCTCGCTCGTGTTCTTCCTCCGCTTGAGCCCTTCTTTCTTCGGCTATTTGTTCGTGTCGTTCGCGCATTTCTTCGTGTTTAGCTTCCATCGCTTCTCGTTTTTCGGCCATTATTTGGTGATGTTCTTCCATCTTTTTGTGGTGCTTCTCCATCTGTTTTTCATGCTGTTTCATTTGTTCTTGACGCACCTCGATTTGCTTATTGTTTTTATATATCTTAACCTGGCGTGTTTGAATTTCTCCATCTACCTCTACTTCCATCTCTATTTCTTCTATCTCTATTTCTGCTGCTTCTTCCCCTCTCACGATTTCCTCATCGTCAGTAGTAAAGACTACTCTTGTTGTTCCTTCTATGTTGTGTACGCTTACTTCAGGGGCATCAGGAGGTGTGGGTGCTTCTGGTGGTGATCCCGGGGGAACAGATGGTACCGGGGGAACAGATGGTACCGGAGGAACAGGTGGTGCTGGAGGAACAGGTGGTACCGGAGGAACAGGTGGTGCTGGAGGAGGAGATGGAACATTATCTAATTCAAATACCATATCCGTAATCAAATCCTTATAGTCATTATATTCCTCTGCGGGAATTACTGCTCCGTCAATGACTAGTTCATCGACTTTGCCATCTTCTACGGTCAATTCTACTGCTCGACCATTTTCAGTTTTGATTATTCGTTGTCGTTCTTTTCTGATTTGAGGGACCGTATCTAGCTGGATTGAAAGTGGAATTTCCAATGTAGGACGGGTTGACATCTGTACAGTCACCACTGGATGTGCTAGGGTTTTTATCGTGGTCGTCAAGGTGCGATGTGCATTGACACGGTCGAGTGGGGTAGTAGCTCCTACGGATAGGAGGGTAATGGTCATCATCAGAAAACCAGTCGCTATTAATTTTTCCATAACATTAGATTTGTTTTGTGGTTGATTTAAAATGCGTCGAACGCGATGTAACAATTGTGGTTTTTTGCCACTAAAAGAAAGTGTCAAGCTAGGAAGGTTTGTGGTACGGTGTACCTCTTCTAGTTTATAAAGTGCGCGGGCGTAGTTAAGTGGATTTTTGCAAAGCTTGAGCGCGTAATCATCGCAGGAATTTTCTCGCTCCGTTCGGATCGTAGCAGCCATGAGCCATACGCCGGGATGATAATAAAAAAGTGTTTCCACGCCGGTGAAAAATAGATTGATTAAAAAATCCTGGCGGATAATATGTGCCAGCTCGTGTGCAAGAATAGCTTCTACCTCTTCTTCCGTTAGCATGTTGACCGTGCCAAGCGGAATAAGAATAAGTGGTTTTAGATGTCCCAACATTAAGGGTGCTTTTACAAGACCAGATTCCAATAACTGAACGGTACGCCGTAACGGTACACGCTTGGAGAGTTCCTGAAATTTTCGCTGCCATACTTCATTAACGGGAAAAGTTTCTCGTCGTCGTAATTCTCGTAGACGAAATAATCCACCTCCCAGTCGCAGTAAAAAAAATACAAAACCAAGGAACCAAATATTGACAATCAAAGAAAGGTGTTCATTAAAATAAGTAGCCAGTGTTTCTAAAATATTTTGAGAAAAGGAAGGTTCAGCACCCGCTATGCTCAAGGCGTGAATACCTGATTCACTGCTAATTGCAATTACCATTTGTTCCGTTTCATGGTTTACTCCTAAATAAAAAATAAACGTAGCGACTGCCATAACAAAGGTCATAAATAATGCACCACAAGCTACCTCATATCGGAGTTTTGCGGATCGCTTTTCCAATGCCATTATTGCCAATGCCAGTAAAACCGCCATCAATGTACCTTGCCACAGCGAATGGATCATAGTCCAGCCGAGGGCATAGAGAAAAGGGTCAGAAAGATATTGAGTCAAGAGATCCATATATTATTACGTTGAATAGCTTTTTAAAATGTAATTAGTGTAAACCCAATTATGTCCAAGCACTTGGACTAAAATAACAGCAGCACTATTTTTTCTCAATCTGTTCAATCAATGCTTTTATTTCCGCTAGTTCTGTTTCTGAGGTTTCGTGATTACCGAGGGCTTGCATGACTAAATTCATCGCGGAACCTCGAAAAGTAGCATCTACAAATTTTTTCAACAAGGCTTTTTGCGTATCTGTTTGCTTGGCTTCTGCCTTATAAATATGAGTACGACTTTCCGTATTTCGACTCAGCAGTTTTTTATCTGCTGCCATAATCTGCATCAGCTTAAGGGTTGTCGTATATCCGATTTCCTTTTTTTGTTGATCATTCAATTTGTCATTGACAAAGCGAACGGTATTCGGACCATGTTCCCACAGAATGTGTAGAATCTCCAATTCAGACTCTGTAGGTTGGGGCAATTTGGGATGATTATTCATGTAAAATAAGGCTTGTATTTCTTAATACGAATGATTTCGTAATACAAGTATATACGAAACATTTCGTAAATGCAAATTCCTTTGTTTATTTCTTGAAAAAAAGCTAAACTTTAACATTCCTTAGTGAAAAAGTATTAATCAAAAGGACGAGTAGGATGGCTCAACTTATTTTTAATTTTTACTTATCAGTGTACTATGGATCAATAAAAAATAACTTATAACATTTGGCTGCTTCCTTTGATCCTATGATAAAAGAGGTAATTTTGTGTTATGAATGTCAGCAGCCTTTTTAGTTTTGGGATATTAATTTTTCTGATATTGGGGAATACACCATTATCTGCTCAGAAAGACAAGCCAAAAACGATAAGGTTGCCTGAGGAGTTGATAGAAGTTTCTGGGGCCTATTTTGCCACGCCGGATAGCCTGTGGTGGCACAATGATGGCGGACATATACCAGCGCTGATATGTACCAATTTGAAAGGAGAACAGATCGACAAAATTCCGTTACCAGCATTACAGAATATGGATTGGGAGGATTTGACGGCAGATGATCGGGGGCATATCTATATCGGTGATTTTGGTAATAACCTGAATAAGCGGCAGGATTTAAAAATCTATATTTATCGATGGGCGGACGGTCAGATAGATTCGATTACTTTTCGGTATGCAGAGCAAAATGCTTTTCCGCCTTTACTGAAGGATCAGGGATTTGATATGGAAGCATTCTTTTATCATCAAGGGAACCTTCATCTTTTTTCCAAACACAAAGTAAAACATACCAATTACCTCACCCGTCATTATCAAATACCTGCTCAACCAGGAGATTATACGGTTCGGGCAATTGATAGTTTGATCCTTAAAAAAAGAGTGATTACTGGTGCGGCGATTAGTCCTGATGGAAAGACCGTAGCGATGACTGGATATAACTATGGTCGATTTTTGGGCTTCTTTCCGTGGGTAAAAAACAATGTTTTTTTATTTAAAGATTTTAAAAACAATGAGTTCTTAAAAGGATCAATGCGTAAAAGAAAAGCGCCGGGATGTATATTCCCCAAACAATATGAAGCCCTTGATTTTTTGGATAATAGTACCCTTTACATTGCTACAGAACGAATTAAATTTTTTAAACAAAAGGCAAAGCGAATGCGATTAAGGTAGGTGATTTTATCGATAGAGTAAACAAATGCATTTTTTTAAAAATCATAACATTTCACGCCTTTACCCTTCCCTCCACTAAATTCCCAAGGTCCGGTTCTAAACGGATTTATTTTTATACCAAAATAAATATCAGTTCCTGTAAATGTAGATTTACCAATCCAACTCCCAAGATTCTCCGTGCCGATTACAAAGAACGCCAAGCGGGCTGAAAATCCTAGTCGCAGTTTTTGGTAATTGCGTAAAACGAGAGATAATGAACCGGATAACCAACGATTTTCGTAGCGCGAAGAAACGGCAAAGAGATTATCTCTACCGATGGTTTGTGGATTAAATTTTAACCGTTGCATCCAGATTGCATTGACAAAAAAGCCAGAATAAAATTGATAATCTGCTTGAAGACTTAAGGCCGTCGGTAGTCCGATGGCAAATGAACTGCCGACCTGCGAAGCAAAAGAATCTCGTAGCGTATATTCACTAAGTAATTCAACATACTCTGACAAATCATCTCTCCCATTAAAATCATTGAGCGGCAAAATACCGAGTAGGGTATCTTGGGGTTGCACAATTTGGTGTAGTTGTGCATTAGTATTAAAATTAACTTTTCCGAGATCCAAAATACTGACACCAAACTTCCATTGATATGGAGCTTCGTCTCCTTCTATTGTCATAATTGCTCCGATGTCTACCCCGATTCCTTTTCCATTTTGACCGACACTAGGATCAACTGCGGTATTTGTATTGGCATCTGTAAAGCCAAAGTCTAAAATTGCGTTATTGAGTACGAGGGTATCATCTGGAAATTGAGTGATCTGAAGTGTTTGAGGGGAAGATACAAATCCAGCCTCTAGTCCGATCAGATACTTAGCTGTAATCCCAATACCCAATCTTCCCTGATACGTAGGAATAGAAGCCGCATAATTTAGACCTACTTCTCCCCAGACCATTCCTGCGGCGTTGATTGGCTCAATATCAATCGGTTCCCTAAAAGGGATACGATCAATATAGTAGAAAGCAGCCTTAAAAGGGATGCGGTGTGTTGAACCCATGCCGCGTAAACCGGTAATCAGGCTAAAAGAATGACCATTATTTATTTTTATAGAAAGAGATGGGCCGAGAGCGTGAAAAGAAGCGGAAGCATATTTTCTTTTTTCATTATCAAAATAATCATATACCAGCCACGAATCTTCTGTTGGAATATCTATATCAGAGTAAACCCCATTTAAAATATTACTAGGGTCACGACTATTTTTCATAATATGAAAAAGGTGCGTATTCCGAATATGGCCATAATTATTTTCGGCGAAGAAACCAGCACTAAATAAGTTTATATCGAAGCGATAGGGAGAAGTGAGATTAGCAGCAGGGTTGAGTAATATTCCATTTACACCAGCAAAATTCTCGGTTCGGAGTCCTAAGTGTTCTTGTGCACTCAGCATATTTAGCCCAGCGAGTAAAAAGAAGAGGTTATACAACAAAAATCTAATGTTCATTAATTATTTAGCTTTGCGAGATATTCTAATAGCTTAGGTACGTAAATTATTGTGCCAATGATAGCTGCATTTATTGCAGTGAGCAAAACTCCGGCTGCTGCTACGTCCTTGGTTTTTCCAGCCAGGGGGTTAAAATCGGGTGAAACCAGATCGGTAAGATACTCTAATGCGGTGTTAAATGCTTCTGCACTAATCACCATTGTAATAGAAATAAGCACCAAACACCATTCGGTAGTGGAAATGGCCAACAACCATCCCAGTCCAATAGCAAATAGGGTGGCGACACCGTGGATGCGGGCATTAGGCTGAGAGCGAAAAAGATCCGCCAGCCCTTTAAAAGCATACCCAAAACTCTTGATTCTGTTTTTCAGGAAAGACATGCAGTTCCTTTAGGAAGTGAAAGCGAACCGTTATTTAATCAACATCCTTTACTGTACACTATTTACATTAAATTGATAGGCACCCTGGATACCAATATGTTCTGCTGATTTATTATTAATGGATGTAAAATTGATACAATTTAACTGACCAGAATGTAAAATATAATCTACTGGATTCTCAAATAACTGATCAACCACCAATTTTGCTGTTCGACGGCTATCGTGCAAGCCAGCAGCATGCTTTAAGTCCTGTATTTCTCTACACCAAGGTGGTGCATAAAAGTCTCCTATCGTTATTACAGGAAGATTGACATCGTTGATATACTTGGCAATTACTTCCAGATGATTTTGCATGTGCGTGTGTGCCGTCTTATATAATGGAGGGGTTGTATGTGCTGCGATGAAGTGAAAAGCATCATTGCTATAATCACAAGTTATGGTGCCTGCAAGATTTGGAATACCTTCATAGTAGAAAGTATCCAGATGCGTGATAGGTTTTTTTGAAAAGATAGCAATTCCAAAGGGGTCCATGCGTACAATAGCAGAAGAATACTTATAAGTTGCTCCTAGTCTTTCTTGCAGCACTGGTAACCAATCTGGTGTAAGTTCCTGCACAGAAATTAAATCTGCACCAGAATTTATAATTTTAGAAACGATTTCCTCTTGATCGTTGCTGGAAGCAGAGAGGTTGAAATGACCTATATTAATAATTTCTTGACTTGTAATAGTTGGCGTATTCATTTCTGCGTTGGTGGAATATTTCAAAAACATACATAATCCTGCACAACAAGCAAAACTGGTAAAAGTCAACCAAGGTTGCTTAAAGTAAAGAAAAATGAGTCCACTTACCAGATATCCAAGCATAATCTGAATAGCAAAAGTGCTTCCCATCTTAAACAAATAGTAATTAGGCGTAAATACGCAGAGCAAGGCACCTACTATAATCATAGCAGATACTCCCAACTGAATATACCGATAACTTAATATTTTAGTAACCATACCGTGTCAAAGATATTAAATTTTTCGTTAATAAGTTAAAGACTGTATATAGGGGTTTGTGAACGGTTTTTGGGAGGGTAGAATTGCAAGTTTTATGAGGGCTCAATATGGATAGTAGATAAATATCCAAAAAATTTATAAATAACGTTGTCCAAAATTACGCATTATTATATTAGTGCAAAAGGGGCGATCCGAAATATATTGATGACGGAAAGGTAAATTATTGATTTATGCCTGAAATAAACAGTAAAATTGTAGGAAAATACGCTTATTCCAGTCTTCCTGCTACTACAATAGTTGCTTTATCCTGCTGCACGGTACCGTTGGGGTGTGTAAATTCAGCGACCAGTACATAAATGCCCAATCTTGCTTTCTCTTCATCGTCCGTGCTTCCATCCCATTTGAGCGTGCCTTCTGCAGCTAAGATAGTTTGTCGATTGAGCTGTTTTACCAGTCGTCCCCGGGCGTCGTAGATGCGGATATTGGCTAAAAAACCAGAGATAGGCGTAGTATAAGCAATCGTCAGCGCATCCTGAAATCCGTCTCCATCAGGAGAAAGGGTCGTTTCCGAGAGGGAAATAAATTGTCCTCCTTCAGGAATACTGGTACGATCAGAAAACTGAGAATTTTGGTAGGTAGGGGTGGCAAACCCCACTGTAGCTGCTGCTGAATGCCAATTACCAATATTTTGCGTCGAAGCATTTTGATTTACTCTTTCGAGAGAAACGCCATTTCGGTCGTCTAGCAGGGCATTGTGAAATTCACGCGTATACGCTAGTTCGTCTACAACAACTGACCCTAAAGTTAACAGCACTACCTGATCTTCTTGATCGTCATAAGAGGGAACAGCCGCTTGTACAAGTGCATTGGGATTTTCTACCGTATAGCGCTCCAGAATATCTTCTGGTTTTGGTGTCAATACCAAATAGTCTCCTGGAAAAATCAAACAAGGCGTTTCTACTACCACGTCAAAACCGATAGAGTCCAGCCCTAATCGTTTGGCCAGAAAAAGATCGGCTACGTCCATCACTTTTTCCGAAGGGTTATATAACTCTATAAAACGACTACCTGAAGTGTAAGGGTTATGAAGTATTTCATTTAAAACTAAATCTCCAGCTTCGATATTTTCTGAAAAAGCGAACCGTCCACTAAGCTCCGTCGCTGCTGTATTATTGCGACAATCCGCCATATTCATGTTGATTTTTAAATCATAAATAATACCCGGCTCTATTGCTGTATTTAGTTGAAGCTGCACTTCATTAAATAATGGGGCAGTCAGGCGAGCAGCCGAAACGGTTACTGAAGAAGGCGTAATTGTATAATTATTCAAATCCAACGCATCCATCGGATTCAGTGCTTCGTCAAAACTCAGCACAACGGTATTCGCTGCTATTCGATCCATGTATACCTTTGTAAGCATGGGGCCTGTCTCATCTACGTTGTCTTGATTCAAAATATTATTTACAGTTCCGGGCGTTCCGCCTACGTCAGCAAAAGAACTACTCCAGCCAGTCCGATCATTGTTACAGAGTTGATCTGGATTGATCCGTTCGAGGGAATAACCGCCGTCATCCCGTCCATCAAAATACCAGTCGTCATCATAGGCTACTGCATCAATTGTATTACCCAAATGGTCGGTTAAAACCAATGTTTCTCCACTATTTGAGAGGGCAAAATTGCTCAATTCAATCACTTCGCCAAAAGCATTAAAATTATTAAAATCAGACTTTTGTAAAATTACATATCCGCCCGGTCGTAAAACAAAAAACGGAAAAGAAGACGGCGTAGAACTTCCTTCATCGAGTGAATAGTTCAGTAAGTTAATAGCTTTGCTACTTCGATTAAATAGCTCTACATATTCTAGTTCGGGTAACCCGTGGGAAGGTGTGGGGTCTCCATAAATTTCGTTGATAATAATATCATATCGTTCGGCAGTTTCAGTAATGAAAAATGTAAAATCTGCTGTATTGTTGTTGTCAATTGAGTTTCCTACACAATCACTCACATTTGTAACGGTAACCGTAGCATCTTGTTGGTCTATAAATGGCGTGCTAAAAGTTAAATTTACCCTACTTCGGCCAGCTTGTATAGTTGCAGAGACAGGCGTAAGGTTACCTGGGGTAACACGGTAACTTGCTGGATTTTCTACACTCACTTCTGACATCGTTTCACTAAACAAAACAGTCAACTCCATATTAGAAACTGGGGTAGCCGAGACTACTGTGGGAGGAGTGGTGTCTGGCGTGTCATCTAACACCGAATTTACCCGTCCAGGAGTGCCACCATCAGAATCATTTGAAGCGATCCAATTTTCAGATCCTAAACAAAATAAATTCGGATTAATTAATTCCAGTGTCCAACCACCCATTGCTTTTTCCGCGTCACGATACCATTCATCAAAATAGCGAACTGTATGAATCAGAATATCATTTTCATTAAATAAACTAATTCTATCTTCACTGTTATTAAAAGCAGGTAGATCATCCACTCCAATCACCTCCCCAAAACCCGTAAAAGCGGCTACATCTTCCGCATCACAAACAATCACATAAGCACCCGGTGCGAGTACAAACGAGGGGAACGGATCTGCATTACTACTGGCATCCGCAATCGTGAAATTTTCTAAATTGATAAATTGAGCACTGCGATTATGTAGTTCCACAAATTCAAATCCAGGTAGTCCAATGATAGGAGCTGGATCAGCCATAATTTCATTGATTAAAATATCATTGGGTTGTGCTACTACTGTTTCTACAAATAAAAAACTATCTGATTGAGCGGTGGCTATATTCCCTTCTACATCACTGATCCCGTTAGCGATAAGGGTATACGTCGTTCCACTGGTGAGCGGTTGTAGTGTCAAAATGATAAGAGAGGGATCTGCATTATCCAGTGTTGCGTTAGTAATTGTTGCAGCAGGTGTTATATTATAGTTACCTAAATTTTCGACGGAAGTCGGGTCGAGTGGTTCATTGAATTGTAGCTGTACGGTGGTCGCGTTAATCATATTGAGACTGACCAATTCAGGTGGTGTGGTATCCACGAATAATGGTCCAATTTTAATATCATCAAAGAAAAATTTATCTGTCCGAGTACTCGTGTATTTATTACTAAACCCAAACCAGGCACCTTGTGGATGGGTCGCATCCATAATGGTACCATAGGATTGAAAATTATTTCCACCAGAAAGATCAGCAAAGAGTGTCCAAACCTGATCGTCGTTACGAGTGATCCGTACGCGAATCTCCGGATTATTGGCTGCACTGCCTGCTGGCGTAGAGAGTAGTAGGGTAGATCCTGCTCCGTCCTGACGACGAAACTCCAGCGCATCATCGCTTCCGCTTGCTCCCACTTGTAAGAAGTATCCATCTAACGCACCATTAAGATTGGCCTGACTGGCATTGAGGTAGGCGCGCATCTGATTAGAGGTAGAGGGCGCGAAATCAAGTCGGAAATAAAATTCCCAAGTAGTGCTATCTGCCGTAAGGATCGGTACAGAGAGATAAGTGGAATTCCCCGCAGCGTCCATATTTTGCAGCTCCGTACTGGCATTGACCACATAACTAGCGATATCTCCTTGCCAAGTGGGATTGTCCGTAAAATTACCGTCAGAAAAATCTTCGGTAAATTGGGCTTGAGCCGAAAAGGAAAATAAAATGACAAAGAGAAGTAGAATTTGCGCTTTCATAGTACCAAAAATAGCAAATATTCGTAAATCAACTTACCTTTGTGACCTAAAATAAGAACAAGTACCAATAAATCACCACTTGGTCGTTAAATCGTCAATTATCTAATTGTAAAAAATAATTTAATAATGAAAGTAGCAGTCGTTGGAGTAACCGGACTCGTCGGAACCGTTATGCAGGAGGTCTTGGAAGAACGTAATTTTTCTATTAGTGAATTTTTACCAGTGGCGTCACCCCGTTCCGTAGGAAAGAAGATCAAATTTAAAGATAAAAGCTATAAAATTATCTCTATGCAGGAGGCGGTGGATCGTCGTCCGGACATTGCGATCTTTTCGGCTGGCGGAAGTGTGTCATTGGAATGGGCACCCAGGTTTGCGGAAGTAGGTACGACCGTCATTGATAATTCTTCCGCATGGCGGATGGATCCAAAAAAGAAATTGGTGGTACCAGAGATTAATGCGAATCAGCTTACCAAAAAAGATAAAATAATTGCCAACCCAAATTGCTCCACCATCCAGATGGTCGCTGCATTGGCCCCACT
>Ga0079203_1002297_pt1 | contig 12939 bp, 7 predicted proteins | sample PorBlaMBantryBay_FD_68602 | JGI IMG/M metagenome (GOLD analysis project Ga0079203, IMG submission 68602) | Marine algae microbial communities from Bantry Bay - Bantry Bay, Ireland | ecosystem: Host-associated > Algae > Red algae > Blade | place: Bantry Bay, Ireland
GCGGTTCCTTCACTTGAATGTCCGATGGACATTCATCCTTCGGAAACGTTCAGTCATGCCTTGGCCAACCTAAAAATAACATCGCCCATAGTACCTTTTACTTAGTGCCTGGCGCACTAGCATATTTGGAGCAAATACGAATGGAATAGATTTATTGGTTAAATTTCTCTTGTCATTTCTTTAATGGACTTTTTTGCTTTAAAAGGTTCTAATAAATTCACTCCTTCGAGAGGATATGTGGTATGAATATTAATTTGTCCACTTACTTATTCCCTAAAAGCTTCGCACTATCATTTTGGATGCATCACCCAGACACAAATCTCCCCACCCCCTAATTCAAAAACCGCCAACTCACCCCAAATCGAAAAGTATTAAACCGGTCCGGCTGTAAATAAGTTTGGTAAGAAATGGCTGGATACCATGTCCGGGTAAGGTTTTCATATTTTGCAAAAAAGCGGAACTCCTTCACTTTGAAATCAATAAAAACATCCAGCAACGGATACGCGCGTAAGATCTGATCATTCTGCAACTGAAACTGTCCCGTTGGCGCAAAATAGCCATCTCCGAGAAAATCATCATTCAATCTAAAGTCAACTCCCACGTGCGAAAAGAGGGCACGCTTTATCAAATATCCTGCAAAATAAAAAGATTGTTTTGTTAGTAATTGTGGCAGTCGCAATACCGAACCATTTGTTTGTTGTAGAATTACTGTATTGTCCAAATGGAATTTCCAAAATGTAAAATGTTTCTTTATCATTAACTGTCCTACGTTAATCGCCGTACCCGTTTGTTCCGGTGTTCCATCTGCGCCGAAGTATTGATAATTATTAATCAAATGGTATTGTCCAGAGATTTCCATCTCTAATCGAGGAATTTTTAAGGTCGCCTTTAAACTGGTTTCAAAAATTTTATTAAAATCATTGTCCCAAACAACGGCTTCCGAAAGAATCAAACGATTGGCAATTAAGCTCGGCGTATAAGCTTGCTGCACCAGTCCTACTTCCAGGCTTCCCAACGTTGGTAGGTTATATTCCAGCGTACCATTCGCCCGATAATCTCCAAGGTTGGCCAATAATCCGTAATGAAAATAGGTATTTACTTTTAAGCGATCCTTGGGGTTGAAATTAAAACGCCCGTGTAAAAATAAATTATTGAGCGTCCGTTTTTCATTTTCTTGCGTAATAAAATGTAAGGTATGGGTCAGTCCGGCTTCGAGGAGATCCCGTTGTTTTCTAAGTTTTTCTTTATCATCCCGAAGTTTAAAAGTACTGATGCGAAAATCGTTTTCAAGTTTCCGATGCAGGATAAAATTACGAACCCCTCTTTGGTGGGTAAGATATTTAGCATCATAAAAAGCAGTATCTGGACTGATGTCCGAAAACAGATAGCGATTCGATTCAAAAGCCAATTGATGTCCCAGCGTAATGGCCCGTTTGGGTGGTCCGGTGGTATTGGGGATCAATGGTGAGGGTGTTGGAATATTTGGAGGCGGTCCATTTCCTCCCAGACTATCCACCGAAAATCGTTTGCCCAATCCCAAATCTCCTAGCGCAATATCTCCCCGGATAGAATCTTTAAACAAGGTATCTTTCACAATAGATTCCACCGGAGGAACAATCGAATCGGATGAACTAATTTTATTAACCAAACTATCCGCATCGGGTGGGGTAGTCGTCAGTGAATCAATGGTGATGGTATCAACTAATTCATTTACTTCTTCGGAAGGCAGTATTAAAGAATCGAGCATTAGACTATCTTTGGGCGTTAGATTGGATCGTGATTTAAGAGGGGGACGACCGCCTTGCTGACTTAAAACCTGAGGTGCTTCGGGAACGGTCGGAACAGCTCCGGTTAGTTTGTAATAATGTGTATACGTAAAAGATCGGTGAGTGTATTTGGTCCTAGCGCCGTTATCAATCTGAACGGGGATCGTAACCGGACTGCGTACCAAGGTATTGTCGTTTTGGCGAATAATACCGCCGTTGTCCTGGTGTAGATTTGAGTTGGAAGTAATGGAAAAAAAACTGTCGTATTTTCCTTTTTTATCATGGTACCACCAATTGTTGGCAAAAGAGGTATTTCGGGCCCGTTGATTTCTGAACTGTCCTAGGTGGTTTGTTCGTTTTGCCAAAATAGAAACATTGATACCTTCGGAAAAATTTCGACTATACTCTCCTTTAAAACTTAAATTGTCTTTGTTATTTTGGGAATAGGTAGCTCTCGTAAACGGATTTTCCAGTCGGTAATATGGGGTATTTTTTTTATCAATATGATATAGATCAAACTGGTGTAGACCCACATCAAATCCTTTTCTAAAAGTAGGTTGAAAAAAAAGCGGACGAGCCGGAGAACCCGGATTACCGAGGTGCGCATATTCAAAATCCGGAATTCTCGCCGGATCATATTGCTGAAAATGCTGGAGTAGGGTATCGGCAAAAAGTGTTTCTTCGTTCGGATTATCAACAAAAAAATAGTAGACCCCAAAAGTATCAATCAACTCCACAAATTCTCCCTGCGTACTGGCCCCCGGTTGGCCACCCGTGTTATTACCAAAACCTCCCTGTCCGGAAAATTGTCCGAAAAGTGGGCCCGTAAGGAAAAGTAACAAAAGCGATAAAAATAGCTGTTTAGACAAACGCATTAATTCGGATGATAAATCTCCAAAAGTAAGTAATTTTTGTCAGCGAAATGAATGATTATTTATTCCTCATCCCTAAATCATCTACCTTTGTACAACCACCTTGCGAGTAATACCTACCGTATCATCATCGTTGTCAATGACCATAATATAGAAACCATTATTTAAGCTATTTGGAATGTCCAGGTTAAATTTATTTTCACCGGCAAAGACCGCCTGATTATTCCAGGCCGCCACTTGACGTCCGCTGATATCAGTCAGAGAAAAATTAAAATCGGCCGCTGGCTCTTTTAAAAAGAAATCAATGGTGAGTTGATTCGCAGCGGGTTGTGGATAAATTTTCAATGCTTTGACGGGTTGGTAAATCTCCGCTACCGGAACTGCGTTTTCACAAGACTCCACCAGATAGGCATCGCAGTCTGGTGTGAAACTATTTTCTATAACAAATAGTCCATTCTGCATATCGGAAGCCAGGATATTTCCGGAAGGTAAATAAGGATAAACGCCCCAGTTTCCTGCAAAGGAAGGTTCATCTACCCCATCAAACGTATCATAAAAGCCAATGCGTACTGGATTGAGTGGATCTGAAATATCAAATACCTGTACGCCTTCATAATACCAGGAAGCATATAATATATTGCAATCGATCAATACATTATGCGGAATACTGCTTGGAATACCAGAGTCGGTTCCAAAGGTTTGCATAACTTCAATATCATCCGGCTCACAAACATCTACAACCTTTAGCTCCAATCCATGATTTTCATCTGCCAAAAAATAGTAATGCCCCTTATGGTCCAACCAGCCCGAGTGATTGTAACCCGCTTGCACATAATCGGTCATGGTACCTTGAAGAATCGGAGCATCTGTATCGGTAAAATCTACTACAAAAAACCCGTCATCACCGCTATTCAAATAAGCAATATGATCCCGCACAAAAATATCATGTACGTACGGAATTTCTACATTTCCGATATTATTATAAATACCCAACTCAAGTGGATTAGCTGGATCCGCAATATCGTAGATAGACATCGCATCCTGTGCTGTAGAGCGATGGATCCCACAGGCGTATAACCGCGCCTGCGTAGAATCAACAAAAACATTATGCGAACGAATTAATAAGTCATTGTTATCCGAGACAACCGTGGTCGATTCAGGTAGGTTACGTATATCTATAATTTGCAGGGTACTGTTACTGTTTTCGTCTGCCACTACATATAAAAAGCCCCGGTAATCGTGAAAATCACGATGTACAAGCTCCGGTCCAAAGGCCGCACCTTGTACGAAAGCATCCGTTAATTCTACAGGATTGGTGGGATCGGTTACGTCAATAAAATGTGTACCCATGGTGGAACCGATGACGGCAATTTCATGATCGTTAACCACGAGTCCCCAAATTTCATTATAAGGTCCACCCCAAGCATCCGTTACGGGTAAACTTGAATCGCTCCAGGTTCCTAATAAATTTAATTCTGTCGGCTGTGCCTTTAAAAAAAAGGGAAGGCTAAAAAGTATAAAAAGAATTACGCGCACAATATTTAATTTTAAAGAAGTCGTTGAATAAATTCAATTGTGAAATAGAAATAAAAGGTATGATGACAAGTTAATTAAAAACATTTGAGAAGTTTGCCGGATAAATGACACATGTTTTTATTCAGCTACTGACGCGTCAAAATTGCTCCAGTTTATTAGGGACGGTCCCATAAAGTGTGTCAGCGCGGAGGCCTTCCTTTAGGAATACAAGGCGCGGGATGCCAAATGACACACTTGATTGTACAGCCTCGTTTATTATTTCTTTCTATCACTCAAGAGTTGAGAACTGCTTGCTGACCGAAGAAAGGGAAGTTCATGCCGAGATAGTAAAATACCAATGGCTAGTGCCTTCGGGAACTAAATACCTAACACCTTATACGGCCTATTTTGAGATCATACTTCTTTACTCATCAGTCGGGTAGCTACGGCTATCCTTCTTCTTCGTGCATCGTTTGATCCCAAAATAGTCTCGCCTAAGGTATTATCTACTTTGATCCCGACGCACTAGGGTGTTCAATCTACACTGTGTAAGCTAAAAATTTCTTATGCAATGTTTATTACGTTTTTTCGGACTGATCCCAGAGGGATCACATTATGTTAGCCGAGATTCGAGGCCCGCAGTCGTTCGATCCCAGAGGGATCGCATTATTTTTTGAAGAGCAAGTTATCTAATGAATCTATTCAATTGAAATAAATTATCATAAAAATGTGGAACTTTTTACTCCCTAATTGAACACCCTGGCCATTGGCAAATAGCAGGTAGCAAATCTTACCCCAAAACATCCGGATTCATTCCCATACTCGAAAATCCACCATCGTGATAAAGATTCTGCATCGTTACAGATCGTGTAAGATCAGAGAACATCGCAATACAAAAATCAGCACAAGCCTCCGTCGAAGCATTGCCAAGGGGGGACATTTTATCTGCATAACTAAAGAATTCATCAAATCCACTTACACCACTTCCTGCGGTGGTCATCGTAGGAGATTGTGAAACGGTATTCACCCGTACATTTTTAGCCTTCCCAAAATGGTATCCAAAGCTCCGCGCAAAAGATTCCAGCAATGCTTTGGATTCCGCCATCTCGCTATAATCCGGAAAAGTACGTTGGGCTGCAATATAAGTTAATGCTAAAATAGAACCCCAATCTTTCATGGCGTCCATCTTGTACAGTGTCTGCATGGTTTTGTGAAAAGAGATGGCAGAAATATCAAACGTTTTCTGCATCCAGTCGTATTTAATGTCTGTGTAGGGACGTTTTTTACGTACATTAACGGACATGCCGATCGAGTGCAGAACAAAGTCCAGTTTACCACCCAAAGTCTCCTGCGATTGTGTGAACAATGCTTCGAGATCTTCCACACTCGTTGCATCCGCTGCAATAATCTCACAGTTCAGCTGCTCTCCCAACTCCTGTATTTTTCCCATCCGCAATGCTACCGGAGCATTTGTCAAGGTAATTTTCGCGCCTTGCGCTACACATCTTTCGGCGATTTTCCAGGCAATTGATTTTTCGTCCAGGGCTCCAAAGATGACCCCTCGTTTTCCTTCTAGTAAATTCATATTCAAAAAAACTATTTGGCTGTTTATTTTTTGATAAAACAATTAGCCGTTTAAATTAATTAATGTATTGTGCAGTCTGTTTTAGGGATGTTTCTTTCTATCCGTTTTAAGAAAACTTGCTTTGCGCTTGGCTTATTCGTTTTTCATCCATTTTAAGGGTATTTCTTTTTATTCGTTTTAAGGGTATTTTCCATCCGTTTTAAGGGTATTTTCTTTCATCCGTTTTTAAGAAAACTTGCTTTGCGCTTGGCTTACTCGCGGTTTTCATATATTTTAAGGGTATTTCTTTTTATTCTTTTTAGGGGTATTTTCCATCCGATTTAGGGGTATTTTTTTTCATCCGTTTTTAAGAAAACTTGCTTTGCGCTTGGCTTACTCGCGGTTTTCATCCATTTTAAGGATATTTCTTTTCATCCGATTTAAGGGTATTTTTCATCCGATTTAAGGGTATTTTTCATCCGATTTAAGGGTGTTTTTTTTCATTCGTTTTTAAGAAAACTTGCTTTGCGCTTGGCTTACTCGCGGTTTTCTCAAAACTATCCGTAACTTTAATGTAATTCTTTTCTTTAGGCTAATCGTCATGTCGCCAATAGTAGTTCCTTCGCATTTTCAATCGCCGAATCCGAAGGCGGGTTACCACTCAACATCGTCGCCACTGCACGGATTCTTTCCTCCATCGTTAGTTCTTTTACCCGCGTCATCGTCCGGTCCTTCATTTCCTTTTTATAAACAAAATAATGGGTATCTGCCTTCACTGCAATCTGTGGGCTATGCGTGATACTTACCACTTGATGGCGTCCGGATAGCTCCTGTAAAATCTTACCCATCCGCAGTGCAACGTCTCCGGAAATCCCCGTATCAATCTCGTCAAAAATCAATGTCGGTAACGGAATAGCATCCGCTACCAAAGATTTGGTACACAACGTCAAACGCGATAATTCACCTCCCGACGCTACATTTTTTAAAGGTAAAAATTTACTCCCTTTGTTTGACGCAAACAAGAAGTTTACTTCGTCAATACCTGTATTGTTGAGTTCTTCCAGCGCTCGTACTTCCACTTGCAAGCGTGCGTGTGGCATAGATAGTTGCGTCAACATCGCATCTACTTTCTTTTCAAAACCACTTGTTACAGACATTCTTTTTTTACGCAGTGCCTTGGCTCTTTTTTGTAAGGAAATTTCTTGCTGCGCCATCTCTTTTTGCAGTCGCTCGATATCTTCCGATAAATCTCCAAAACCTTTTAACTGGCTTTGTAAATTTGTTTGAATGGTTAGTAGTTCAATTACAGACTTAACACGATGTTTGTTTTGTAGTTTGTATATTAGATCCAGTCGTTCCTTTAATTCAACAATTTTTTCACCATCGTATTCTGTATCGTCTGCTACCTTTTCAAAGTCTGATGAAATATCTCTCAGCTCCATCAGAATACTTTCGTAACGGTCGTAAATTTTTGCCACTTCGGGATCATAATCTTTTACGTCGGCCAGGGCAAGGCTCACCTTTTCGAGTTGATCAATCACCGACTGCTCGTCGTCGTTCATCATCCGGTAAGCCTGACTAAGGGTTTTTTTGATATCCTCCGCGTTGGTCAATCGAGCCAGTTCCGATTCCATTTTTTTGTCCTCGTCGGCAACTAATTCGGCACCATTAAATTCCTGCAATTGAAAATTAAGGAAATCAATTTCGGTAGTCGCCGATTGGTTGCGATCAATCAGATTGGTGAGCTGTCGTTTATTTTTTTGATAAGTAGAAAACTCTTTCTGGTAAGTTTCCAGCGCCGGATAATTACCCGCCAGTGCATCCATCATTCGCATCTGAAAAGAAACGTTGTGTATATCCAGCGTATCAAATTGTTGGTGGAGATCTATAATGGCGGAGGTTAATTGACCCAGCGTTTTCAACTTGACGGGCGTGTCATTGACAAACGCCCGGGATTTACCGGCAGGTGTCATTTCCCGACGAATCACGATTTCATCATCGTAGTCAATATCCATTTCGTCAAAAAATCCTTTTAAGCCGTAGCGGGAAATTTCGAAAAAACCTTCAACGATGCACTTTTTATCGGTGTGATAAAAAACCTTGGTATCGGCCCGGTTGCCCATGATGAGGCCCAAAGCCCCAAGCAGAATCGACTTACCAGCTCCGGTTTCCCCGGTAATAATGGTTAGTCCCTCCGAAAAATCAATTTCGAGCTCGTCAATGAGCGCGTAATTGTTGATTAACAGTCGTTGAATCATTGCGATATCGCGTTTAAGTAAGCTCTTTCGTGGTTCTCAGCAGGCTCAAAAAATCCTGCTATATTATAGTCTGACGCAAATTTAAACAATTAAGTGGAAAAGTAGTATATAAATAACAGGGGATGTTTTTTGAAGTGTGTTTGAACGAGAGGCTTCCTTAGGATCAATAAAAGAATAACTTATAACATTTGGCTGCTTAATTAGCTCCTACTCTTCGTTGGTGAAAAACTCATTATGCTACGGCATAAATCGTAGTTCACCGCCTCGATTAGAACCAAATTAACCGACCCAAACCTTTATAACTTATTTTTTAATTGATCCTTATAATTTCGGGGAGATCAATATTTTTTATAGAAACACAACGATATAGAGATGCGGAGCGAACCCTATTTTATTTGCTTTAATAGGGAGAAACTAAATAATAGGTGTTTTGTTTTCCTTTGACTTCACGCTAATATGATTTTATGGCTTAAGCCATTCACTATTGCCTCAGCAAACAGACCATTTATTCATTATTAACATTTTCCCAACTTCCCCCAATATTGAAAAAAGCTACCTTTGTAACATGATTAAACACCGTTTCTCTATCCTTTCTATCTTGTTAATCCTTATTTGTGCTTCCCTCTCGGCACAGCGGGATTATTACGATTATATTCCAAAAGATCGGACAACCGTTTATTTTGAGGATTTTAATGGAGACTCTAGTGAGAAATTCTGGACAGGTAAAAACCGGGAACACAAGGGAAAGATCAAGTATGGCCAGTATCTATTTAAGTCCGTTGCTATTGGTTTGAAACCTTCTTATATGGCACCGCGTTTTGATGTGGATCCTTCCAAGGATTTTGCAGTAGAGATGATGCTTTCCTGCAATGGAAATGATTACGGACTTGTTTGGGGACAGGATAAAAGTCTGGAACGTTTCTACAGTTTTAATCTGATTAAGCGAGGATTTATTCTTAAAAATGAGAAGAATACCATCATCAAAGGCAAGATCAAAAGACTGGTCACCGAATGGAATAAAATCACCCTTCGTAAAGTTGATCAGACTTATTATCTATTTGTTAACGAACAACTGGTCTACGAAATGCCCTACGAACCGATCTCCAATATTCGCATCGGTATCGGAACACCCGGCTGGAAAGTCTTTGTAGATTATTTTGGTGTTTATTATCTGAATGCGAAAAATGACTTTAGAAATTAGGAATGGCGATTAAAAAGAGGAAGCCTAGTGGTTCGGGTACTAAATTAGTATGTATTTCAAATTGTTAATTTTTCCTAGACATTAAGAACAGTTGATTAGTGATTCGTTAATCGGTCCTCCCAACGCATAGGTATCGCACTCTAAAGTATTTGAAAACTCAAAAATCCGTTATCCCGGCACCCCTTTCTCTCCCACAAACGGAATCGACTTCAACTTCTTCCCCGTCATCTTATACAAGGCATTCGCCACCGCACCACCAGCAGGTGGCAAAGTAGGCTCTCCCAATCCCGTTGGACTATTCGTACTCTCTACAAAATGCGTCTCGATTTTTGGTACCTCATTCGTACGAATCAAACGATATTGATCAAAGTTTTTCTTATTCGGTTTACCATCCTCAAAACCAAAATCACCGTACATCGCGTGACCAATTCCATCAATAATTCCTCCTTCTACCTGATTCAACGCACCCAGTGGATTTACCAAAATACCACAATCAATAGCACAAGTAATTCTGTCAATTTTTGGCTGACCATCTACTTCGATCATATCCGCTACCTCCGCTACGTAAGTATTGTGTGAGTAATATGCACACATTCCTTGCGAAGTGCCTGCTTTCTTTCCCCAGTCTGATTTTTCTGCCGCTAGTTTAATGACGGCCATTGCCTGCTCGGGTACATATTCCATTTTACCTATCGGCTGGTCGATGGCTCGCTGAAACCATTCCAGTCTGAAGGCGACTTCATCTTTTCCCAGTTTTTCTGCGAGTGTATCAATAAAACTTTGCTCCGCAATCGCTAAAAAATTACTGATTGGTGCCCGCCAGGCGCCCGTCGTAATATTACTTTCCATTTGATTACTTGTCACACGGTAATTGGGGGTGGCACCCGCCGGAAAAGCATTAATCTGCATATCCCACATTCCGGAATTAACCGAAGCTTCGATCAGTTCGTAAGCAGAAATTTGACCATCTTTAATCCCTGCTTTAAACTTATATTTTACAGCTGGACGGTATATACCGGCGGTCATATCATCTTCCCGGGAGTAAACAATTTTGATCGGTGCTTTCGCTTTGTCCGAAATTTCTACTGCTTCCAAGGCAAAGTCTCCGTAGAGCCGACGACCGAAACCTCCACCCATCCGCGACATTCCCACGGTAATCTGTTCGACGGGACGATCCAGTAATTTTGCAATCCGGTCCGATGTCCATTTGGGCGTTTGAATGGGACCGTACGCATCTACTTTGTCCGCCGTTACGTGCGCGAAAAAGTTCATTGGTTCCATACAGTTATGAGGGAGAAAAGGCGCACTATAAATCGCTTCTACTACTTCATCTGCTTCCTTAAAAGCCTTGTCAACATCTCCGTCTTCTCGCTTGGGTTCCGCCTTTTTATTTAATAGTGCGAGCAGTGCTTTCTCGTGATCTGCCGTACTTTCTGCTTTGGTATCTTTGGTCCATTCTGCTTTTATGGCTTTGGCTCCCTTCATGGCTGCCCAGGTGTTGGCAGCTACGACGGCAATTTTATTATTCTTTTCGCCAAACTGGAAAACCTGTTCTACACCCGCTACTGCCTTGGCTGCAGCATCATCAAAACTTTGTAATTTCAAACCAAATGCCGGAGGTCGTACTGCACAGGCAATCTTCATTCCTTCCCGCATGGTATCCAGTCCAAATAATGGTTTTCCCGTAAGAATCGCATCAATATCTACGTTCTTTTTTCCTTTTCCAATAATTGTAAATTGAGAAATTTCTTTCAATTCTACTTCTGTTGGAACCGTCATCATACCCGCTTTTTTTGCAAGGGTTCCATAGTCCATGGATTGATTTTTATCTGGATGGAATACAATGCCTTTATCAACAGTGCAAGCGGCAGGATCTACGTCCCACACTTCGGCTGCGGTTGCTACGAGCATCGTCCGAGCGGTCGCTCCCGCCATTCTCAAACCATCCCAGCTACTACGAATCGACTGACTTCCACCAGCTACCTGACGGTCAAAATCAGTACTCAGTGGCGCTTGTTCTACCACGACGTCAAACCAATCCACGTCCAATTCATCAGCGACGATCATCGGCATAGCTGTTTTCACTCCTTGACCAATTTCCGGGTTAGGAGACATAATGGTTACCAGCCCGTTTTCTCCAATTTTTAAATAAGAATTAATATCAAACCATTCGTTGGGAATGGCTTTTTTGACGCGCTCTGCTACTTCTGTATCCATTGGTTTACATCCAACCATCCAGTTAAAACCTAGCACAAGGCCTCCACCAGCCAGCGCAGAAGAACGAATAAAAGAACGACGATTGTGATTTATTTTGATTTTCATGATTATTTTTTTAGCGCTACTTTTTAACCCTGCCCGATCTGACGATGTGCCCCGGGCATTTAATTGGTATATATTTCAAATTGTTAATTTTTTCCTAGAGAATAAGAATAGTTGATTAGTGATTCGTTAATCGGTCCTTTCAACGCATAAGTATCGTCCTCTAAAATATTTGAACAACTTAAAAAGACCGCAGAGAAAGTTGATCAATATGTCCAGTTATTTAATGCCGAAGGCACTGGTGTGATAATGAACAATACTTCTTTTGTTGATCCTAAGCTTTCCGAATCGCCTCTTTAATCCGTAGATACGTTCCACAGCGACAAATATTCCCAGCCATGGCACGGTCAATTTCTTCGTCGGATGGATTAGGGTTTTCGTTAAGTAAAGCAGCGGCAGACATCATCTGTCCAGCCTGGCAATAACCACATTGTGGAACATCAATTTCTTTCCAGGCCTTTTGTACCCGATGAGTACCGTCGGAAGAAAGTCCTTCGATAGTCGTAATTTTTTTATCAGCAATTGCCTCCACAGGAAGTGAACAGGATCGGGCAGGACTACCTTCTATATGTACGGTACAAGCACCACAGGCACCAATTCCACATCCGTACTTAGTACCAGTCAATTTGGCTTCGTCTCGCAAAACCCACAACAGTGGCGTATCGGCATCCGCTTTTACTTCGACTGTTTTTCCATTTATATTAAGGGAGTAGTTTTTCATGATGATTTATTATTAACTCGTTCCTAAATCTCTAAAAATTGATTTTCAATTCAATTATAGAAATTTAAACAACTTCAGATAGGAGTTTGACATTTACATAGAAAAAATAATTTTCTACCCAACCAAAGATACAGAAAAAAAAACATATTTTGCCCACCAAAAATTGAGCAAAATGAAAAAGAAAATACTTGTATTAACTGGAGGCGGCGACTGTCCCGGTCTGAATGCCGTGATTCGTGGTCTTTATAAAGCTTCTAAAAGTGATGGTCGTTACGAACTTTGGGGAAGTAAAGAAGCATTTAACGGGGTAATGAATGACGAATTGGATATTGTCCGATTGACCCGTCGTCACGTTGGAGGTATTCACACAAAAGGTGGGACTATTTTAAAAACGACCAACCGAGGGAATCCATGCGCTTTTCCAGTGCAGCGAAAAGATGGTTCCTGGACGACCAAAGATCGCTCTGGTGAATTGGTTAAAAAAATTAAAAAACTAGGATTTGAGGCCGTCGTCAATATCGGAGGAGATGGTAGTCAAGCAATTTCGCAGGCACTCTACGAAAAAGGAATGAATATTATTGGCGTACCTAAAACGATTGACAACGATCTCTACGCGACTGATCTTACCTTTGGGTTTAATACCGCAGTACAGGTAGCGACTGATTGTTTTGACAAACTGGTGACTACTGCGGAGAGTCACCACCGGGTGATGCTGATGGAAGT
>Ga0079203_1002304_pt1 | contig 12931 bp, 13 predicted proteins | sample PorBlaMBantryBay_FD_68602 | JGI IMG/M metagenome (GOLD analysis project Ga0079203, IMG submission 68602) | Marine algae microbial communities from Bantry Bay - Bantry Bay, Ireland | ecosystem: Host-associated > Algae > Red algae > Blade | place: Bantry Bay, Ireland
CAAAGCATTCAGGATTCCTTAAACCATAGACCTCGCAAATGTCTTGGCTGGAAAACGCCCTTTGAGGTTCATTTCAACAAAAAAGTCGCGCTGGCTTTGCAAATCTAGCCGAGACCTCTTCAAAACGACTTTGCAAAGACTTATAGTCTTTTACTTGAAATCTACAGTAACTTCTACCGCTGTCTCGTCGACAACTTCAACATTAAGAACTTCAGCTCCTACATAGCCCTTTCCAATTAATAAAATATAGTCGTAGCCAAAAGAAAAGTTTCTAGCTGGATAGTTTATATTACTCTTAAGCTCAACTGTTGATAGCTTTGTAATAGTTTTGTTTGGCGCATGACAAAGCATTCTAGTGCTTTGCAAACGGGGCTCAAGAAACAAAACACTTCGATGACCACCTGGAACATAAGATGCAGAAATTTCTTTAGCAAATAAATGAATTTCATGTTGATTACAACTATCAGCTTCAAAACTTACTTCAAATTCTAGCTTTATAGTTTCAGAAGTCGCATCCATCTTTAAAGAATATTCTTTAAAATGCTCACTCTGCTCATTCAGCTGAATCGGCTCTGCACTTATACCCCCAATAAAACTCATCATTAATACAATAAAATATCTTTTCATAAAATTCCCCCTCAAGAGAGAGCTAAGCTCTCGGCTTCAGTATACGATTTACAGTTTGTAGAGTCAATTTGTTAAAAATTACGCCATTTTAGTCTCAAATTGATACCACCTTAAGACTGCAGCAACAGAAAAACACAACTCTACACACTCAAAAGCTAGATAGCGCCTTTTAAATATTTTTGCCTTTGTACTTCGGGGTGCTTTTCAATTGCATACCTCAACATCGTGCGAGGCATTTTTGAATAATGACTTTTTAAAAATCGATCAGTTCTATCTGAATTCTTTTTATAAGCTTCTCTCAGCATCCACCCAACTGCCTTATGTATCAAATCATGTTCATCGTTTAAGAGTATTTTTGCTATTTTATAAACATCTTTTAAGTCGCCATTTCTTATAAACCACCAATTAGTAACCATGGCTATTCTTTTTGTCCAAAGATCTTTGCTGCGTGCCCAGTCATATAAAACAGAGCGATCTCTATTTAATAAATGGGCTCCAACTATATGCGGACAAGTCACGTCGACAAGGTCCCAGTTGTTTATATACTTAAACACAGAAGTGTATAATTTATAAATTAATTCTTTCTCTGGCTCATCAGCTTGATTGTATTTATTAACGAGAATAATTAAACCCAATAAACGTTCTTCGTGATATTTGGATTTAATAAGTTTCTTCGTTTTAGTTGTCGACAAAGCAACATGTTTTTTTGCAAAGGCTCTTAGTTCGGGAGATCTAATACCAAGGAATATATCTCCCTCACCGTATTCACCTTTAGCTGTTTTAAAAAAGCGCATTGAGGCTTTGGCAACTCTTTTTGAAGCTAATTTTCGAAACTCTTGCATAACTCTTTTTTCACCTCTTAGCTCTTCTAGAAAACATTTTTCTTTTACAGAAAAAAGCGAATGCCACTTATAATTCCCATCAGAAAAATCACGAATGCAATTGTGTATATAACTTTGGCGTTTTTAACAAAAGTTATAAGCCCCATGAAGAGTATAGAAATCGCAATCGTTATAACAAACTCAAAAGCTAACACCACTGCCCCTAGGCCATATCCCCCATGAAACTCTTTAAAAACGAAAATGTATACTGCTAGGGCTAAAAGCCAGACGATTATCCGTAGCAGAGCTGTATTTTGTAATAATGCAAAAAACAATATTAGTGAAAAAAGGGCCTCTGGAACAACTGAAGCTAGCTCTCCTTTGATCAGATTGGGCACAGTCTCGGGGTGCCCCACAAACAAACATAAAGACAAAATTGCACTTAAAATCCTTAATTTACTCAAAATTTTGACCTCACAAAGCTTATACAATTTCCGATATAATATGACAATGAATATTGATAACCTAAAACAAAAACTAATTTTAATTTCCACGTTTTTTTCGCTTTTTTTGTATGTCAGCTGCGCCTCAAAAGGAATGCCTATCACTCAACAAATACCTGAATACAGAAATGATTTTAATCAAAAAATTAACAATGGCTATGTATTTGCAGAAGGCGGTGATTTAAACAAAGTTGTCGCAGGTGAATCAAACTTAAGAGTTAAGAATCGATCTACTGCTTCTCAAAGATATTAGTTTTAATCTCTTGGAGAGCTTGTTGTTTAATTAGACAGAAAGAAATTCAAATTCTAAAGTAGCGGTTACTAACTGTGGAGAAGATTGCGGTTTTCTTCACGCTGTTCGCAAAGCTATGTGCAAACACCTTCTTCACAATTTCGCTTAGGCAACCTAGGTCGAATATGTCTTGCGAAAACGTCATATCCAAAATCTAATATCGGTCTAAGATATTTATTTTCAAAAAATGGAATCAATCTCTGAAAAGAAGGCACTCGCCTCCAAATCTCCACAAAACAATCAATACCTTTAAAGACTTGGCCACTTTCATCAATGGCATGCATATGCAAATTCACAGCTTTGTTTTCAAGACCATAATTTGCGGCATCAAAAGAAGCTTGAGAAATATCGACAATATCTATTTGAGCGTTAACATCACGTTTTTTGTAATGATTAACCTCTCTAAAACATAAATGGCAGGCTCCATCGTAAAAAACTTTTAACATCACTTGTCCTTAAGTATAAGCATTTTTATAGGTCATATACAACACAAAGAAACAAAGAAAGAACAATACGGTTGAAGGCAGCATCTTAGAAAGTGGATTTTTAATTTTCACATGGCTCAATAAGGCGGCTATCATCAAAAACATAAGCCCCGCTGAAGCTGTCAAAACAAAAACGCTTTCGGATCTAAAGAGCATTATGGCAAAAGTAATTTTGGTTAAACCAACAAAGTCTCTGAACCAACCTGGATAGTTAAAACTATTAAATTCATCTACAACGTTTGAATACCTCACAACCCAAACAAAAAAGATTGAAGCACTGATTAAAATTTTAACAATTTCTGCAATATTATTACAAACTACATCCATAAGATTCTTCCTTTCTACAACCAAAAAACATACGTTTCATAAATACGGAAAAGAAGAATCTACACGCTATTGAAAAGATATACAAATAAAAAAAGCCGCACCCTGACTTAATCAGAGCGCAGCCCTATCGTTTTTAACTACAAACTAATAGCAAGACTGAAAGCGACTGTTTAGCCTAACACTAAACTCGGTCCTTCTGTTGACCACTGCAGCCCGTGCGCTGCCTGAAGAATCCAAAAGCTCATCTTCGCCACGACCCACGGCTCGAAATTTTTCACGTGGCAAGGCTCCCTGCTCTACCAAATAATTAATGGTATTTCTGGCTCTGCGCTCTGAAAGTCTTTGGTTATAAGCACTGCTTCCGCTCACCGAGGTATGCCCAATCACTTCAATCATTTCGATATCATTTAAACGTCTCTGTAAGCGCCTAGATACAGCTAGAAGCCTTTTCATGTAATTTCCTTGTACAGCGGCCACATCATTAGGAAAACGCACTACAGCCTGGTTAGACTCACCAAAAACAAATCTTGAACGACATATATTTGCAACTGGCGCAACTGGAGCAGCGGCAACCACAGGCGCTGGACGGCCACTCGGTATAACGGCCACAACAGGCTCTCTGCGCTCGTTCCAAGTTGGAGTAAATTTAATACCGGCACTTAATCTGTAATCATTTCCGTCTTTGCCACTAAATAAATTTCCAAAACCCACTCCGGTGTACAAATGAAAATTGCGAGACATAGCTGTGGTCATGCCAACATGAAATTCGTTAGGCTCTTGATCGCCGTTAAACAACGGAAAAGTCCACTGACCAAGCCATTCAAGATTCAGGCCCAAGCTACTTCCCATTGGAATATAAGCACCTAATCCTGTCATCAGCAGATGTTTTTTATCGACTTGCTTTTTGCCAGCACTATCAATAAAAAGAGCGCCTTGAGCATAGCGAAAACCTAAGTTTGCAACAATTGAAAGATGTTTAAAGACTCGCTCATAAGCAAGCAAGCCGCCAAAGCCTATAGACTCATCACTAAGTTGTGAATCTTGACCAAAAGATGTTGTTGCCGTCTGCCACACAGCATTTCCGCCATGCAAAGGCAGGTTAAGCATAGGAACTATGGAAAGGGCGTATTTTTCACCATGCGCAAATCGCCACTTTAACTTAAGCTCTACATCAGAGAAGCCTTTTTCATTTGCCTGATGAACCGCATCGAGCCAAGTAAAACTGCTGGCAGCTCCAAACATTAAATTATCACTGAAGTAGTAACCAAGACCAAAGTGAAGAGCCCAAGCTCCTTTAATAATTGTATCGAGCTGGTTTGCGTTGGCAGGGTCTTTTACTGTAAGGGGCGAATCAACCCAACTTCCACCCAAGGTAAATATCATATCGTAATCGCTATAGACATGAGAATTACTTAAACGACCATCTTCAAGTTTTTCATAAGTCAATGAATTTGATCTCTGAAACTGCTGAATATTAACAGCCATCAACGGAGAAACAAACAACATAAAAAATGCTAAAATAATGTGTATTTTTTTCATATCTCACAAATTTAACAAAGAATTTGTCTATTTACATTGCAAAAGTACTGTATATATAGAGTCACTTTGTTGACGAGACGCAAAGATGGCGATTACTTAAAGATAGAATAGATCTTATGGATGATTCATTTCAGTATTTAAGCTCTTTATCAGAATACTACTTAAGTTTTGACGCTGACACTCGCAATAAAGCAATCAATACCTTTATCGCTTTTGGCATCATATTTATCGTAAAAAGACTTTTGTCCTTTTATATTTTTAAAAAAATCGAAAATTATTCTACACGTTACAAAACCCAAAAAATTATAAATATTATAACCAATGTTATCCTTGTATTAATAGTTGGACGTATTTGGAGCAAGAGCATCGGCTCTTTGGCCACCGTGCTTGGTTTAATTACAGCTGGTTTAGCCGTCGCTCTGAAAGACCTGGTAATCAATATAGCTGGTTTCTTATTTATCCTATGGAAAAAACCCTTTGAGCTGGGTAACCGTATTCAGTATGGCGAACACAAAGGAGATGTCATCGACATAAGACTCTTTCAATTTTCGATGCTCGAAATCGGACACTGGGTAGGCGACGATCAAAGCACTGGTAGAGTTATACACATACCTAATGGAGGTATTTTTACACAACCGCTTGTAAACTTTGCTCAAGGCTTTAACCATATTTGGGATGAACTGGATATTTTAGTGACTTTTGAATCAGACTGGAAAAAGGCCAAAACAATTTTAGAAACCATCATTACAAAAGAAGAGTATCGAATTAGTAACCTAATCAAAAGACGTTTGCGCGAGTCCTCTAAAAAGTTTATGATCTACTTTAACAACCTTGACCCCATCGTTTACACATCCGTAAAAGACAGCGGAATCAGCCTAACTCTACGCTACTTGTGCAAACCCAAAAAAAGAAGAGACAACCGACAAATGCTTTGGGAAGAAATCCTAGTTGAATTCGAAAAAAATAAAAACATTGATTTCGCTTACCCCACCCACAGATTGTTCAACAACAGATTAGAAGGAAAATTAGCTGACAAAACAGTCTAAGCTGATCAATTAGGCGGCAATCTTTTCTGTATAGTCAGCACACTTTGTGCCCACAGATTCTTCTAACACTTCTCTAATGTCAGTTATACACTTTAGCTGCTCAGGCAGCACTTTATTTGAAAGCATAACAGCGTTAGCATCTTTTTCATCAGGGTGATAACCATGCATACCAAGCATACTTGTATTGCCCATCGATGAGGGGTTTAACAATATACTATTTTTTAAGAGAAAAATTATATTGCCGTACTTATCACCAAAATACACTTTGTTATCTTTTAATTCTTGATCGCTGAGCAGATGTCCTTTAGTAGAATCTTTTAGCTGATCCTTAATTGCACCTTCAACCTCTTGGTTAAAAGTCCAAAACCTGGCCATAGTTGAATCATATATGGCTACATAGTCTTTCCCAAATTCATAGCCTAAAGCTTCAATCTCAGGAATCAAGTTGTATTCACTTTTAATATCAGTCATTCCATGATCAGATATCAAATACAAATCAACTTCTTTGTATTCAGATTTTGCAACTTCAATAACTTCTTCGATATTTTTTTCAAGCCACTTAAGCTTAGCTTTGGTTTCATCATGCTCTGTACCAAACTCATGCATAACCGCATCTAAGTTTGGCAAATAAAGATAATTAAAAATATTGTGCTCTTCTTTTAGTGATTTTTTTATAGCTTGTAAATTAGCTTCTTCTGATTGCTTCCAATTTGACAAGTGGTAAGGAACCTTGTTTTTTACAAAACCTTCAAAGATCGTATTGCCTTTAATGATTCCGCCTGTGGCAAAATAATCATATTTTTCGTTGTAATCAAAATATTTCAGTTGCCCAAAAGGAATATTGTAGATTTGAAAGTAACCGGTAAAACCATATAATTTTGCAAGTAACTTACTAATCCAGCCTCGCACTCGCCCGCGATTAAAAATAAAGGCCGGCAAAAAATTTAGATACGAGAGCAATTTAAATGGGCTGTTTTTTTGGTCGTAATAAAAACATGACCAATGGCCATGGTCTTCGGGATACAAGCCAGTAAGAATACTAGGGTCAGAGGCCGAACTAAAACCCATAACTGTTTTTAAACTACGACTAACAGGTAAATGCTTTTTAAGAATTGGGTGCTTTTTATATATTTCGGTACCATAAGCATCGATAAAAATACACAGCGTGGTTTTTTCTTTCATAGATACAATAATTATCGGTTATTTATAGCCACAAGCTGATTGCCAACTGTAGCTTCATCAAAATTTAACAAACAATCAATTTATTTAGGATATTGGCTATTTAATCGCTTCGCGAATGTAAGCCGAAGCCGTATCCATAAGCCATACCGCCACTGCTATCACCACAACAATACATCCGACCTGCTGCCACAAACCTGCCCCTTGGTAACGTATAAGCAAAGTGCCTATTCCGCCGCCACCAACAAGACCTATAATCGTGGCCATCCGAACATTAATATCCCACCTATAAATCGTAAAAGAAATATACGGCAACACAATCTGAGGCACAACCGAAAACCATACGGTCTGCAAAGAACTCGCCCCAGTGGACTGCACTCCCTCAACGGGACCTTCTTCAATACATTCTACAATTTCTGAATATTGCTTAGCCAAAGCCGCAACCGAATGCAACATAAGAGCTAACATTCCAGCATAGGGACCAATCCCCACCCATACAGAAAAAATAATGGCCCAAATAAGTGCCTCAACCGAACGAGTGATATTTAAAATTGTTCTTAAAAATGAATAAACAGCAAAACTAAATTTCGAGCCTCCCATGAGGTTCTTTGCACACAAAAAACTCAAGACAAAAGCCAGCGGAATCGCCAGGATCGTTGCCATAAAAGCAATAAATATAGTTTCAATAATAGCCAAAACCGCTTCTGGCAAAATAGCAAAATCAGGACTTGTTAATCCTCCAAAAAGCCTGCCGGCTCCAGCCAGACCGTCTCTATCTAAAAGTTCCACCAAACTAAAGTTAGTTTGGTTAATCCCCAAGATTAAAGTTACAAAAAATAAAACAATTAACTGCACACCGGAAAAACTTTTATACCAAGCCTTTGGCAACTCTTCGGCTTTTTTATGGGGTGGTTGGAATATTTTTTCTCCAAGAGTTTTGATTCCCGATTTATTTAAAAAATAACTTAAAAAAAGACTGAAAATAAAAAAAGCCAAAATAAACAAAGAATTTTGAGACAGATTTAGCAGCATCTCCTCGGTAGGCCGAAAGATCACACAAAGCAATACAGTTAATAAATAGGCAAAAACCACTCCATCAAAGATCGATCTCTTTATTAAAGCTCCTCTAAAATCTATTTGATATTTAGTTGACATGGACTTCCACCGCTCCCTTCCCGTAAATTTCCTCAAACCACTGCTGAGAAATATCTTGCGGGCCTCCCTCAAAAACTAGCTGACCTTTGTTGAGCGCAATCACGCGATCGGCATACTGCCTCACCAAACTTAAAAAATGCAGATTACAAATAGTTGTAATGCCTAGCTCTTGATTTACTTTTTTTAAGTAATCCATCACACTGTGACAGGTCGCTGGATCAAGACTCGCTACAGGTTCATCTGCAAGCAAAACCTTCGGATCCTGCATAAGAGCCCGCGCAATAGCCACTCTTTGTTTTTGACCACCAGAGAGCTGATCGACTCGGTAGTTTTTCTTATCTTCAATTCCAACTAAGTCCAGACAATCTCTTGCCTTTTTTTTATCTTGAGGAGAAAAAGAACCGAACACGCTTTTTAAAATAGAAGTTCTGCCAAGAGCTCCCATCAAAACATTATCAAAGACCGTGTGGCGTTCAATAAGATTAAAATGCTGAAAAATCATAGCCACATCTTGACGTAAACTTCTGACCTGCCTCTTGCTGTAATCAGTAACGCTTTCGCCATTATAAAAAATCTTTCCACCTGTTGAATCGATCAAACGATTCATACACCTAAGCATAGTGGACTTACCCGAGCCGCTTAGGCCAATCACCACCAAGAACTCTCCGGGCATAACCTCAAACGAAACTTTGTCTAAGGCGCGAACGCCATTGGGATATGTTTTTTCTAAATTTTCTGTTTTTATTATTGGTGTCACGTGTGCCTGCGCCATTTTAATTCTTTTTCTTCATTAGTTCTAAAGCCGATGTTCCCAAAACCCGCAGCATTTGTCTCACAGGTTCGTAATCTTTATCCGAACTCCTAACAAAGCCCGTGATATTATACAGGTCGAAAAACTTCGCACCTTTTTCTGTTTTTACATAAGCAAGAAAAGCCACAATAAATTTTTCCTTCATTTCTGCGCTCATGCCCTTCCGAAAAGCAATAGGATCGTTTGGAATAGGGTCACTCAACTGTAATATTTTAATCTTATCTACTACATCGGGAAACTGAGTGAGCGCCAACCTACGAGCGTCTTCAACTCTGCCATTACTTGGGGGAGAATAAAAGGTAGCACCGGCATCAACCTGTTTTTGATAAACCATTGTGATCACATTTACATGCTGACCCGCAAAGACTGTTTCTTTAGGCTTTATATTTTTTGATCGAAGAGTCTTTAAAGGCAAAAGATATCCAGAAGTCGAAGAGGGGTCGACAAAAGCCATCTTCTTGCCAGCAAGGCCTTCCAAACTATTAATTCCGCTGTCAGCTCTCACAACAATTTGTGAGCGGTAGGTATCACTGCCATGCCTTTTTGCAAGAAGCAAAGCCTCGGTTCCATATTTTTCATGAGCCAGCACATAACCAAAAGTATTTATAGAAGCCACATCGGCTCTCTTGGTTCCAAAAGCTTCGACCACCGCTATGTAGCTATTGGGAACCGATACGTGCACGCTGTATCCTGTAGCCTTTTCAAAAAAAGCCTTCACATCTTTTGTGCTGCTCTGAACGGCTTTTGCATCAACCGAGGGAATAAAAAAAAGTTTTACAGGGTTATCGGGAGTTCCTAGAGGAGCCCTCTCTCTTGAACAGGCCACAAAGAACAGAGCACTGCAAAGGCACACTAGGAGCGATAATTTTTGTTTTTTCATATGCAATATATCCCCTATATCTTGAGAATTTTTTAAACAAAAAACGGCTTAGAAGCAAAAGCTGCTTTTTAAATTCTTAACGCTCATAGTCTGCTATGGGGCCAAAAGGAAATCACGCCTATTAGACCTATTTTATGAAATTTAGCTTATTTGAGAGGAAGTTTAACATGATGCGGGTATGACTTTGTCATCAGCTGAGTAAAAGTGCCTTGGCCCTCTAAATCCAAGAGGGGCCCCTTATAGCGAAAAAGAAAATAGGGTCGCCCTGCCGGCATTCGCACTCTCTGCTCCTTGATTCCAAGCTTTGGACTGTGATTGCCCAGCACAATGCTTTTTGTGGCGCTTAGGTTTTCTGTAATTAAAGCCACATGTCCCCGAGTCCAGCTTCCAGCTTTACTTGGCCTTAAGCGATAAAGCAAAATATCACCTGGCTTTCGCTCTGACCATTTCACCAGTTCCAAACGAGTTGCAGCGGCTCTTATCGCCGGCGTAAGCAATTCTTGCTCGCAAAGAGCTGAGCCTTTTTGAAGATTAACTGCCAAATTATACAGGTCTCGGGTTTTCAAAAAAGGATAGTTGGCCCCCATAAGCTGATAGACCCGGTGAACAAAGTGTGAACAGTCACTGCCCGTTAAAAATGAAATTTTTCTTTCTTTAAAAACATAGGGATCGGCATGCAAAACGTAGCCTTGATAGCCAGAATGATTCGCTGCAATTTGCTCAGCTTTGCCATAGAACTGAAACCACTTATAATGTCCAATCAGCCAATAGCCATTACTAGGCAGAGCTTCTTCTGTAAAAAATTCTTGGGGGCCAGCGTAGAGAGCTTCAAAGCGCTGACTTAAATCACTGGCAGAAAGAGAGCTTGTGAATATTAAAAATAATAAAAATTTATTCATCGATTAAATAATGAGCTCCAATAGATTTTTTATTTTTTAGGGCAGCATATAATATAGAAACCGCAAGCTGCACTCCATGCCGCAAACGGATTAAGGTTTCATTGAGTTCACTTTCTGCATAAAAACGCTCGATCTCATTTCGCAGCAGTAAAAGAGCACTTTCTGCTCTTCGCATACGCTTTTCACTGCGCACGACCCCAACGTAATTCCACATATTGAGTTTTAAGTACTGCCAGTCTTGAGCCACAAGTGCTGGGTCGGGCACTCCGTGTTTTGAACTCCAGGCCCGCGCCTTATGCTCTGGCTGCTTTAACTTACTTTGCCGAAGGGCTTCGTCGGCAGCACGCTCGCCAAAGACCAGGGCTTCCAGTAAAGAAGTCGAAGCTAGGCGGTTGGCCCCATGTAAGCCCGTGCAGCTCACCTCCCCTGCCACCAACAAAGAATCCAAACTACTGCAGGTGTTTAAATCAGACCAAACGCCGCCAATAGAGTAATGAGCTGCGGGAACAATAGGCAACAGAGATAAATTATCCATCGATTTTTCTTTTACAAGTTTGTTAATCGCAGGAAAATTATTTTTGAAATCTTTTACCTTCGAAATATCTAACCACAAATGAGGTGAGCGGCTTTTAATCATTTCAGAATAAATAGCTCTGGCAACCATGTCTCTTGGTGCCAACTCATCTACAAAGGTTTTCTTATCCCAATTTAAAAGTTTGGCACCTGCCCCCCGCAAGGCTTCGGTCAAAAGATAACGTCTTTCACCTTGAACGTATAAAGCTGTTGGGTGAAACTGCATATACTCTAAATTCATTAAGCGAGCGCCAGCTCTAGAGGCGGCTGCCATTCCGGCACCTATAGCGCCCTTAGGTCCTGTTGAGTGATTGTACAAGCGCGAAAAACCACCTGTAGCTAGCAAAACAGTTTTGGCATGAATGGCCTCTACTTTTTTTTCTTCTTCATCAAAGACGTAAGCACCAAAAACTTTTGGCTTCTGATAGCGAGCTTTGCTGTCTTCTGAGTGTCTATAATTTAACAGTAGGTCCACAAGCTGAGCTTGCTGAATTTTAATTTTTGGATGAGCTTGCAGTTTTTTCCACAGCCTTGCGTGTATTGCTAGGCCCGTTGTGTCTTTGTGATGCAAAATGCATTTATCGGAATGAGCGGCTTCTAGCACATATTCTAATTGGCCATTTTTGTGGCGATCAAAGGGCACTTCCAAACGATCAATGAGCCATTTTTCTATAGCGGGCTCCCCAGCTTCCACAACTAGGTCCACAGCTTCCCTGTGATTTATTCCACAGCCAGCTTTTAAAATATCATTCTTAAGTTGATCTTTGTTTTGGGGGCGAGGACAAACAATGCCTCCCTGGGCCCACGCGCTTGCTGCTTCTTGATCATAAATCAAAGAGACATCTAGGCCCTGATCTGCCGCCTGCAAAGCTGCAACACCACCGGCCATACCTGCACCAACAACTAAAAAATCACAGTGCATCTTGTTCTCCCCAATCAAGAGACAAATCAACGGCTCTTACAGAATGAGTTAAGGCCCCACAGCTGATTCTATGGACGCCCTCAACAACATAATCTGCCACATTGTCTGCGTTGATTCCGCCGGAGACCTCAACAGTTATTTCGGAGCCCAATCTAGGTAATAATTTTTTTAAATCTACTGGCGTAAAGTTATCTAACAATAAATGCTTGGCACCCATGCGTTTCATTTGCAAAGCCTCATCAGCTGTGTCGACTTCGACTAAAGCATTGACTATTTTTTTTTCATGAATCACCCAGCGAACAAAGTCTGTATAGCGCAAACCAGCTTCTTGCAAAAAAACTTTGTGATTGTCTTTAAACATAGCGCGATCATTTAAATCTCGCCTATGCAAAAGACCCCCGCCAGCTAAAACCGCTTCGATTTGTTGAACGCGCCAGCCGGGCATAGTTTTGCGAGTGTGATAGAGGCCGGGCAATTCACCATTTAAATTTTTTTGTTCAAAAGTCATTTTTATATTTTTGCACATCCGTTCGGTCAAAGTGGCTATGCCACATAAATTTTGCAAACCGTTGAGCAGCATTCTTTCGAAAGCAAAAACATCTGGAACACTAGCTTTTGCGCTGAGCACGCGGCCACCTCTGTAAAAGAGCTCGCCCTCTTTTGCTAAATAATCCCAATTCATTTTAAATTTTTGGGCAAAAAACTCAAGCCATTTTTGTCCCGAAAAACAGCCATTTTCGCGGGCATAAATTGCGAATGTTTTTTTGGCAGTCGCCAATGGCTTATCCCTATACTTAACAAATTCAACAGTTAAATCGGTGCTTAAATCCTTTTGCACAGAATCTTCTGCTAGGGCAAGCTCAAATATTTCA
>Ga0079203_1002306_pt1 | contig 12926 bp, 6 predicted proteins | sample PorBlaMBantryBay_FD_68602 | JGI IMG/M metagenome (GOLD analysis project Ga0079203, IMG submission 68602) | Marine algae microbial communities from Bantry Bay - Bantry Bay, Ireland | ecosystem: Host-associated > Algae > Red algae > Blade | place: Bantry Bay, Ireland
ATGAAGAAGGAGATAACGATAGCTTTTATGTCCGTCAAAATAATGTTTTAAATAAAATAAATTATGAAAACATTTGCTGGATAAAATCAGACGGTAACTATTGTAATATTCATACTTTAAATAAAAAATTTGTAACAAAAATCTCATTAGTCAGCTTGATGAAAAGGCTTGAGAAAATGGAATTTATTCGCGTACACAAACAGTATATTGTACCCGTTCGTAGAATAGAAAATATTAACTTATTTGACAGCATACTCAACATTGGAGATCAGATGATCCCAATCGGAAGAAGCTATAAATCTGCTTTGGTAAAACAATTGGATTTAATATAAATTGAGAAGACATACTAAGTGAAATACTTTTTTGTCTTCATACTTTTTTATCCCCAAAAAATTAGTGTTCGTCACCTTTTAACTGACGATTCTCCACCTTTTGTTTTTATTAAACAAAAAGGTGCTTAATATTGAGAAACATAGTCATTTTATTACCCATTGGGTAACACTGGCTAAACGCATTGCGTGCAAAAACACTGATTGGAATGAAAACACCATCCGTTCAATTATTTAAACTGATAGAGAAAATGACCGCTGCGGAAAAGCGGTTTTTGAAAATCCATTTTTCTTCTGTAAAGTCACACCTCACAGACTTGTTTGATTTTATCAACGCCATGGATAAATATGATGAGCAGGTAGTGAAATCTCATTTTGCAGACTCTCTCATTTCAAAAAATCTCAAAGTATACAAAGTACAACTGACTGATCTGATTCTTCGCAGCCAGGTAGCGTATCACGCCAAACGCAAAGTACGCAGCAGTATTCGCATTCTGCTCGAAGAGATTGATATTTTAGTAGATCAAAATCTCTTTCAGCAGGCCAGCTTCCGACTGAATAAGGCAATTACTATTTGCAAGAAAAACAATGAAAATACATTGTTGTTAGTGACGCTACATCACCAATTAAAGCTGCATCGGTTGCTGGTGCGGCACGATATTAATTTGGATCAACCGATCGACTTTTTGGCTACGTTGAAGGTGATCAAAACCATAGAGTTGGAATTAAAAATAATCCAATTAGCGGGTCTGACAGACCATCACTTTATGATACTCTCTGAACCTCAGCGTATTCAAGCGGTAGATGTTTTAAAAGAAATACCCAGTCACGACGAGATGCTTAACGGAAATGGCTTGAATGCTTATTTATTAGCAAAATCCATCGCGCTGGTCAGCACTGATATGAAAGAGCGTGCCACCAAGCAGGAAGCAATTGTAAATAGATTTCGTAAAAAAGAATATAAATTTGTTTATGCCAATGTCTATTTTTGGGAAGCACTTTGCGAGCTTTTTTACACCTATGTCAGTCAGGGACGTAAGCCAGCTGTCAATCGCATTATCGAAGAACTGAGTCAGTTGTATGCTACCGGAAGTATCAAAAAGGGATTATTGTTTATGCCTTGTTATATCGAGGCAAGGTATAACTATCACCACGGTACCGACGAAGCGCGGCTTCCAAAATTGGGCGGCTTCCAAGGCAAACCATTCAATACCAAAATGGTAACCAATAATGTATTTTGTCTTAAGTTTTATATTTGTCAAATGCTGCACCATTTGACAAAAGCAGAGGAAGGCAAAGCCAAGGAATTATTATCTGAACTACAAGCCGTCACCAAATCTGCTTATCCTGATATTTATGTATTGCTGGATATGATCGAAATGATTGACCATTATGAATCTGATAATGGAAGAACCGTTAGTTACTTGCTCTCTGGCATTCAGCGTAAAATAAAAAGAGGAAGAACATTCACTCCTTTTACCCTCGCCTTTTTTGATTTCCTAAAAAAACTAATGCGATATCCCGCTGAAAAAAAACAACTCATTGAGACCTTCCGCAAAGAAATGAACTCTTTCCAGCAGGATAACTTATTTGAACTTTGGAAGTATTTTCACCTCAACGACTGGCTGGATTGTCTTGACCATGCCATCCCATTTTATGAGGTGGACAAAAAGAAAACAACCTTGAGTCGAAGTGGGTTCCACATTACCCTGGCAAAGGATCTTTTGGTGAAATAAATTTGATATTTTTATAATATCGAAAAATTGTTTAACTTTGACTATCCACACACTTGATAATCCAAATAAGAGCAGTATTTAATAAAAAATACACTTTTGATTTTGAAAAGATCAATTGATTATTCATCTCTTAACATTGCTCAAAAAAATATCAAATTGTATTATTTTACAACTTGAATAAAAACCCTGATTTTATTAAAAAATGGTCAATTAGCCTTTGACCTTTGAACAACCCGCTATTACCTAAAAATAAAAAATAATTACTGACTATGATTAAGGCCATCATTATTGAAGATGAACCAAATGGAATAAAAAACCTGAAAAATTTGTTAACCCGTTATTGCCCTGATGTAGAGGTAATCGCTACTGCTGATAGTATTGCTACGGGAGTACAATTGGTCAATAATCCTGATATTGATCCAGACGTGGCTTTCTTGGATATTAATTTTGGAGATGGACTTATCTTCCAATTACTAAACCAGGTTCGAGGTAAACTGAACTTTGATATTGTCTTCGTTACTGCACACGAAAAATTTGCCGTGCGTGCCTGCCAATACAGTTCCATCGGTTACATCATCAAACCAATCGACCCAGACGAACTTGTTGACGCCGTCTCTCGCATTCGTACAGGGAAAGACGGAAAAATCGAGCAACGCCTCGACGTTTTTCAAAACCATTACAATAACCCCAACACCTTCGAAAAAATAAGTATCTCCGCTACAGATAGTATCTACTTTAGAAGTATCAAAGATATTGTACGTTGTGAAGCCGAAGATAATTATACCCACATCTACCTTTGCAATGGCAATAAAATTACAGCGTCTAAAACCATCAAGTTCTATCAGGACATGCTGTCCGGATTTAATTTCTATCGGGTACACAAAAGCCATCTAATCAACCTTAATTATATGCGGAAATTCGTGAAAGGAGAAGGAGGCTACCTAGTGATGGACGATGAAAAACAGATTGAAGTCTCACGACGACGACGCCCCGCATTTATGGTACGCATTAATAAATTGCAGAACGGGATGATGTTATAGGGGCAGCATATTAGGCTTGATTCTTGATAGATAATTTATATGTTTTTTAAAAAAATGCTTGCTTTGATTTCTTAACTGTTTATCAAGTGTTTTAAAAATAAGTACTTGATAGTTAGGTTGAAATGAATTATTTTTTTTTATAATTAGTTGATTGTCAGAGGGATTTGTCGACTAAGCGTTTACATAAAAATTTGCGTAAAATTTGAAACTTTCAGATTATAACGTACCTTGGTGTCAAACTTCACAAAAAGGCTCATTTTAGTGTCCCAATTAAAAACAAACAAACCTCCTTACTATGGGAAAAAAGAAAAAACTCACAGATCTTAAACGAGATTTGCAAACCATCAACAAGAAAGGTCTTGGAAACTTAAAAGGTGGTAACAATGGTAAAAAATCCAAGCGATGGAGTACCTGTGGAGGATTAGTTCCACAATAATTTTCCGTTATACTTTTACTACTTAAAAAACCAAAATTAAGGTTACATTTGTATAACGTGTAACCTTAATTTTTTTGTCTTCCTTCAACGTATGTCTCAAGTACGAACGAACACCGATGCAGTCCGGCAATTAGAACACCGGCTTACGCAACAACAGAACAAACGTCAGCGGGTTTTGATACTCGACAAACTGGCCGGGCTCTTCATGTTCACCAACTACCAAAAAGCCCTTACTTTCTTGGGTGAAATAAAAACCATCCTCGCGGAAGACCCCAATCCGGACCTACTCTTCAACTTCCATCTCTACACCGCCTTTATTGAAAATCAGCTCTATAATTATCACTTGGCAGATATTCATATCAAAAAAGCCATCGCCATCGTTGAGGAACGAGGCGAAATATATCAGCAAGTTGATACCTATATCGACTACGCAGGCATTTGTATCAACCTGGAAGAGAAGGAAGAAGCGACTATTTATCTTGATAAAGCCTCCAAACTTCTGGAATCCTTTCCCGATAAACGATTACAAGCTCGGTTAATCTGTCGGCAGGGTATGCTGCAATTGCATTATAAAGACGATGAGAAAGCGACCATGATGCTGTTGGAAGCAGATAAAATTATTGATCGACTGACTGGCAACCTCAAGCTCAAGGATTTTTATTTCCGGACCATTATTCACAGTGGGTTAGGTAATATTTATCATCGTAACGAACAGCCTGTCAAAAGTATAAAGGCTTTTCTTCGAGTTGTAGGCTGGTGCGAATCCCTGGGAATGCATACCCGATTGTCCTGGCATTATCTCAATGTAGGAAACGGTTACGCTTCTATGCAGGATGACAAGCGAGCTAAAAAATATTTCCGCAAAGCAATTCGAATTACCGAAGACATCAGCCAGAATTCTCGTGCAGGCGCTTTCGCAAATTTAGGATTCATTTATTTTAAAGAAGAAAAATACAACGAAGCCTTGGAATTGTACGATCGGGCAGAGACGCTCTATCGTGAAAAATCAGCTCGTGACTTCTCTAATTTTTCCATCATAGAATCTCGGCGTGGTCAGCTCTTCGCTAAATTAGGGAAACAAAAAAAAGCACAGCAGCATTTTGTCTCTGCGATTGAATATGGTAATAAAAGCGAAGACCTTCGCCAAACTGCGATTGTTTGTAAAGAGGTAGCAAAATATTATGCGGATTGTGAGGATTATAAAAATGCGTATGATTTTCAAGCGCTTCACGATCATCTCTTTAGTAGATATCAGGATTCAGTCCGCGATCGAGCATTAATCGAATTGGGCGTAAAGTATGAAGCGGAAAAGAAAATTCACGAAGCAGAAGTACTACGACTGGAAGCGATGGGCTTGCAACTCAAAGCGTTACGCGCTCAAATGAATCCTCACTTTTTATTTAATGCGCTGAACTCGATCCAAACATTCATTACCTCCGACGAATCAGGTATTGCCGCAAAATACCTTGCTAAATTTGCATTATTGATGCGACAGAGCCTGGAATATTCGGACGTAGAAATTATCTCTCTTGAAAAAGAAATTATCTTTTTAGAAAACTATCTCTACATCAATCAGAAGTTACGGTTTCAAAATAAACTCAATTACAAAATCCATATCGCTGATGAAATTGAGGAGGACATCATGGGGATTCCTACTATGATCGTTCAACCCTATCTAGAAAATGCCATCGAACATGGTCTGCGTCCCACCGTAAATGGTACCCTGACGCTTTCCTTTTTTCTCCATGATGAAAATACGATGTTATGCGTGGTCGAGGACAATGGAGTAGGGCGTGCAAAAGCAGCTAAACTTCGAGAAGCCGACCCCATTACCACCAATCATAAATCTATGGGAACCTCCATCACTGAGCAGCGGTTGGAGATTTTGAAAAAATTAAAAAATGACCGTGTCAAGATTAAAATTATTGATCTGACAGACGAGTATAGTGGTAGAGCAATGGGCACGAGAGTAGAAATTTTGATTCCTATCGAAACCATCCAGAATTAAGTACTTCCTTAGCTACTCCTTTCCTGACTAAGCAGCCCTTCCTGAGTAACGGATGCTACCAATCTTCCATCTTGATCAAAAATGCTACCTCTGCAAAAGCCCCTGCTATTCGATGCACTAGGGCTGTCCAGGGCGTAGAGTAACCAGTCGTCCATTTTAAAGTCCCGATGAAACCAGATAGCGTGGTCCAGACTGGCAATAAATAATTTGCTTCGATCTATTTCGGCGCGGTGCGGATTGAGGGCGGTAAGCAGTAGACTGTAATCAGAAGCATAGGCGAGAATCTGATGTTGCAGGCGCAGGTCATTGGGAACCGCTTCTTTGGCTTTGAACCAAACGTGACGAAACGGATTGCTCGGCTTGGGATTGAGTGGGTCGGGGTGTTCTACTGGGCGAAACTCAATGGCGTTGGGGTGGATACCTCGCATTTGCTTAAACAGTGCAGGGTCTTTCTTTTCGAGACCAGCCAGTTGTTCAACATCGTTGAGCAGTACCTTGGGAGGTAATACATTGGGCATGGTGATTTGATGGTCAAAACCGGATTGTCTTTTTTGAAAAGAAGCGGCCATTACAAAAATATTTTTTTCGTTTTGAATCGCAGCGACCCGACGAGTAGTAAAACTGCGACCCTCTCGAATAGTATCTACTTTGTAGGTGATAGGGTGGGAACAATCTCCTCCTAAAATAAAATAAGCATGCATAGAATGGGCAATCCGATCTTCGGGAACTGTACGGTAGGCTGCATGTAAGGATTGTCCCAATACCTGCCCTCCAAAAACCCTACCCCAGGGAGTATTATAGGAATTGCCCTGAAATATATTTTCTTCTATTTCTGTGAGTGTCAAAAGTTCAATCAGTTCATTCAGGTCTTTCATGAAAAAGTATATTTGAGTTCTTAGGATCAATTACAAATAAACACCAATTTTTTGTAAAACCTCTCTTTCTTCTTAAATGAATTGCCAGCGTTTATTGAAACCAATAAAAGTTAAAACCGTATATTTCGTGTGGGGTTATAGATAAAAAAGAATACTTTTATCTATATTACAAGTTATAAGCAAAGTTAACAGCAGATCGACTATTTACCTTGTAAAGGATTATTTATCTATTAAATCCTTGATAGTCAGTACCTAAGATATTGAACTGCGCGATTTACCCAGACAATTTCCCACAGTATTTTTTAAACAGTAGCATCCGTTAATCTGGTAGACTTATTATTAGTATCACTAATTTTTGAGTTGACCTATAACGTTGTCAAACTACTTTATTGAAGTTTTTGCGTAATTACACCATTACAATCACCAATATTCCTAAGAACATGAAACAGATTACCCTGTTAATTTTAACACTTAGCCTGTCGCTGTACGCTTGTAAAAAATCAGATAATTTGGAGTCTACTCGTAATAAAGTAATCCCAGAAAATATAAGCCTGACGGTAGCAGGAATACCCATGAATTTTATTACAAAAGAATGCCTCGAAGAAGATAGCAGAATCAGTAGTGGAATTAATATGGCTACACGAGCAGATTCTTTCGGTATCAGCCGTAGTACTTCTATTCGTTTCAGCGACTCGCTCAATTGTATGGTTCAGAAATTGAGTATTGGACTAGACATTAAGGATCGAAACGATAATTTTCCGTTAAATAAGTCGATGTTGGAAACACATTTACTAAATATTAAAAATAAGAACTCTGAGGACGCGAACTTTATCGTTACCTTTACAGAAGACTGCAATAACTACCAAAGCACACAACGTGTATTTGACAGCCAATCTCAGCTATACTGGCATGCTAAAAATGAAGCATTTAACTATGACATCAATGCGTTCTCTGTTACAGATGGTTCCTATTGTGGATATGGTATTAATTTCAACCTTATAGAATTAGAAGGCAGTTTTAGTGGCACCCTCTTTACAGCCAACGGTAGCGCTCCTGAATTGTCTATTGATTTAGTCTGTCAGGATTTTTATATTGCTATTTTACATGAAAAATAAAAATCCCAGCTACCATCTTACTGATAACTGGGTTTGTTCTGGAATTATAGAATAGTTTTAGTCGTTACAGCAAAATTGATTTTGCTATGTTAATTTTAGTTTGATAAATGTTTTTTAATTCCTATCGAACAATAGTAATATCTCCTGATTTTATCATCACATTATTTAGTACCGGACAATCTGCTTCGATCATATAAATGTACACTCCTGCTGGTAAAGGTTTACCATTCGCAGTGCCATCCCAGGTTTCACCAATATTGGATCCTTCATAAATCAAAGCACCCCAACGGTTAAACACGCGAATACTGTTAATAGATTCCAATGCTGGATTTAACCAAATTTCCAGATAATCATTCATCCCGTCATTGTTAGGCGAGAACACATTTGGAACCTGTATCAGTTCTTCTGGGCAACGTTCCAACAACTTCATTTCTGTTTGATAAGTCGCCGAGCAACCTGTATTCATATTGGTTACCAATAACGTATATTGAGTTCCACTTACTGGTGCTGGAATCGCTAGATCATCACAGTTGCTACAATCCAAATCCACTTCCGATTGCCACTCATATTCGTAATTATTACGGTCTTCTCCGATTCCATTAGGGCGAATCAAAACCTCCTGACCAGGAAAGTAAATATAACTAGTAGGCAATTCTACTTTTGGAGCAGCCTGAACCTCAACGGTTAACCAAGCGGTGTCCGTGGCGCAGGAAGCCAGTCTTCCAATAACCATATAGCTGGTCGTCGTTACAGGATGAACGATTGGCGTTCCATCAGGTGTAAACACCATGGTTTCTGTGGGAATCCATTCGTACTCAGTTGCATCGCCGCTGGCAGTCAGTTGTATGCTATCTCCTTCACAAATTACCATATCTTCCACCGTGAGCGTTACCTTCTCAATTACATTGACGGTAACCGAATCGGTAAGGATGCAGTCTCCATTCCTAAGTTGCAGTTCAAAAACAGTGGAGGTAACAGGGAATGCTTCCGGCTCTAAAATAGTTGGATCATCCAAATTGCTAGCTGGACTCCAGCTAACTGCTCCCAGACCAGAACCACTTAGCGCTACCATATCTCCAGCACAAAGATTTACATCCTCTCCAGCATCAATATCTTCTTTGCTAAACGTTGTTACCCGAACGGTATCTACAATAGTACAACCACGATCTGTGTTTACCTGTACAATGTAGTCGGTTGTTTCTTTTGGAAAAGCTATTGGATCTGGACAATATGCACAACTCAGGTCATTGTTAACGGACCAGAATGGATTGCGACCTGTATTCACCCGCAGTTGAATGGTATCACCTGCACAGATGGTTTTATCCGCTCCTGCAAAAGGTGTTCTTTGATCTATAATGTCGATCCGTACAGAATCTGAACTGGAACAACCATGTACCGTTGTAACGGTAACTGTATAGGTACTACTCGCCGATGGTTCTGCAACCGGATTGCGACAATTCTCATAGCAACTTAATCCTTCTTGGGTATTATCCCATTCATAATTGAAGACGTCATCACCACCATCTGTATGTAGTTGTACAATTTGATTTAAACAAATAGTAGTATCATTTGTCATCTCAATCGTCGGTACCGCAAAAGGTTTTACCATAACACTAACCTCGCTGGTAGAAGTACATCCTTCTGGTGTACGAACAATAAAGGTATAGGTAGTGGTATCAACAGGATCTGCTAAAGGATTTGAACAGTCTAAACAGCTCAATGATTCAGCTGGCGTCCAAAAATAAGTCAATCCCGTTGTGTCTCCATAAATGATACCATCGAGTTGAGTAGCTTCACCGATACAAATCGTACGATCTTCACCCGCACTGATATCTGAAACGCTTAATAATCTAATCTCCTGCGTAAAACTGGAGGTACAACCATCAGCGGTAGTAATGGTAAGTACAGTATTGAATTGGCTACTATTGGTATTATAAAAAATATGTGTTGGATTGGGAATATCTGCGGAATCTCCGTCGCCGAAATCCCAATTCCATGCGATAATTTCGCTGTCATCGACATTACTCATATCCGTAAAATTAACGGTAAGCGGTGTACAGCCATTGGTAGCAGAAGCTTCAAACGCTGCGGTTGGAATGGTTCCTAGTTTTATATAATCGGTTTTTAGCAAGGTATCTTGACATCCGCCGTTATCGATAATCATTTGTACATCATAAACCCCCGGTGTATCGTAGGTTATTGAAGGTTCAAAACTAGTACTAGTGGCTGGACTTCCTCCTTCAAAAATCCACTCAACGGCTTGAATCGGCGTAGCACTGGAAGATAGGTTGACAAAATCAACGGTGGTTCCTGCCGAGCAAAGCACGGTTTGGGAAGCTTCAAATTCCGGCGTACTTGAGGCGATCACAATTGGACCAGCCTGAGGAAGCGTTCGGAAACATCCAGTATTATTTAAAAAACTTAGCGTTGGATAATAAGTCCCTGGCTCGGTAAACGTAAAGCTGACCTCATCAGCAGTAGCACTTATTTGGGTCGTATCTAAAAACCCAATACCGAAATCCCAGATGTACATATAATTATCTACGGAGCTCGCTGTAAAAGTTATTACCGCCGGAGCACAAGAGGTATCAATATCAAAACTATAATTTCCTTCCGGTCCATCAAGTACGATCAGATCCTGAGTAATCAAGCTGTCCTGACATGCTGCTGTGCGGAAAGCACGAAGGGTAACATTATACACGCCTGGAATCGTATAGATATGTGATGGATCGTCTAAGTTGGATAATCCACTGTTATCACCATAATCCCAGGTAAAGCTAGTCGCATTTTGGGATTCATTAAAAAAGTTAACCGGTAATGGTGGGCAACTGGCAAAGGTAGAATCTACCGAAAAGCCTGCTACAGGATTGGCGATTTCGACAGAATTATCATGACACACCGTACTTACGCACTCATATTTATCGGTGATGGTCAAGCAAATGGTGTACAGACCTTCATTGGCATAAGTGTGTGTTGGGTTTTTTGTAGTAGAAGTATTACCGTCGCCAAAATCCCATGCGTGATCTAGTGCCACTCCTTGAGAAGTATTGTTAAAATGAATATCAGCCCAGGTACAACCTAGACTATCTGCTGTAAAAGAAGCTTCAGGATGAGTGACTTCTACAGCGCCTACCATGTTTTTTGTTTTTATACATCCTTTACTGTCCATCACTACTAACTTTACATTATGTAAGCCAGTTTCTTCAAAAACAAAAGTAGGGTTGGGATCACTGGAAGTACCAAGTCCATTTCCGAAAGTCCATTCCCAACTAATAATTTCTCCAAATACACTGCTGGCATTTTCCTCAAAAGAAACCGTAAGTGGTAAACAGCCACCAGTAATATCTTGACTAAAATCTGAAATAGCTTGTCCTATAGAAATAGTTTCTGTATATAATATAGTATCTTGACAATTATTCACATCTGTAATAATAAGTCGGACGTCTGAGTAAGTTCCTTGTGTTTCATAAGTTATTTCCGGTTGTTGAGCGGATGTATTGGCAATCGTTGCGCCTGGTGCATCCCATTCCCAAGAAACAGCATCTTCTGAAGTTTCTTCAATATCCAACGTGAAAGGTATACAGCCTTCATTTTCAGCAATCGTAAAACTAGCGCCAGGGTTTGTAATGAACACCGTTCGCGTAGTCGTATGTGCGCATTGGGTTTCACTATTATAAACCTTCATGGTGGCAATGTATTCCCCTCTTTCCGGATAGATATATTCCGGATTAAACTCTGTGGAAACATCTGTATTTATTCCGGGAACACCAAAGTCCCATTCTACAAAGTCAGCATCAATAGAGTTGTTTACAAATCGACGACGGAATGGTTCTTCACAAAAGTTAAGGATATTAAATTTAGCCACTGGCGCCATAACATGTATATAATCATCCAGCGTAAGCGTATTGGCGCAGCCATTGTGAATACCTACCAAACTAATATCATAGTGACCAGTATCTGGATAAGCAATAATGGGGTTTTGATCGGTGGAACTTTCTCCATTACCAAAATCCCAAAACCATTCTTCAATGTTAGGCGAAGATTGATCTGTAAATTGTATCTCCCATTCAATACAGGTCTCAACTGGATCAGCACTAAAAGCAATCTCCGGTGGTGAACCCACTTGAATCGCCTCCGTAAATGTAGCCGTATCACGACAGCCGAGCGTATTAGTAACGATCAAAATAACATCATATACACCAGTATCTATTACACTAAAATCAGGTGCCTCGTCACTAGAAGTATAGCTGGAATTATCAGATTTTATTTCCCATTCCCAACTATTGATATCCGTTACAGAAACAGAAGATTCAGTCAGTGAAACATTTAATGGCGTACATCCTGAAATATCGGTGTCGTCCAGAATGGCGCGAAGTTCTGTTAAGTTAATTGTATTAACGATTACTGAATTCGTACAACCGTGAACATTGGTTACGGTAAGGGTTACTGGAAATTCACCAAACTGGGTGTAGGAATGAGTAGGGCTTTGCTCGTCGGAGGTGTTGCCATCCCCAAAATCCCAACTCCATTCGGTTGCACTAGAAGAGATACCTGTGAAATTGACGACGTGAGGAAGGCTACATCCAATGTTATTATCATTCGCATACCAAACATCTGGTTGAGGATCAACCTGAATACAGTTGGTCGAAAAGACAACAGATGGACAGCCCTGAGCAGTACGAGAAAGTTTGACTGTATAACAGCCAGGCACTTCATACGTATGAGTGGGGTTAGCTGCGGTAGAGGTATTGCCATCGCCAAAATCCCAGGAAACTTCCGTTGCCGTCTCTGGCGAAGTATCCGTAAAATTGATCGTCAAGTCTTCGCAGCCTCCTTCTACCGAAGGGGTAAATGCTGCGTAGGTGCCGATTTGTACATAATCATTCAGTATGAGTGTGTCTGCACAATTGGAGTTAATATTACTGGCAATTGCGGTGACGGTATAAAAACCAGGCTCATTATAAGTAACACCAGGTGGATTGTCTCCTTGAAAAGTATTCCCATTGCCAAAATCCCAACTTACAAGGACATCGGGGTCAGGATTATCATTTATAAAATTAGCAGTATGTGGCGCTTCGCAGCCCACCAGATTGCTACCGCTGACATCTGCTACTGGAGCAGGCGTAACACTGATAAAGTCGGATTTTGTAATTGTATTAGTGCAACCGTTTGCGTCAATGACGGTTAAGTTGATACCATAATTATCAGAAATTTCATATACACAGGAAGGCCCTTCGGAAGTTGTATTGGATACGGTACCACAAGAACCACCTAATCCCCACAACCAGTCGGTAATAGGGGCATCAGTTGCCTGTGAAGCATCCGTAAATTCTACGACCAACGGTACACATCCCTGCGGGGTTGCTGCTGTAAATTCCGGTAAAGGC
>Ga0079203_1002311_pt1 | contig 12915 bp, 10 predicted proteins | sample PorBlaMBantryBay_FD_68602 | JGI IMG/M metagenome (GOLD analysis project Ga0079203, IMG submission 68602) | Marine algae microbial communities from Bantry Bay - Bantry Bay, Ireland | ecosystem: Host-associated > Algae > Red algae > Blade | place: Bantry Bay, Ireland
TGGCTTGGTACGCGAAACAAAAATTTGGCCGAAAGCGGGCAATTTGATAAATTCTGCTAAACTACCGCGTGGGTCGCTGCGTTTTTCTAGCTTGTAGGATAACTCGTCTTTCTCTAAAAAAGAGAGGTAGGTTGCATAGAGTTTATGTATAAAAGGATCGCTAAAGCCGGGCGCATAGACTGTTTCGCGCCCTTGTCGGAACGCTCGAATTTGCTCTGCCAGCTGGTCAAGAGAAATTTGATAAACTGGCTCTACGGCTGGCCACTGCAAGCCAGCCTCAGCAGACATAACCTCTTGCATAAAGTACTGCATCACATCATCAATGTAAACCAAACTCAGTTGATGGGCTGGATCAGAAATTGAGATTGGCAAATCATGGGCAATATTGTGACAAAAGGTTGCGACGACGGTGTTATAGTTAGGACGGGACCATTTGCCAAAGACTCCCGGTAACCGATAGATGGCAACTCGTGCATTGCTTTCAGTTGCATAGTGCGAGACAACCTCTTCGGCCTGCCGCTTGCTTTTGCCATAAGCATTGTCAGCCTCTGCTTGCGTAGAGGAGGAGAGTACGAGCGGGATTGCACGACCATTTTTCTGCAGAGCGGTACAGATCTGTTCTGTCAGACCTACATTGCCTGTGGTGAACTCTTCTTCGCTCTCGGGGCGATTGACGCCAGCAAGATGGAAGACCATCTCTGCCTGATTAAGCTTTTCGATTAGGTCTGCAGTGGAATCGTCCCGCGTAACCGGAATAACAGTGTGCTCCTCTTTACGTGCAAGCCAATCAACCAAATTAGAGCCAATAAAGCCATTTGCACCAGTAACTAAAATATTCATCAGGCCACGACCTCCAGCGACTGCCAGTTTGCCAGCGACTCTTGTATAAAGTCTAATTTTTGCAGTACATCGACCATGCCATCAACATCGAGTAGACCAGAATTGTCCGAATTGTAATCGGTCAAGGTTGATAAATCTTCGTTCCCTTCCGAGAAGTAGGCACTGTAGTTTAAATCACGATTATCAGCCGCGACGCGGAAATAATCACCTAAGTCAACTGCACGCAGCATCTCTTCGCGCGTAAGTAGCGTTTCGTATGCTTTTTCACCATGTCGTGTCCCAATTATATTAATGGGTGATGGGGCAGGAAGGAGCTCTTTTAGTGCCAGTGCCAATGTCTGGATAGTTGCAGCCGGTGCTTTTTGTACAAAGAGATCGCCTGGGACCGCATGCTCAAAGGCATACAATACGAGATCCACAGCGTCTTCAATACTCATCATAAAGCGAGTCATATTGGGGTCAGTAATTGTCAGCGGCTGGTCAGCCTTGAGTTGATCCACAAAAAGTGGGATCACCGATCCACGCGAAGCCATAACGTTGCCATAACGCGTTACAGCAATGGTACAGCCCTTTTCGGCTGCGACGCGTGATTTGGCTACGGCCAGTTTCTCCATCATCGCTTTTGAAATACCCATGGCGTTGATAGGGTACGCAGCTTTATCCGTGCTGAGAACGACCAGATTTTTTACACCAGCCGCAATCGCCGTTGTCATAACATTTTCGGCACCAAGTGCGTTGGTTTGCAGTGCTTCCATTGGATAAAACTCGCACGAGGGGACCTGCTTCAGAGCTGCGGCGTGAAAGACATAGTCAACGCCAGTCATGGCATCTAGCAAGCTTTCTGGTCGACGCACATCGCCGATGTAAAACTTAAGCTTCGGATCATTGTATGCGAGCCGCATATCATGCTGTTTTTTTTCATCGCGGCTAAAGACGCGAATTTCGGCAATATCGGTTTTGAGGAAACGGTGCAGAACAGCATTGCCAAAGGTGCCTGTCCCGCCAGTGATCAGCAAGCGTTTATCTTTAAACATTCGTAAATATATCCTAAAGCTATGAACTATAAATAATTATTGTTGGTAGGCGTCAGGTTTACAGCACACCCGTTCTATGCAGGATTTTTCTAACCATATAACGATCTGCAGCCTCTACCCCGCTAATATAAAAGACGAGTCCATAAACGGTGATGGTAGCCAATGGCACAGCCGTAAGGATTATTAGCGGCGAGAATCCTAACATCATTTGATGTAACAGCGAACCACATATAGTGGCAGCGATGGCTGCCGCTATCAACTTGTAATAGCTTCTATCGAATGGTTGAAGCTCTATGAGCCAATGAACTTCGAGCAACTTAACTATATTCATTACAGCAACAACTGTAGAGCTAACAATTGCTGCACCAAGCATGCCGTAGTGGTTAGCTGCCCACGACATGCCAACGAGCATTGTTAGGTTTGATACTACCGCATTCCACATCTCAACACGTTGGTTTCCAGTCATCATCAACATGCGCCCTACGCCACCAGTAAGGCCATTGACTGTGCGTCCGAGCAACAGGATTAACAACACTGTGCTGGCAGCAGTATAATCTTTCCCAAATATCCCCATCAACTCGTATCGGACTAATATAGTTGCTACAGCAATCGGCAATACCGCTAACCAAGTCCATCGGGTAGCTAACCGGAAAACGTTATTCAATTCCAGAAGGTCACCTTTGTGCCAAAGCTCTGCCACCATTGGGGCTAGTATTGCATTAAATCCACCAAGAACAATTGTGATAAGTAAAGCCGTGCGCGTTGCTGCAAAGTAAATCGCTATATCCGTCGCAGGTATATAAAATCCCAAAATTACTGTATCAAGCCATCCACTAGTAGACCGAAAAACATCCAAAAACATGACTGATACAGAAAAACTAAGCCATTCTCGGAGCGAGAGGTGGGTAGCAGTTGCACTCCTTGCGTCTTTGAATTCATACCATAACACTGCTAATGCCAGTAAAGCCAAACAGTACATAAAAGCACAGATTATCATAACAAAGCTACTGAATGTCAATAGCAAGAAGAACCCGATAATGAGAGCGATTACTATCACCAAAGGCCGCCCCAGTTCACGGATGAAAATAACTTTATCCATCCGCTTCGCGCTTTGCAGCGCGGCAGCAGCCATTACGATGGTTGCGAATGGAGGAACAAGCCATCCCATTTGACGTATAACTGAAATTAGGATAGGTTTCCCGGATAATTCAGCCAGCATGGGTGCGCTAACATAAAGAACAAATGTGAGCAGACACGCCCCCCCCGCCCCCATCAAAAGACCAAATACGAGAACTCCTCGGAGTCTAGAAAAATCATCTACGCTTCTGTATGCGGCAACATATCTTAACAGTAATTCTTGAATGCCAAGTTGCCCTACAATAGCAGAAATACTCACCAGACTTAATACAAAAAGGAAATTACCGGTGGCTTCTGATCCTAATATACGTGCCAGGCCAAGATTATACCCATACTGCAACATTGCACCGCCAAGTAACCCCATCATACTAAGTGCACTACCGCGGCCTATCGTTCGTATCGAGCCTAAACTATTCGATTGTGGCATTTGTTATATTCAAGTAAATTCCAATAGAGCCTAAACAGACCATCTTTACATTTATAAATCGATAGGCATAATACAAATTTGAGGTCGTATAACTCACATTGTAGCGGTTTGCCTAAATTGAACTCACTCACACTACAAGGGGTAAAGGAACTCAAACAACTAGTACACGATCAGAAGCACTGTTACTGGCAGTCTTAACTGCACAAGCAATAATTTCGCAAACCTTTGCAATGATTGTCTCATCAACCGCCGTCCCGGTAGGGAGCGACATAACACGTTCGGAAAGCTTATTTGTCTCATCCAATAACAGAGCGGCATGGGGAAAGTATGAACAGTACGGCTCCATCTGATGACATCCAGGATAAAAATAGCGTCTGGCCAAAACGTTTTCTTTCCATAAAATTTCGACCATTGAATTCCGTGAAATACCAGCAAGCTCTTCATCTATTTCAACTATCACGTATTGATAATTATTTTTTTCGGCACTATCATATTCGATCAACTTAACACCAGGAAGTCCGCGCAAGCCGTTTAGGTAGCAATCATAGTTTCGCTTATTTGTATCGATAAATGCTTCTAAACTTTCTAGCGATGTCAATCCCATCGCTGCAGATATTTCGTGCATTTTCCCATTAGTGCCTATATAGCTCACTTGATCCGTACCTTCGAATCCAAAATTCTTCATTAAGCGTATTTTGTTAGCCAACTCGTCGTCATTCGTTGTCACAGCACCACCTTCAAATGTATTGAAAAACTTAGTGGCATGAAAGCTAAAAACTTCGGCGGCACCAAAATTGCCAATCATCTGGCCCTGACAAGAGGCACCAAACGCGTGGGCAGCATCAAACATCAGCACTAAGTTATGACGTCGGCATATTTCAGTTAATGGTGCGATGGCACATGGTCTTCCCCATACATGGACACCGATGACACCAGTGGTTCTGGGGGTGATAAGAGCTTCAATTTTTTCTGGATCGAGATTATGCGTTTTGGGGTCAACATCACAAAATACGGGGGTAATCTCTTGCCACTGCAATGCATGTGCTGTAGCAATAAAGGTGAAAGATGGAATAATGACTTCACCTTTCAAACCTAGTGCCCGACTCGTGATCTCAAGGGCAACCGTTGCATTACACATAGCAATGCAATGTTTAACACCTAATCTTTCTGCAATTTTTTCCTCAAACTCTTGAACATATGGGCCTTTATTTGTGAGCCATCTACGATCTAGAGCATCATTAATTCTGGTAAACAGAGCATCTCTATCACCAATATTGGGGCGACCTACGTGTAAAGGGGTGTCAAATGCTGGCAAGCCGCCAAATAATGCGAGCTCTTCTTTGATATTTTTCATAGTAGTTAAATTAATTTTGTACTCAGCTTTGCATGTTATATCAGATATTAGTGTTTAGAAGTGGAGTAAAGTGAAAGGAATATTAAATACAGCAAGTGTATTTGACATTCCTTCACTTTGCTACTTATCTCTATTTACGAAATGTAACACATAATCTTGAACTGCATTGTAATTCTAATTAAGTGCGTTAAATCACTATCTGCTCACCAGATATCCGAGCATAGGCATCAATTATCTCGTATGCATCTTTGTCGCTAATATGTATTTGGTTTGTAGATTTAAACTCAGCCGGACCACGGTAGTCCCAGTTAGTTTCAACCCCAGACTCATAATATCGTTTCCGGATTCTTTCAAAAACCACTTGTGGAGACTCACAAAATTTTTCATATGAAATCTCTATCTTTCGTTTATCATCTACATCGGATAGACCAGCTTCAATGCTTTGGTTTGTAAGATATACTTGGGCTGCGACTTGTTCCACTGGACTTAAATCAATCAGGTCCAGATATTCTCTTGGTTTGACCGAGTACCATTCATTTATATTTCCATAATATTTCATGCGGGCTTGCAAGAGCGATTGAATATTGTAAAAAGGGCTCCTCTTAATGAACAGGTAGGTAGACCGAGGCAAAGCATCAGCAAAAAAAGGAATGTTTAGTTCAAGCATATGACCCTTCATTGCAAGTGGCTTGTCGAATACAGCTTCTATAGCAGCAAGCTCGGCCAAAAGTGAAGATGTATCAACACTAGACAACTGGTCATCACGTATATATTGCAACTCAATTGTAGGCAAGAACCGACGCCAAAAATACCAAAACTCATTTGGAGCCAGCGCGCCCCGCGTCTTGCCAAGCTGAGAATCAAAATTAATCTTGGGATTTAGATCGAAAAGCTCATTGTTGTAATTATATCTAGCATCGGTAAGCAAAAGTTGAAGCTTTGCACCTATGGCCGGACATCTATAAAACCTCGAAATTAAATTTGTAGGGTAAGCAAAAATGCCAGTGGTTGCTAACCATTGCATCATTATTGTTGAGCCACATCTTGGTGCACCTACTACTAGCAAGAATGGATACTTTGGGGCATTAAAACCGTCGATAATTTCATCTTCCGCGACGGCTAACAAAGCATTAATATCTTTTAATAAAAGTTCCAGAGCGTTATTTCGTTGGAATTCCTTTTGTCTATTATTCAAATCACTCATTTCGCTCATTCGTTCCCCAAATCCCATAGAATTTATTAATATCCATCAGTTAACCCAAATTACTAGCTCTGTATTGAGGAAAATAATCACTATTTTGGGTACCAGTCTTGCTTATCAAATTTTGGTACATTTGATGCTCTAGTACTCTTCCACAAAAATACGCATCTCGTGTACCAGTGGACCAGCCTTTTTTAAATCTAGTCAAACCGTCATCGCTATTATCCTTAATGCCAGCTCCAGCGCCGATATGTATCCAGTCGATTTGTTTATCTTTGAAGTATTCGATAGCAGACCAATATAGACCGTAGGAGGCCATCAAATCATACCCCTTTGGGCTCGATGCAGCTAAGTGGCTATATGCGATTCTATCTTGAACATACCACATATGAGCAGCAACTGCTTCTTGGTCGTCAAACGCCCGGAAGATTACCAGACCAGGAACAGAAAATTGTGTCCGAAATGCTGCTGTTGAAAAAGCTTTAATGCCTTTCACTTGATGGTGAAGAACTAGATTTGAGTAGAGTTGGTCCCAATCATCAAGAAACCCTATCGGATCATCACATACGTCGACTGATATTTCTTTTAGCGCTTTACGTACGTAATATCGGTGATGTTTAGACACTATTTTCTCTATAGGTTGACTACAATTGCAATCAATTACAAAATGTTTCTTAAAAGGTAATACTAAATCAGGGAAACACTCTCGAAGATATTCCTTATCGTAGTTACCGAATGGATCCAAAACCATAGATACACATACTAAATCATTATCGAGGGTCTCCAGATCTTGCAATAGCTTAGACCAGTCAAGACAGGTAAACAATGGATAGCAACCTACAGCATCTTCCATGCTAGTAGATCCAATAGATTGGACTAGAATTGAACCTTGACTATTCGGTAATCGCAATGGCGTACCAAATTCGGCCAAAGAGTTAGCATAAAGTGAATGCTGATAGCCACTAAGCTGTTTCATGAAGTTTCTCACATTGACTAGAATTTTCGGCTAATAATTATTTTAATGTAAGCATATTAAGCGTAATAGATTGACGGCCTCTCGGAGATTAGTTATCACACAATCGGACTAGACCAGTGCACTGAAGTCGTTGCTGGGATTTATAATACTAGGCTAAATATCCGAGGGCACGAAGGTGGCTTTCTAATTCCTTAGGAATATCATTATCACCGATTGTGATCGTGGGCATGCCCTCAATAAACTGGAACAGTTGCTTTTGAAGGTTAATTAGTATTGGCTCACTATCAATCTGAAGCGCACATTTTTCATCTGGATCATTCTGAATATCTATCCCCCAGAACTTACCTGCACTATCCATAGTTACTTTATAGTTCGCATTCGAAACACAAGTTAATCCAACCTCTATACGACTCAAATCTACATTTGGGTAACGACGACGAACAGCCTGTAGATAGGGTTCAGGATAATCAGTAAATGCCAAAGTCCGTTCCCCGCGACCTGACTGCTCAGGCAAACAATAGCAGCTTTCGGCCCGGCTGAGCGGCGAGACATCAGCCCATTGGCAAATTGAAGCACCGATATCTAATGTTTGGACTACATCATTTATCTGATGGCTTTGTTGCCAAATATTGGGTGCCCAAATGATTAATGGCACATGCCGCAACTTCTCATGCACACTAAACTGATGCCCTAGCATATCATGCTCACCCAGCAGTTCGCCATGATCAGCGGTAATAATTACCACTGTGTTATCAAGCATTCCTTCTGCAGAAAGCCGATCCAACAATAGGCCAATTTTTTGATCAAGGTAGAACATCTCAGAATCATAGCGCAGATTTAGATCTTCAAGAAATGCGTCGGAAAAATCATACTTTGCAGGCAGGCATTCGACCCACATCGATGAGCTAATCGGCTCTGGATTCACAGCCTGATAATTGGAAAGACCCATTTTGCTCAAGCTGCGTTTATATATGCTTTGCGGGGCATGTGGTTCTACATATGCCACAAAGGCAAAAAACGGGGTTTCCTCATTTTGTTCTTTTAGCCAACGAATCAGTTCGTGGTTCGTGCGCCGAGCACCTTTATCGGCCTCATTTGATAAATAGCCTACACCCCTATCAAATAAAAATTTAGCTTTGGCCGCAACGTTTTTTTGCGCAGAAAACCACATCTGGCTGAAAGAGCCAAACCCGGCATCCATACCGTAGCTAGGAGAAAGCCAAGCGTTATTAGAAAAACAGGCCGTTGTATATCCTCCTTGAGCAAGTTTCTGTGAAAGAGGCTCTACATCTGCAGACAAACTATTCCCACTGACATTAACACCATGTTCTCGTGGATATAGTCCTGTAAGAAGAGAGGTATATGATGGTAGTGACCAGACTGCGGCTGAGTAGGCATTCGTAAAATCTAATCCTTCTGTAATTAACCTATCAAGATTAGGCGTGGTTGCTCTATGATAGCCGTGTGCGCTAATTCGATCGAAGCGACCACAATCTAAAACCAACCATAGAATATTGGGTTTTCCGTTATTCTTTCTATTCGTCATAATTCACTTGTTTTTAAATTTTTCTATTGCTAATTGATACTGAGAGATAAGCCAATCTATACCATCTTCAAGATTAAAATTCGTGCGGATTAATGCTTGATTTTTATCTGCGAGCGGTCCCTTAATTGATTCAAAATTGGCGATTACCTGATTAAGTTGCTCGGCCAACTTATTTGGGCTTACATCATTTAAATAAAACCCGTTTTTCTCCTGCTCGATTACTTCTCTATATGCAGGTAAATCCGACAATATGGGGATAAGCCCGGTGCACAGAGCCTCTTGGATTGAAGATGCAAGCAAATCATGGGTCCCGATACATACGAATATATCAGATGCATGCATGATCGATATCATGTCATCATATTCATGTTGCCCCAGAAATCGCACCTTCTCTTCAAGTTTAAGCTCTCTCACTCTCCTTCTAAGTTCTGCCAACATTTGTTGGCCAGCTTCATTAGGATTTGGGTAGGCAAGCCAAAGCTCGGAATCAGGATGTGATGCAAGTACAGCAGGTATCGACTCAACAAGTATTGGTACGCGCCATAGGTGGGTTAAGTGCCGACTATGGAGAATAACTCTTGTCTTAGAACTAACGCCAAGTTTGGAGCGAATCTGTGTTCTCCGATCCAAAGCATTGCCTAAGATTCTTAAAATGTCTACCCCACCTCGTCGGGTCCGAAGGCATTTTGAAATATCCATCCCTACACTATCTATTGAGTAATCTGCAATTGCGGCTGTTGAACCTATGATTACGTCAGACTTAGATAAAGCATTACGTGAGATGTATCGTAAGATCCAGGAGTTTGCAGCTTCTTGATACAGGTCTGGACCATATATGGTTGTAACCAAAGGTATATTAATAGAGTTTAATGCAAAGATGCCATAAGAACTTACGCCATGAATATCAATAATGTCTGGGGCTAATTGATTTATAATACTCTTCACCTTCGGCAATGCTGCAAGATACTTCACCTTGCTGGGTAATCCTGAATCTTTCAAAACTGCATGGACAGAGCAGTCTGAAATTTTTCCATCATGCAAGGTGATAACATGAACATCATGCCCACGCTCCGTATATTTAATTGCTCGCCGAGCAACAATTGTATAATTGGCTCGACCTAAGATGCATATTCGCATACTAAATTAATCTCTTGGGAATCGAAACTTGTATAATTTAACGTAACTTTGGAAGCGGTGCTGTCGAACTTTCTTTGTAATTTCATAGCGTTGGCTATTTGGGAAATCATCACTGCATCAGCGCGTATATCGAGATACATCAAATCGAAAACAACTATCAATAAACAAAGTGTCAATATTACTGTCTGAATGATTTTAGGCTTGATGCAGGATCCAATCGACTTTGCATAGAGTTTTTCTGGTTCCTCAATATGTATTGGTTTACAGCATAGAGTGCAAGAGCTACTACTATAAAACGATACAGTCCTGTACGGAATTCTGTCTTTGTAAGGTAAAATACAAAAACAGTTGAATAAAATATGTAAAAAAGCTGTGCGAAGACTTTTTCTGAGTGGCGAATGTAAAACAGATAAACTCTGCCAGAACAATATCCAAAAATAGAGTTTCCAATAATTACACCTACTAAACCAAAATTTAGAAACAATTCACCTGTTATTCCAGGTGGGACACCACCCCCAATGGCATTTTCAGACCATAATGTTCTTTTAATATGCAAACCCAAAGTGGTCGGTTTATTCGGCCAAATAGCTCTTGGAATTGGCATTAGAAATGTCCAAATGAAACTCTGCCCACGCATGTAAGCCAGTTCGTCAGGCACGATCTCAACAATAGTAGCAAGACTCTCAATTCCAGCTAAGTTACTTTGTCCAAAAAGTGATGCTGCAAGCAATTCCCCATCTTGGTAGCGTGCAAGTCGCTCAAAAAACAAATCAATTGTCACACCACCGCCACTTCGATTTGCAGCGTACGATGCTTCTCTCCAGGCTAAGCCGCCAAACATAACTGATAGTGAAAAAACCATTACAAGTATGATGCTAGGCAAGCGCGACAAGAACTGACTGAGGGACACTTTATAGGCTTTCGTTGATCGATAAATGCCAATAACCAAATATGTCGCGACATATATGATTACAGCACCCCGATTTCCTAATGACATTAGGAAAAGAACGGTGACGATAGCCTGCACCCAAAACAGTGGTTTTTTCAGAGCACGTTTATCATATGCAAACCATATCCAGCCTGCCACTAAAGTTAATTGAAATAGCGTCCTATAATATTCAGTTGTACGCAAAATATTACGTTTGCCAGTTTGTTCGAGCAGTATCCGAATACCACCAGAAGATTGAACAAAAAGATAGTATCCTATCAGTCCAACCGAATAAAATACGGTTACTACACGCGTGACTCGCTCTCGCGAAATATGAATTTCGTTTTCATTGACACATATTCTACTAGCGAGGCGTTCCTTTTCTTTAATAAGAAAAGCATAACTGATAAGAAAGCTTATCATCCCTGCCAAGGCGTATCCGAGAGCCTCCGTGAAGTGCGGAACATTCTCTGGCGTTAAAATATATCTATAAGATCGGCTTTGGGCACCAGACAGTAGAAAGATTGCACTTAATGCATATCCTAAACTTGTCGTTACAAAGATGGTTGCCGGCTGAATGAGAGGCTTATTGTTATTCAACACAATTGCAAACGTTAGTATAGTAAGCGCTAGTATTCCACCAACGGCGAATGAGGCTAGCAGAACCAATGGATTCCAAGAAATTCTTGCTATGCCTAATGCGCATATGCTGACAAGTGGAATCAACAGCAACATAATTGCCGGAGATTCAATTGTTCTGGAACGATTCTGTGTATTTGTAATTAATGACATATAATCCACGTTTATGAGACGAAAGAGCTGATTCTAATTTAGTACAGTTTTATGAGTATGGATGAAAACATAGGGTAGCTAAAAACCATAGTTCACAAATGTTCTGTATGAAGATTAAGATTTATTACGGTGTAACGTCGGTTCAATAATCTTCAACATTTGAGCTGGCTCTAATTCGCCACCAATAAAATTTGTGATTTCCGATATTTGGGTGGCTTCATCCGTCAATAAAGTGTTGTAACTCACATAGTGAACTAGTATATTAGGCTGTTGACTAAGCCATTGACGAGTCTGCAGAAGATGTATTTCAAGCATCTCTTGTAACTTATCCTCAGTGACAGTGTTACTGTCCTCTTCTCGATTCACAAGCATTTTTCTTTGCGATGCAATGACCTCATCAAGATTCCGCGTCATAAAGATAATCTTGTACTTATAATCGAGAGGAAGATACTTTAGAAGAGCTGAGATTATCTTTACTGTTTTATGCTCTGCATCAACTAGCCATCCAGTATCCCCATTTTCGAGTTGTTTAGCTCGTTCGAATTCGTAGTACCCTTTAGGGTTGTCAATATCTGCACTCCTAACATGATCAGCAAGGATTGTGCACCCTCCCGCCTCTAGCATTTTCATCATCATTGATGTACCAGATCTAGGAAGACCTGACACAACATTAATGCATGGTTTTGTACCGGTTGACGTTACTAGTCTTTTCAATAGGTTTTTCATTACCAACTGTTATTCACTCCTTAGTCGTTTGGCGGTACAGATCGAAAAGATACTCTCGATAAGGATTATCGGCCATATTGCTTGCCAATTGATTCAGCTGTTCAATTGAAATAAATGACTTTCTGTAGGCAATTTCCTCAGGACAAGATATCATCGTACCTTGACGTTCTTGAATTACGCTGACAAATTCTCCTGCCTTTAGTAGAGACTCATATGTTCCCGCATCTAACCAGGCAATGCCACGGCCGAATTCTTTAACCTTAAGTTGACCATTCCCCATATAGATTCGATTCAGATCTGTAATTTCCAATTCCCCACGTTCAGACGGCTGCAAATCTTTGGCTATACCTACCACCTGATTATCATAGAAGTACAAACCAGGGACAGCAAAGTTCGAGCGTGGTTTCGATGGCTTCTCTTCCAGAGAAACGACATATCCATTTGCATCAAACTCGACAACGCCATAGCGAGACGGGTCTTTGACATAATATGCAAAGACCTGCCCTCCAGCTGTGAGTTTCGCAGAATCGGAAAGAAGTCCAGGAAACCCTCGACCATAGAATATATTGTCACCTAGCGTCAAACAGACCGGACTATTTCCAATGAAGTCGCTTCCGATTATGAAGGCATCAGCTAGGCCACGCGGGCTAGCTTGCTCCATGTAGCTAATATTAACGCCCCATTGACTCCCGTCTTTCAATAGTTCTTGAAATAAAGGCAGTGCAGTTGGCGTGCTAATTAGGAGAATATCTCGTATCCCAGCTAGCAAAAGCACCGAAAGAGGATAATAGATCATCGGTTTGTCGTAAACAGGCAG
>Ga0079203_1002316_pt1 | contig 12901 bp, 12 predicted proteins | sample PorBlaMBantryBay_FD_68602 | JGI IMG/M metagenome (GOLD analysis project Ga0079203, IMG submission 68602) | Marine algae microbial communities from Bantry Bay - Bantry Bay, Ireland | ecosystem: Host-associated > Algae > Red algae > Blade | place: Bantry Bay, Ireland
TTAAAGATTTTTTAGGACTATCGATTTTTATTATATTTTTTAGCTTTTTTGCTTATTTTTCTCCAAATGTCCTTGGGCATTCTGATAATTATATTGAAGCGAATCCTATGGTTACTCCTGCACATATAGTACCAGAATGGTATTTTTTACCGTTTTATGCTATTTTAAGAAGTATTCCTCACAAATTGGGAGGTGTTATTGCTATGGTATTCGCGATTGTTGTATTAGCACTACTTCCCTGAATCCATAGTACTGAAATTAGAAGCTCTCGTTTTAGGCCTGTATATAGAAATCTCTACTGAATTATGGTTTCTTGTTGCCTAATTTTAGGTTGAATTGGCGGTATGCCAGTAGAAGAACCTTATGTAGTAATAGGTCAAATCGCTAGTGTTTATTATTTTACGTACTTCCTAGTTATTTTACCTATTCTTGGAAAGCTTGAACGTTTTTTACTTGAATTTAAGTAAAAACATATTATTAATCAATGCATTTTTAGTTTAACTGGATAAAACACTAGTCTTCTAAACTGGTTACGGAGGTTCGAGTCCTTCAAAATGTGAACACTATTTGGTATTTTTAATTACAAAGTATGTTACCAGGTTCTTAAAAACTATGGGTAAAGGGACTTGAACCCCTACGACTTTAAAATCACTAGAATCTAAACCTAGCATGTCTTCCAATTCCATCATACCCACATCCTAAATTACTTCCTCAAATTAATAAATTTAATTACACCAGAAGGATTTCTGTTTAACTGAATTGAAATTTGTTGTTTTTTAACATCAGAACGTTGATGCATAGTAAGAACAATAGCACCAATCATCGCTATTAGTAAAATGAAACCAGAAGTTAAAAAAATAAAGCTAAACTTTGTGTAAAGAATCTCACCTACAACTTCTACGTTACTAATACCGTTATTCTCAGTAATTCAATTATTTCATAATAACGAATTATCCAAAACTGGTTCTGCAAACTCAAAGTTTAAATTGACCGTACAAATAAATTGCATAAAAATTGCTATAAAAATAAAAAGACTCACAGGCGAATTAGATCAAATACTAGCTTTATAAATATTTGAACGGACATTTAACATCATTACGACAAACAAAAAAAGAACAGCTATAGCTCCAACATAAACAATTAATAACATAAAAGCTAAAAATTCAGCACCTGACAGTAACAATAAAGCTGCGATATTACAAAAAACTAAAATTAGGAAAAGAACGGAATGCACCGCATTAGCTAAACTAATCACCATAATTGATGATACTAAAGCTAAACTAGAAAAAACGTAGAATAAGATAAATTCAATACTCATTTTTATGATTTATTATTTAGCGAAAAAAGGGATTCGAACCCTCGACTTTAACCTTGGCAAGGTTATACTCTACCAATTGAGTTATTTTCGCGTTTTGTAGGCGGAGGGAGCTCGGTTGGTTTGAGCAACAGACTGTGAATCTGAGGGTCGTGGGTTCGAATCCCATTCTCCGCCCATTTTTAAGATGATAAAATTTTGTGTTTTATTAAAGATATAGCTCTCCCTGGGTTTAAACCTTTAGGGCAGGCTTTACTACAATTCATTATAGTATGACATCTAAATAATTTCATTTTGTTATTTAGAAAGTTTAAACGTTCAGTTGTACTATTATCGCGTGTGTCTACTACTCATCTATAGGCTTGTAAAAGTACAGCAGGACCAAGGTATTTATCATAATTCCACCAATAACTAGGGCAACTGGATGAACAACATGCACACAAAATACATTCATAAGCACCATCGAGCTCTAACCGGTTCACTTTGGATTGTAAATTTTCATTATTTGTAGTAACACTTGATTTTAACCATGGTTTTATTGATTTATATTGAGAATAAAAATTAGATAAATCTGGTATCAGATCTTTTATTATATACATGTGAGGTAATGGATAAATAGTAATAAGTTTTTCAACTGCCTTTAAATGACTTAAGCAAGCAAGTGTATTTGTACCGTTTATATTCATTGAACAACTACCACAAATACCTTCTCTACAAGAACGTCTAAAGGTTAAAGTAGAGTCTTGTAAATCCTTAATTTGAATTAAAGCATCCAAAACCATGGGACCGCAATCTTTCATAGAAATAGGATAAACAGCAAACCAAGGTTTGCTATTTAAAAAAGGATTTCAACGATAAATCCTTATGAGTTTGTCGTAATTAAAACGTGAACTTAAAGTAGGTAAATTAATATTAAGGTTATTTTGGTTTTGTAAAAACATATTATAAGAAAAAATTTTTATGAAGTAGCATTTGTAGAATAAGAAAAAACAACAGTATACTTGTATTAGTCCTGCCTACATTTTTGTTTGATAAAAAAAAGTCTAAATCTCACAAGATATGTCTCGATCCATTTATTGTATGATATAAAACTAAAATGTATACAAAAAATATAGTATATGAGTTAACTACTTGTTGTAAAAAGTGCACAATGTTATGTGTCGTAAATGAATAAGATAGCCACAAAAAAGATTTTTGTACAAGAAGAAAAATAATGATAGATAATATTAAAAGTACTGCTGATATTCTATGCCAAATAGAAAACAAAGACGATCCTTGTAATGAATAGACAGTAAGGTGTGGTGCAAGTGGTCTGTTGGAAAATTTATTCATTGAAAGTTTTTTAGAGTGTCTAAAATGGGGTTCGAACCCATGACGCAAGGGTTTTCAACCCAATGCTCTACCGCTGAGCTATCTAGACGAAAGTAGGCAATGTAAGAATAAAAAATTATACTTAAGTTATTTGTAGGAACGTAATAAAAGGTGGTCGAGTAGAGTAGGATTCGAACCTACGATGAGTATACCCACAACAATTTTCAAAATTGACGCCTTAAACCGCTCAGCCATCTACCCTTTTTTTAGTTTAGGGTAATAGGATTCGAACCTATAATCTTTTGTGCCCAAGACAAATATGTTGACCTTTACATTATACCCTAATTAAACTTTTTGTACTATCTAATATTAAAAATTAAAACTATTTCTATAAAATATATTTTTAATAATTAGTTACTGATTTGCGATCTAAATTAAAAAATTATTTTATGTAAATAGGATAAGGAAAGCCATCATCAAAGCAAATAGAGCTACTGCTTCTGTTAAAGCGAATCCTAAAATAGTGTAACCAAATAATTGTTGTTTTAACGATGGGTTTCTAGCGTAAGCCATAACTAAAGACCCAAAAACTATCCCTACACCTGCTCCTACACCTGTTAGACCAATTGTTGCTAAACCAGCTCCTATCATTTTTGCACTTTGTAAAGTAACATTCATTTTTTATTGTATTTTATACGAATTTTTAACCTCTTAGTGAAATTCTGAAGCTAGAATCGGACTCGAACCGATATATAAAAGATTTGCAATCTTCCGCATGACCAATTTTGCTACCTAGCTTTTTATTTTAGCAAAAGTAGGATTCGAACCTACGACTTTTAGATTATGATTCTAACGTTCTAACCATCTGAACTATTTTGCTTACAAACGTTTTTTTCTTGGGTTTTTACAACCGTTGTGCGGTAAAGCTGTAACATCTTGAATAGATAATAATTTAATACTAGTATGGTTTAAAGCTTTTAAAACCGATTTTTTACTTTTATTTAAGCCTTTAAATCTTACATGTATATACGAGATACCATAATTTAAGGCTATATTTGCTAACTTAGTAATAGCCGTATAAATTACTATGGGTATTGATTTTTTTAAACCTTTAGACCGTTGAGATCCTGCAGATGTTCAAGATATTAAATCGCCTTTTGTGTCAGTTAAAGAACATAAAACGTTATTAGAAGTAAATAGAATGAATATTATTCCTGTGTTTTTCATTTTTGAATTTTAATACAAGTTAACCGACCAAGATTCCCGTTGTAAACAACAATATTTTTGGTAAAGATTTAATCACATTTGAGTTCGGAAAGGGATCAGGTATTTGTTGATCAACTAAACTTTTAAAGTTAACTTATTGTATAAATTTCTGTTATTCTCACTCTAACGCTCCTTTACGTCACTCATAAACAAAGCCTATAGTTAAAACTACGAGAAAAATAATCATGGATCAAAAACCAAAAGTTGGTAAGCTACCTAAAACCATTGATCAAGGGAATAGAAAACTAATTTCTAGATCAAAAATTAGGAAAAGAATCGCAACTAAGTAAAATCTAACATCAAAAGTTGCTCTAGCATCATCAAAAGGATTAAATCCGCATTCATAAGCGCTAACTTTTTCTTGATCAGCTTTTTGAGGAGTTAAAAAAAAGGAAAGGATAAATATCAACACAGAAAGTATAGAAGAAATAACAAAGAATATTAAAATTGTGGAATACTCAAAGAATATTATGTTCATTATATATTTTTAATTTAGGGTAATCAATCTAGGGTTATTAATAATCCTGACACGAAAAATACTCAACCTAACGACAAAGGTAAAAATATTTTTCAACCAAGACGCATTAATTGGTCATACCTGTATCGAGGAAAAGCTGCTCTTACTCAAATAAAGCCAAATAGTAAAATTGTTGTCTTTAGACCAAATCATATTGAAGGGGGTAGTAAATGAAAAATACCCAAGTTCAATGGGGGAAGTCAACCTCCTAAGAAAAAAATGGTTGTTAAACTGCACATTAAAATCATATTGGCATACTCACCTAAGAAAAATAAAGCAAAACCCATAGCGGAATATTCAACATTATAACCTGCTACCAATTCAGCTTCAGCTTCTGGTAAATCAAAAGGAGCTCTATTTGTTTCAGCTAGAATAGAAATATAAAACATTATGAAAACAGGAAATAATGGGATAGCGTACCATACAGATTGTTGGGCCAAAACTATCTCTGTAAAATTCAACGATCCTGAACAAATTAAGACATTTATTAAAATTAAGCCTATGGAAACTTCATAAGAGACCATTTGAGCAGCTGATCGCAATGCACCTAAAAAAGCATATTTAGAATTACTGGATCATCCTGCAGTTATAATACCGTAAACCCCTAAAGAAGAAATTGCAAGAACATATAAAACACCTACATTAATGTCTGAATAAACAAAAGTTTCTGTAATAGGTATTACGCACCATGAAATAAGCGCCAATAAAAAAGTTAATATGGGGGCAAGAATAAAAATAACTAAATTAGCACTAGAAGGTAAAACAGTTTCTTTGACAAAAAGTTTTAATGCATCAGCAAAAGGTTGCAACAAACCAAAAAGACCAACAACATTTGGCCCTTTTCGACGTTGCATTGCAGCCATTACTTTTCTTTCCGCCAGTGTCATGTAAGCAACGGCTACTAATAAAGGTACTATTAAAGTAAGGGTTTTTAAAATTGTACTTAAAGTTAACATGAAATAAATTTATATTTATAAGTTTAGAATAAGACAGGTAAAGCCATACGTGCCAAAAAAAAGGAAATTAGTTCTAAGTCTATCGAGAGAAATGTGGTTAAAAACGTAAAAATAGCTAGTAAAATAGATGTTAATTTTTCAATAGGGTATGTTATGAATCATGCTTTTGGTTTGTCAAAATACATGATTTTTATAAGTCTTATGTAATAAAAACATGCGATACAACTCATTAGCACAGAAAAAGTGCATAAACCATACATATTATTTTGTAAACCAGATAATAAAACGAAGAATTTTGCAAAGAAACCTACGAGTGGAGGTATGCCCGCCATAGAAAACAACAGTATTGTTAAAGTTACAGCCATCGTAGGATTTGAAAAGGACAATCCTTTAATATCATCTATATAACGAATTTGGAAATGATTGGGGTATTCATAATGACGCAAACCTACTAATAGAAAAAATATACCGAACATCATAATTACATAACTCACAAGATAAAATAGTACACTGAAAATACCTTCTAGTTCCCCGCTGGCAAGCCCTATTAAAAAAAAACCTATGTGGTTAATCGAACTGTATGCAAGAAACCTCTTCCATTTTTTTTGAGAAAAGGCTGACAAAGTACCTACTAAAATTGATAAATAAGAACAAATAACTATTATACTTTGCCAAGTCAATAAAAAGTCATGAAAACCAAAAATACAAAAACGTAATAGAAGAGTTAAAATACCTAATTTTGGTAAAATTGAAAAGAGAGCTGTTACGGCTGTGGGAGACCCTTCGTAAACGTCAGGAGATCACATATGAAATGGTGCAGCACTTAATTTAAATAAAAGAGCCGTGTTAATAAAAACTAAACCTAAGACAATACCATAATTTAAAGAGTGTAAATTGTTTAATGCTCCTGCAAAAAATATCGAATAGTCATTAAAATTAGTTAAACCTGTTAAACTATATAATATGGATGAACCAAATAGAAGTAGTGCTGATGAAAAAGCTCCTAAAACAAAATATTTTAATCCCGCTTCGGTTGAAAACTCCGAAGTTCTTTTAAAACTTGCTAAAACATAAAATAATAAGCTTTGAAATTCTACTGATAAATACATGGATAGTAAATCGTAAGATTGTACTATAAATGACATACCCACTGCTGCCAATAAAATTAGTATCCAAAATTCAAATGAATTAATTTTCTCATTTACTACATAAGATAAGGATAAAATAAGCCAACAAAGCATAAAACCTAAAATTAGTAATTTAGACCCAAAAGCAAAAAAGTCACTTATTAATAAGTGATTCCAACAAGAAAGATCTCAATAAAGTGATGTATTTGTTATTAAAAAAGCAAAAAAAATAACCTGAAAAGATAGCCATCCTACATTTGAATGTATTAAAGGATAACCATTTTGGGGTGACGTGCTATATAAAACCCCGTAAACAAGTAAGTAACAAGCACATGTTAATATATAAATTTCAGGTAAGATAGCATATATATCGTATAAAGGAATAGTCATTGTATTTTTATAAAGTAAGTTCGATTAAACAAAAGAAGCCTTCTAAAGTTAATATTCGTATAAGTGAAAGATAAAACGCCCGAGTTATATAACTATGGACATAATCGTAAATAATGGACTCTAACCCTATTCTAATATGGATTAGTAATAAGCCTTGGATCAAAAAAACTGTTTCTAAGTCTAAAATAATTGCTGGTATTGTTAGCAAGGCTGCTACCCTCACAAAATATCATTTTATATGTACAGTATTTATAGTTTTAGGCATGGTTTATATTGTGATTAAAAACAAACAAGTTGTTCTAATAAATTAAAGACAGAAGAGTGTAATTCTACTAAAAAACTAGAAGGATAAAGTCCCATCCACAAAACTAAGAAAGTTAATGTGATTAAAATACAAAATTCTCTACGAGAAACGTCTTGGAAATAAGTAAAGTATTCGATTTTTAAAATTCCGAAACTTACTCTGTTTAGTAACCAAACTGAGTAAGCAGCCCCTAAAATCATACTTGTTGCAGAAAAAAAGGTTAATATAGTACTCACTTGAAAAGATCCTAATAGTACTAAAATTTCTCCTATAAAGCTACTAGTTCCAGGGAACCCTATATTCGCGAAACTAAAAAACATTAAAAAAACAGTGAATATAGGCATTACTTGAACTAGGCCTCCGTAGTATTTTATTATACGTGTATGATACCTATCATATAAGACACCTATACATAGGAATAAAGCAGAAGAAACCAAACCGTGACTCAACATCAAAATTATACTACCTTCGATTCCTTGTACTGTTAAAGTGAATATACCTATAGTAACAAAGCCCATATGAGATACAGAAGAATAAGCAATAATTTTTTTTAAGTCAACTTGCCTTAATGTTGTCAAAGATGCATAAACTGCTGCAATTAAACTTAACACAAATACCATAGGTGAAAAGTAGATAGAAGCTAATGGAAACATAGGTAAAGAGAATCTCAAGAAGCCATAACCGCCCATTTTTAATAATATACCGGCTAAAATGACTGAACCAGATGTCGGTGCCTCCGCATGTGCTTCTGGTAACCAAATGTGAAAAGGTACCATGGGAACTTTGACTGCAAAACTCGCAAAAAAAGCAAGTCATAGTAGTAACTGTTTTTTTTCAGAAAACTCTGTGTTTCAAAGTATCTGAAGATCCGTTGTACCTGTTTGAAAATAAATAACAAGTATAGCTAATAACATTAACAAAGAACCTACCAGCGTATAAAGGAAAAATTGATACGCCGCACGTATTTTACGTTCTCTAGATCCCCAAACCCCTATAATAATAAACATAGGCATCAATACACTCTCAAAAAAGATATAAAATAAGAGTAAATCTAAAACACTAAATACTTGTATTAATAAAAATTCTAACAACAGGAAACAAAGTAAATACTCTTTTAATGAATATTTAACAGAGCTTCAGCTTACCAGTATACAAAGAATTACGAGAAACGTGGTTAAAATAATGAAAAAAATAGATAAACCGTCGACACCCAATGTGTAATATAAATTAAAGGAAGGGATTCATTTAACTGTAACCAAAAACTGAAATGAAGGATCTGAAGAATCAAAGTGTAGTCATAATAATAAAGAAAAAATAAACGTTAGACAACAAATCGAAAAAGTAAAAACTTTTAAGAGATTCTTATCCGTACTTGGTATAAAAAATAAAATAAAGACACCTAACAATGGTGTCAAGGAGGTAAATACAAGAGGGTTAAAAATTCCCATTATTGGTATACTTTGTTTTATAATGAGTCTAGGTTGACTTGAACAACCAACCTTACGCTTATCAAGTTACAATCGACTAAGTTTATAGCCTTTGCTACAAAACCTTACGTGATAGGTTTCCTATCATAAGGCTCCTTATTTAATAACAATTAAATAAATAATTAAAAGTATATCTTCTTTATTAACAAGAAGTATTAACCATTACTTATAATCCTTTGATTCAAATATTTTTGAAAAACACGTTTCAATTTTTTTGCCTATTTGAGGTTATTAGGGTCTTGCTTTATAACGAGGTTTGTTAAAAAGGAGTTTTTAAGTTATGTACGCTTTAACTCTTCTTCACATAAATATGTATAACCTGTATTTTGTTAAAGTAACGATATTTTCAGCAAGTTCCTATACGTACCCATAAACCTATTACGAAAAACTCTATAAAAAGTTTTTAAAAACCTAGCTTCAGTTAATTAACTGTAGGTTCCGAATAAACACCAAAACTCAAGGTGGTAAGATTCTCACTTACGCAAAAAAATTAATTCAGTTGAAACTGCGCGATTTATATGCTAATATTATTAACGCGAACATGCCACACGCGTATGCTCTAACCGTTAAGCTATAGACTCTTTGTTGAGAAATTATAGGAAGAACAAAAATGCAATACAAATGCTTGTTAAATTAAGATTTAACTCTAAACTTAAAAAACAATCAGGGGTTACAACACTCAACAAGAATAAAAAACCTAAGACAATAAAAAAAATATAGTGTGTAATTTGCCCGCTTTGGAATTTTGTTAATATGTGTGATCAAAATGGTATAATTTTAGAAATACCAAAAGGAAATACTAACTCAATAAAGCCTTTATCCATATTTTTGAACGAAGTACGATATCCGAAGTCCATTAAAGTACTAACAACCAATGAATTATAAACTTTGTCTCAATATCACTTCTTGTTTAATAAAAATGCTACAAATAGTGTGGATTTTTTATACTGAAAATAATGAAGAAACCACTTAGGTAATAAGTTTATAAGCGACGCTAAAATAATACCACTGACACTTACTAAAAAAGGTAACCACTTACTAAAAATAGGTAGTCATTCGGCTTCCAAAACATTACTGTGTTGCGGTAATACAAATATAGAATTCCCTCAAAAGTCAGTACCAAAACCTATAAAAAGATCTTTTGTTAAATAACCTATAAACAAACTTCCTGTGGCTAGTAAAATAAGAGGTAAAACTATCAACCAAGAAGATTCGTGTATGTTTTTTGTTGAAATACGGGCACCGTTGTAGTTATTAATAAAGGTTAAATAAACTAAACGAAATGAGTAAAAAGACGTGAAAAACGCAGCCATACATCCTAACCAACAAGCAAAAAAGCCATAAGAAAAATTTAAATTACTGTAACCTGTTACTTGAGTTAATTCTAAAATGAAGTCTTTTGAGTAAAAACCTGTCAAAAAAGGAAATCCTGTGAGCGTCATTGAACCTATAAGCATAAGCGAGTAGGTAAGAGGTAAAAATTTTACCAAAGATCCCATTCTTCGCATATCTTGCTCATCTGATGTAGCATGTATAACTGAACCAGCACTTAAAAAAAGCAAGGCTTTGAAAAAAGCATGATTTGCTAAATGAAACATACTGACATGATAACATGATAAACCACATGCAAATATCATGTAGCCTAATTGACTACAAGTTGAATAAGCAATTACCCTTTTTAAATCATTTTGGAATGCTCCTGTTACCGCTGCAAAAAAAGCTGTTAATGATCCAAAAACTGTTAATACTAAAAGTATAGTAGGTGAATATTCTAATACTGGAGAAAACCGTACCATAAGGAATACACCAGCTGTTACCATTGTAGCTGCATGAATTAATGCAGAAACTGGAGTTGGTCCTTCCATAGCATCAGGTAACCAAGTGTGTAAACCTAATTGAGCTGACTTACCAACAGCACCTATAAATAAAAAAAAGCTCGCAAGGGTTAATGAATGTATACCTGTGCCCATAAATATTATATGATGAGATGAAAACAAAGGAGCGCACGCAAATATCGTTGAGTAATCTACAGAATGGAAGACATAAAATAAAGTTAAAATACCTAAACTTAATCCAAAATCACCAACACGATTAACTATAAGTGCTTTTATAGCAGCTTGATTAGCAGCTAATCTTGTATGCCAGAAATTAATAAGTAAGTATGAGGCTAAACCTACACCTTCTCATCCTAAAAACATTTGAATTAAGTTATCTGCAGTAACTAAAATCAACATAAAAAACGTAAATACTTCAAGAAAAGCCATAAAACGAGGAAGGTGGGGGTCGTTTTCCATGTAAGACATTGAGTAAAGATGTACTAAACTGGAAACAACTGTTATTACAACTAACATTGTGACAGTCAAACTATCAAATAAGAAACCTCAATTTAAAACTAAAGTACCACATTCAATTCACGTAGTTAGTGTTAGATAGCAAGGAGAACCACCAAAGCCAACTTCATAGAAGGCAAAAATTGATAGAAGAGCTGAAAACATAACGCATGTTGTAGATAAAACGGAAGACCCGTAACATCCTAACCAACGCCCGCCAAAGCCAGCGATAATAGCCCCTAATAAAGGCGATGATATTATTAATAAATACATTTCGGATATAAAAGTAATTTTAGTTTTTACTATAACTTAGATTGTAAGGTTTTGCATTTAAAGGTATCAAATTTAAAACTGTACTGTCACAATACAACATTGTATTTAATATTACTAAAGCTAATTTACTATCAATTATAGAAGTATCCACAGCTTTGTTAGCTTCTGTATTCAAAAGGAAATCTTTTGAATAAAAAAATTTGATGATACTTAAGCCTTCACTTAATACTTGATTTAATACTAATTGATTTTGTAAGAAACTTTTTTGGATTTCTTTTGCTTCGTTGAAATTTGCTTGGATAACTAAATTTCTTGATTTTAGAGTCTTCAAGAAAAGAGGAAAAAAGAAATGAGTTAATATTATGTAAGATCCTGAAAAAATGACAAATAGCCAAAATATTTGAGTAAATATGACAACGCGATCTAGTTGAGGCATGATTTTTTATTTGTTTTAATTAATGCATATCTAAAACATCATTTAGATAAATACAAGTTAATAGGGTAAAAACGTAGGCTTGTAAACCTGCGATACCTAACTCTAAACCCACTAAGGCTAAAAGTAAAGCTAAAGGAATAAGATGTAAAAAAGCTAGTAAGCCTCCGGCAGATAGCATTGTTCAAGCAAAACCAGCGATTATTTTTAGTAATGTATGGCCAGAAGTCATATTAGCAAAAAGACGAATTGATAAAGTAAACACCTTAACGATGTAAGATATGAACTCTATTGTAACAAGCAAAGGTACAATTATTAAAGGAACACCTCGGGGTAAAAATAAAGCAAAAAATTTTGTACCATGGGTTTGTATTCCTATAATATTAATTCCTATGAAGATCGATAAAGCTAAACCAAATGTAAACGCTATATGACTTGTTACAGTAAAAGTATAAGGAACCATACCTATTAAATTACAAGTAAGTAAAAGTAAATGAAGAACAAAAATAAAAGGAAAATAATATTCTCCTTTGGACCCTAAGTTTTCTTGAACCATATTAGAGGTAACTTCGTAAATAGATTCTTTTATAGACTGTCACCTATTGGGGATTAAACTACTTTTATAAAAACTTAAACTAATCTTCAAGATTAATAAAAAAGCTGACATAAGTAAAAATAACGAAGAGTTAGTAAAAGAAAAATTATATCCTAAAAAATTTAAAGGTATAATAGTTACAATCTCGAATTGTTCTAAAGGGCTTTTTGCTATTAAGGTAAGTATCATGATTATTTGAATTTTGTTTTCAGGAGAAGAAGGAATTGAACCTTCAACCTTTGGTTTTGAAAACCACGGCTCTAACCTATTGAGCTACTCTCCTACTTTTTATTTAATTGGAATAAATAACGGTTTATGCAATAAAAATACCTTAACTTCTCTACCACCTAATAATTTGGAAGTACTATTTAAAAGCAGGCTGTCATCTAAAATTGAACTTAAAATAAAATTGAACTTAAAATGATTCGCTGATTTACCTAAAACAGTTTTTGTTAACAAAAACTTAGAATTTAAACAAACATCAAGAATATTAAATAAACTATTTTTACGTAAAGTTGTTAAAGTAAAAATATCTGAAGAATATTTTTTTGATGCTAAAGATTTTACTCGTTGGGAAGAAAAGCTTTCTAAGAATAA
>Ga0079203_1002320_pt1 | contig 12894 bp, 15 predicted proteins | sample PorBlaMBantryBay_FD_68602 | JGI IMG/M metagenome (GOLD analysis project Ga0079203, IMG submission 68602) | Marine algae microbial communities from Bantry Bay - Bantry Bay, Ireland | ecosystem: Host-associated > Algae > Red algae > Blade | place: Bantry Bay, Ireland
GAGTCCGAACCACGCGACTGGTTCGTGATCATTCTCGGACGCGAACCAAGCCCCGCCGAGGAACAAGCGGCCCGCCGTTTTCTCGGCGACAAGGCGAGTTCCGAACAAGCCGCTCTGCTCATTCAAACTTTGTTCGCTTCCCACGATTTCCGCACCCTGAAATAACATGACCCCCTCCCCCATCTCCCGCCGTCGCGCCATACGCGACACCGCCTGCGGCTTTGGCTCACTCGCCCTCGCCAGCCTGCTGCAACAAAACGCCTTGGCGGAAAATTTTGACCTGACCCCGAAGAAGCCGATGGTCGCGCCCAAGGCGAAGCGGGTGATCTTTCTGTTCATGCAAGGCGGCGTGTCGCAGGTCGACAGCTTCGACCGCAAACCACGCCTCGAACGCGACGCCGGCAAGAAGATCAAATTTTACAACGCACGCCAACGGAAGATCCAAGAGGAGACCGTCATGGGGCCGATGTGGGACTTCAAACAGTACGGCGAATGTGGCCGCCATGTCTCCGCCCTGTTCCCGGAGATCGGCAAACACGTCGACGACCTTTGCTTCCTGCACGGCATGCACACCGAGGGGGTCGCCCACGGACCCGCCACGCTGTTCCTGCACACCGGCGCCTTGCAACTGATCCGGCCATCGATCGGTTCGTGGATCTCTTACGGCCTCGGCACCGAAAACCAAAACCTGCCAGGCTTCATCACCATCAACCCGCCGATGACCAAAGGCGGACCGCGCAACTGGGGCAACGCCTTTCTGCCCAACGTCTACAACGGCACCGCGCTTGGCCGCGTCGGCGTCTCCGCAAAGACCCTGCAGTTTCAGAACATCGCCAATCCGCGTTCGTCCGCCGACCAGCGCAAACAACTCGACCTGCTCCACCAAATGAACCGCGCCGGACTCACCGGCACGCCCGACGACGACGCGCTACTGGCGATGATGGACAGCTACGAACTCGCGTTCCGCATGCAGGGTAGCGCGCCGCAGCTCACCGAAATCGACAGCGAGTCCGAGGCGACCAAAAAGCTGTACGGCATCGGCGAAAAGGAGACCGACGAATACGGGCGCATGTGCCTGATGGCGCGGCGCATGGCCGAGGACGGCGTTCGGTATATCCAAGTCAATTATTCCGACTCGAAAGCCACGCCGATGTGGGACCAGCACAGCAATATGCCGCAGCACGCCGTCCACGCCAAAGCCACGGACAAACCGGTCGCCGGTTTGCTCGCCGATTTAAAAGCGCGCGGCCTGCTCGAAGACACGCTAGTCTGGTGGGGCGGCGAGTTCGGCCGCACCCCGTTTTCGCAGAACAAAAACGGACGCGACCACAACCCCAAAGGCTTCACCGTCTTTCTCGCCGGCGGCGGCGTGAAGTCCGGCTTCGCCTACGGGGAAACGGACGAGTTCGGCGACGAGGCAGTGCACAACAAAGTACACATGCACGACCTCCACGCGACCATCCTACACCTGCTCGGCATCGAACACGAAGCCCTCACCTTCCGTTACGCCGGACGCGATTTCCGGCTTACGGATGTGTACGGCGAAGTGGTTCACGACATCATTGCCTGAGGCGATCGAATACGTGCGGCATACCTAAAACGGGTCCCGGGTTTCGCCTATCAAGTCCATGGAAATGCTTGGGGTCGCTTAAGCGCCTTCGAGCCATTCCTCACGCAGGGCACCCCGCGCCCGTTTCCGTTTGCTGGCTTTCAACAGCACGACCAATAAGGTCACGCATGTTAAGGCGGCGAGGACTCCCCAAGCAGCCCATGCGAGAACCATGGGGGAGGTGAGAGAAACATCTTCATGATAATCGAGGTGTAAGACATCTTTGAGATGGCGGCGGCACGCCGCAGTATACGGTCCATCCGCCTGGATCTGACTCTCGCAAAACGCGGCCACGTGTGTGTTGATTTCCTTCGCATAGAAGCCGGGTGCCAACTCTTCGCGCGCTCGCTTATGGCCCGCGAGGGCTTCCTCCACTTTTCCGGCCTTCAACAGCACATCGAACCGCTTTTCGAACAACTCGCTGTAGGGGCGGAGCCACTGGTCTTTAAAGCGAAAGGCGCTCACAACCTCCGGTTCCTCGTCGGCGGCGTGGAGAAAGCCTTTGGACAACAGGAAGGACTTTTTCTCATCCAGCCATGCCTCGTGTTGGTTCAAGAAGGCCGGAAACCAAACGCTGTGGTGGCTGCGCGAACGCGCCTGCTCCAACCATTGATAATCGAGAAGACCTGCATTGTGTGCGTGGCTGCTCTCAAAGTCGTGCCGATCCCCCGCGAGGTGAACAATGTCTGAGGTTTCCGCGTGGATGCCCTCCAGTTTCTGCAGACGCTCGCCCGTGAGTAGCGCCATGGACTTGATTCGGTCAAGCGTTGCTCGCTGAGCCGACAGTTCACGTTTCATGTGTGCCTCGTCGTATCCCGGCGGATTCGACATCACAATATCGTGGACGACCTGATCGAAACTATAGGGCCCGCCCTTTCCGGCCAGCTTGGCGGCAGCCGTGTCGAGTGCACGTCGTTCGACTTCAAGAATAGGCTTTGGAAAGCGGTAGAGGATCGCGTCTGCCTGCAAGTCGACCAGACGCTTCCGACTGCTATCGACGTTTTCGGTGGTCACTTCCTTCCAAGGGCTGCGGAGCACCTCTAATTCGGCCTTCCACTCGGGATAGATTCGGAGTCCTTCATGCAACAGGGCAATCTGGTCGAGAAACGCCCTCTGAGCAGGGTCGTCGGAGGCGGATACTTTCTTGTAGAGAGTTTCGACGCTCTGCTTCTGATAGTTTTGTAGTTCGTCCGGGTAGTCTCGCCAATAGCCATCCAGCCTGCGTTGTAATTCGGTATCTTTTTGAGCGCCACAAAGCGAAGCCATGGTCAAACCGAGAAGAAACCACTTTAAGAAACCTTCCATGCCTTCAGCTTGCATGACCCCGTAATTCGAGCAACGCTAAAGCCTAAAGCTTGCCAGTCGATCACCCGTTGGATAGGCTGCCGAGCATGAGGAAATTCGCGGCCATCCTGTCGACCTTTGTGGCTCTCGGGCTTCACGTTCCGTCGATCTGTGCGGCCCCCGAGGTCGTGCCGGTTGAGGCGCTGGCCTCTGTTCTTGCCGAACATTGGGAGCCTCATGCCACTTTATTCAGGGAGATACCTTGGCATCCGTCATATCCCGCGTACGCGCGGAGAGTGATCGGAAAGGTGCAAGCTGCCGTCGAAACCGAAATTTTGACCACCTATGGAAAAGACGCGGTGCTGCATGGCCCACCCCATAAAACCTACCAGTACCTTGCCGCCCAACTCGAACGTATCGACGAGCTCGAACGCCTGTTGGCGGTTGTCGATAAGGAACCGGATACCCTCTCGATGGTTAAGGGTGTTCTCGCTGGGTATCGTGGTATCGAACGAGATATAATTTGGCGGAATACGCCAACCTCCACAGACAACAAGGTAATGTATGACACTGAGGCCTTGACCGAGGGCTACGACCTACTTGGCGAACGCGTTGGCATGAAGGCTCGCGGGGAAAAGCTTCCCCATCTACCCTATGCACCCAAGGCCTCTCAGTTAGCCCCCGTGGCTGCCGACCTTTGGGACATCGATGCGGACCTCCTCGAGACGGAGGCTGGGCTCGTGGCCTTTCAGAAAGCTGTGTACAATCTTCAAGGCAAACTCGCGCTTGGCTACAAACCGGCCGAGGCCACGGCCAGCGTCGTATTGCGGCAGCGGAAGCTGCTCGGTTTATTGATCAAGGCACGGCGGGAGCGCCAAGATCCCGTCGCGAAGGAGCGCATTAAAAACCGCTCGCGCCTCAACAGCGCACAGAACAGCGAGGTGTTCAATCGATTCAAGGCCTTCGATAAGACGGCATATGACGCCGCCTTCATGGAGAAGTTAAAAGTCTATCGTCTCCAACTGGACGAGCATCTTTTGGAGATCGCTAAAACGAATCCTCCCCGCTGGGTCCACCGTGCGAACAATAACCAGTATGCCGGGGAGCGTGTGATGCAAAAGATCGAGAAGGTGGTCTCCATTCAGGAAGATTTGAAGTTTTTCGAACCCCATCACGACATCAAATCATATCGTCAAATCTTATCGATGGACCTCGAGGAACTGAACGAGAACCGCATCCTTTTCAAGGGGCTGATACGCAACGCCAATCATGGTGGCCTCCGGCAGAGAGCCTCCTCACTCCACCGCATGTTTTCGGGTGTGTATGCGCGCAAAAAACCGAAGCCCCCGCCCGTGGTCGAACCTCTCGTTCGCAGAGGTCCCGAGGTGTATGTGCTGGCCCTCAAACACTGGGTGGATCCCGAACTGGAGGAAATGGAAGGCAACTGGAAGGCGAATAGCAGATTAGGAATGAACTCCGACATGTTCCCAGTCATAACCTTGGAGGCCGCGCAGGCCCATTTCAAAACTTTGGCGGACGACGTACCATCTGACGCGCAGGCGGACTTTGCCAAGAATATGACCCGCATGGCTCGTTTGGTCGCGTTGCGTCGGAACGGCAAGTTCATCGAACGAGTCATTAAGGACGCCGACGAGATGAATCTGTCGTTGGCCAGCATGTCCTTGAAAAAAGCCCGTATGCACGTGGTGGAACCCCCGCCTGAACGCGACCAGATTGACATGGTCTACCATAAGCGTCTCGAATATGCGGAAGAGGAGATCCAAGAGGAACAGGCCTCTCGACGCTTATACCGCGGCCGTAAGGGCCAAGACTGGACTTCGGACTTGACTCAGCATCTGGCGGCGGGCGACAAGGCTGCCGCGATAAGTGGGCTGGTAGACGACTACGATTCCGATCTCCACAAGGAGCCGCTTGCCACCATGGCGATGCGGCATCTGGCAGCAAACTCTTCGGGATCGCTCAAACGGAAGATCATCCACGGATACCAAAGGATCGCCGGATCCGATGATGCATTCTGCGAGAAGATTTCAAAGGTAAAAGCCGACAGAGACCGCGCGGTAATCCATCGCAACATCCTGGCGCTCTGTGGTCTTCCTCTGCTGCTTTTTCTCGGTCTGTTATTTGCCTCCAGCCGCCAATCCGCCCACCGCCTGCGGGTCATGCAGCGGGTGAATCTTCTCCGGGAAAAGAGGGCCCCACTAAAGGCCGTTGCGAAACAATTCCAGGTCTGCGAAGGCCTTGAACTCGGATCCGTCCAACGCCGCGCCGCCGAAGCCAGCCTGCTTGAATACGTGCATCAGCGAACCGGATCTCCAGAGGCGCAGGCCGAAGCTGCCGAACAACGAGCATGGTTGGCCGAACGTCTTTATTGAGTGTCGATACCGCGCAACGCCAGAGCGGCATTCGTCTGGGCATGTTCTGCGTCGAGCGAAACGACGAACAGGGTGATCATGCTCAAAAGGAGGCATATCCCGCTGATGCCGTTCACCGCCTGGACGATGCTCCCCCTGCCGACGGTGAAGGTCAGAATCAAACCCAGAATAAACAGGGCGAACGTCGCGCCCCACAAGAACTTCGTAGCGGTTACATACCACTTTTTGATATGCAATGGTCGACTAATCTCACTCAGGCTCATGAAGAAAAAGATGATGTTCACCAAGGGGACCAGATGTGTGAGGGCAATCATCCGGCTCGACATGAAGAGGGGGGCAAGCTGTCGGGAGTTTGCATGCATGCGTATCGCCCAAAAGGTGTAGGCGACATGGAAGCACGCCAAGATTCCGAGGATGACTAGCAAGTAGAGCATGGACGGCTCGCCGCTAAAGGTCATCGAAATCATAGCAAGGACGCTCAGCACATAAGCGACCATCGTCGTTCGGAGAACCGTACCCTCAAGCAATGGCCGGGCGATGGCCATCGCGCGGTCGCGGATCGGTACAGCGACCGACCCTCCGCCGACCGATCTCGGACTTGGCCGCTTTAGTACCGGAGGAGGCGGCGGCTTTGCTCGTACTGGTTGCTCGGGTGGCACTGGCGGCGGTCGCGGCGGTGGCGGCGGTGGCGGGGTTTCGTTGCTCATGAGTCTCCAAGGAATAGCAGGAGTAAGCCCACGCTGCCTTCTTGGCAAATGGAATGCGGAAGCATCTAGCGTGGATCCTTTTTGGACCTTTGATTCCCTCGACCCTACACACAAATATCGTGGATCACATGACCCGCCACATCGGTTAGCCGGAACCGGCGGCCGCTGTGGAAGAAAGTGAGCTTTTTGTGTTCGATGCCGAGCAGGTGGAGGATGGTGGCGTGCAGGTCATCCCCCTACCTCCGTTGTCGAATTTGGTATTTTTTAGCACGATGAGAAAATCCGCTCTGAACGAATTGCTCATACCGGGGCGACCGGTAAAGTCGGCTAACATGTCATCCACCGCCTGCTAGCGGATGAGCGCTTTTCCGACTGGAAGATCCGTGCTCTCTGCCACAACCGCACCGTCGAGGAGACCGAACGCGTGTCTATGGTGCACGGCTCGATCTCCGAACGCGCGGTCGCCGACGGTCCGCTACGCCGACGACGGAACGGTACCGGTGATGCTCGATTCTGAGGGGCAGCCGGTGTTACGTAATTTTGTATACGTCGACGACCTCGCTTCGGCGGTGCTCGCGGCGATCGACCCCCCGAAGACGAGGCAGGAAACCTTCAGTATTTGCATGGATGAACCGGTCAACTACCGAACCGTTGCCGACCATCTGGCGCGTACCTGCGAACTGGCCAGCGTCGACATCACAACCCCGTTCCACGCCACTTGGTTGGACAACAGCAAAGCGAAGTTCTTGCTCGGTTGGCGTCCGCAGGTTGATCTGACCCGCTTGATCGATGAGGCGTACGCGTACGAACGACCGGCTACAGATCCACGCAGAATATGGTATCCCGGATAACTTGCTAATGTTCACTGTTCACATTTAGGTAGGGAATAGTGTCCGACCTTTCCGAAATTCATTCGCGTCTACTTTCCATGGGAATGTTTTCCAGTTCCGTGGCACATGAGATCAACACCCCGCTGTTCTATCTTGAGGGAAATCTGGATTTCATCCGCCGGGAACTGGCCAAGGAAGACCCCTGCACACCGGAACGCCTAGAGGATATCAAACAGATGGTCGGGGACGCGGTTCACGGCGCGAAACAGCTGCGCATGATCGTCAATGACCTCAAAGTGTTTTCCAGTCCGATCCCAAAGCAGCCCGAACGCGTGGCGCTCGGCGACGTGTTCGAAATTTCATCGCGGCTCGCCCACCACACGCTCAAGGAGACGTCGGTGGATCTGCGCATGCAGGAAGATGGCTTGCCTATTGTCATGGGCTGGCATGGGATTCTCGGCATGCTGCTCGGCAACCTGATCGTCAACGCCTACCAAGCCGAGGCAAGCACCATCACCGTCACGGTCGCCAAAGAAGGCGACAAGGTAATCGTCGCGGTCCAAGATGATGGCTGCGGCATCCCGCCAGACCAACTTGAAAAGGTGTTCGAAATTTTTCACACCACACGGCCCGATGAAGGCGGTACTGGCATCGGCCTTGCCCTGTGCAAATCCCTCACCGACCTGCTTTCTGGAGACATCCGCATCGCGTCCGAAGTGGGAACGGGCACCACGATCTTCGTGGAACTGCAATCAGCTTGATGAGCCAGATAAACAAGCCTCTGGGAATCCTTCTCATGGTGCTCGGCCTACTGTCTGCCCTTATTGGCGGTGGTAGAATTTTGTCGGCGATCCGAGGTGACCTGACCGCCATCGCCATTTGCGTGAGCGCCCTCGTGCTTGGCCTTGTACTCTATGGCATCGGACGAGCACTCATCAGTCGTCCGAGGGCCTAAGCCCATCCGAGTTCGAGTTGCCGCTAACATTTGTTCGCTTCGCCCGTTTTGCTTTGCAGTGCAAAGATCTTTGTGCATACTCAATCTCGTGTCAGCAACCGAGCCCATTTCGACCGCGTCCTTTGAGGAACAACTCGCCGCCATCCGCGCCGCCGCCGGCCCGGACGTGGCGGGGCTGTACGGCCCAGACTCGATGATGTGGCAGATCGCGCGCAACAATGTGTGTTTCATTAGTTCGTGGCGGGCGGCGCTGTTGCAACTGGCGCATCCTTGGGTGGCGGCAGCGGTTCGAGATCACTCGCGCACCGCCGAAGATCCGATCGGCCGTTTCCATGGGACCTTTCAAACCGTGTTGCGGATGATCTACGGCACGACGCCGGCAGCGATGCGCGTGTCCGAAAATCTCCACCGCTTCCACACCGGCATTACCGGCAAGGTCGGCGAAGGCGTCGACCAAGCTTACGCAGCCAACGTGCTCGACGCGTTAATTTGGGTTCACGCCACTTTGTGGGAGACGCTGGTCCTCACCCATGAGGATTTGTTCGGGCCGATTCCGCCGGCCGACAAAGAACGCTTTTACGACGAAACCAAAATTTTCGCCGCGCTGTTCGGCATCCCCGAACGCGCCCTGCCCGCGACGTGGTCCGACTTCCTCGAATACAACCAGGATATGTGGGTCTCGGAAACTTTACAGGTCATTCCCAGCGCACTCGAAATGTCGAAGTTTCTGTTCACGGTGAACAAATTTCCGTTCATTCGTTCGGTGTGCAAAGTCGGTCGACGCTACACCCTAACCGTCATGCCGCCGCGCCTAAAAGCCGATTACGAAATGCCGGACCTGACCAAGTGGGAGGCGCGCAAGTTGAAGGTCGATATGGCTTGGCTCCGCTTCTACCACAAGGCCGCGCCAAAGATTCTCACTCGAGCCCCAACCTTCCTCGAAGCCACTCGGCGGGTCGAAAAGGGCAAGCCGGCTACCCTACCGATTAAAGTGATGACCCGCCTCACGCTCGGGACCTGGGAACTGGTTTAGCAGGCTCACTTGTTTTGCCCTTTTCCTCGGCTTCGACTACAGGGGAATGAGGACACAGGAATGAACGTGATTCCCTTCCGGAGGTAACGAATCAACTGTCGATTTAACACGAAGCCGACGTCCAGTGTTTATCCGAATCGGAATTTAAAATTCGAGACCAACCCGCCCGCAGGGCCCGAAACCACTGATTACCGATCACTGATTACTGACGACTAGCAATCGGCTTGGGAGGCCCCTCGCCCTCCAGAGTTTGAAATTCGACGCGCTCGATTTTTTGGTCATGCGTTGTGCACGTTGTGCGTTTGAAACGTAGAACAAGTTTCGAAGAGTTTTTGAAGAACTGGTTTATGATGAAAGTTACGTCTATCAACTTCGCAAAAAAGTGCGGACCTGGTCTTATAGGCTCCATCTTAAATTCGCCTTCGGATCTCTATCAGTTGACCCACGAAGCGAAGCAGGCGATAACTTGCTTCATGAATCGTGAAGAACCAGTAGAACAGAAGTCGAAAAAAGCCCTGTGGATCGTTCTCATCGTCGTTGCGATCATTCTGCTCGTCGCGGTCATTCAACTGCTCGTAACTCAGGTATTCAGCAACTCGGTTGATGACTTGTGGGACGGTGCTACCGAACAGCTTGGTCAGCCGATGGAACCTTAGCAGTCTTTTTCCGCCGCGAAAATCCTCGCCAATCGGGCAAAAAATCGACCATTCATAGAGTCGACTTCGTTGCTTCTCTTTCGACTGAATCTCCACCCAAACCAAAGAATCTGATGAACATCCTGCTCACTGCCATCACGGCGACTTCCTTCTTCGCCCTCCTCACGTTCGCCCCTCCTGCATTCGCGCAAGACGTCGGCAACGAAGCCCATCCGTTCACTTGGGTGAACGACTGGGTGCAGATGGATGACAAAAAAACCAACGGCGAACTCGGACCGACCCACGGTGGTGTTGTGGTCGACGCAAAGGGCCTCGTTTACTGCGCGATGGATTCCGAACACTCCATTCTGGTGCTGAGCGGCGACGGTCACTTCCTGCGCAAGTTCGACAAGAAATACCGCGGCTGCCACGGCTTATGCATCAACAAAGAAGGCGATGAGGAATTCATCTACGCCGCCCACATTGCCGGCAAGGCGATCGTGAAGTTCAAGCTCGATGGCACCGTGGTCTGGGAAATCAAAGGCCTGCCGGAAGAAGCCGGCGTGCCGGCCAACGCCTACCGCCCAACGGGGGTCTGCGTTGCCGCCAACGGTGACGTCTACGTGGTTGACGGCTACGGCTCGAACCACGTCTTCGTCTGGGACAAGGACCAGAAGTTCGTGAAGAAGTTCGGCGAAAAAGGCAGCGGCGACGGCCAGTTCAAAACCTGCCACGGCATCGCCCTCGACACCCGCGGCGAGACACCGCTGCTGCTCATCGCCGACCGCGAGAACCGCCGCCTGCAACACTGGACCCTAGACGGCGAGTTCGTAAGTATCGCCGCCACCGACCTGCGACGCCCCTGCGCCCTGTCGATCCGCGGGGACTTCGTCGCCGTCGCCGAACTGCAAGCCCGCGTGACCATTCTCAACAAGGATAACAAACACGTCGCTTACCCCGGCGACAACCCGAACAAAGCCCAGTGGGCCAATAATGGCGCGGCACCCAAAGATTGGAAAGCCGGCCACTTCACCGCCCCGCACGGTCTCAGCTACGACCACGAAGGCAATCTGATCGTCATGGACTGGAACCGCCACGGTCGGATCACCAAGCTGATCAAGAAATAAGACCCACACATCCATCCGGTCGTTCGACGAACGATCATCTTAAAGGGATCCTTCGGGGTCCTTTTTTAATTGCCCTTAAGATGCATTAAATTCCGTCGAGAATTTTGGCCAAGACGAGGCGAACGAAGGGCACATGCAAGCCAAGATAGAATATCGCGCAGCCGATGCCACCCACCACCAGCGCACCAACTCAGGCGATCAATGGTGTGGAAACCACAAGGACCCAGCAGGCCCGCGATCAACACACGGGTTCCTCACTTGCCCCATTCAGTCATCATGATGGATATCGCATGGAGTTCAAGGCCGATGCGCAGGCGGGTTTTTGACGCGTAATCCCTTGACCCCCGCAGATTTTCAGCTTTATTTATATTCCTATGGGACAACAACTACGCAAACGCATCAAACGCAAAGCTCGCAAGCGCTACCTTAAGCGCCAGAAAGAACAGGCTAAAGCGAAAGCCAAATAACGGCTTTTTTCGCTTTTCCATCTTCCGGTCGATGAACCGGGCTTCGCCCTAGTATGATCGCCTTTCTTGAAGGCATCCTTGAGCAATCCTCGCCCACGCGAGCGATTCTCAACGTATCAGGTGTCGGCTACGACATCTCCGTTCCGATCAGCAGCTACGAGCGCCTGCCCAAACCCGGCGAACGCTGCCGAATTCTCACCTACGCGGTGTATCGCGAGGACAGCCAAACCCTCTACGGTTTTATGACCGAGGGCGAGCGCTCCACCTTCAAACTGCTGCTCAACGTCAAAGGCATCGGACCGAAGATCGCCTTGAGCGCCCTGTCGGGCCTGTCGCCGCGCGACCTCACCAACGCCATTCTTGAAGGCGATGTGAAACGCATCAGTTCGATCTCCGGCATCGGCAAAAAGACCGCCGAACTCGTCATCGTGCAGTTGCGCGACAAAATCGATCCAGCCGACGCGCTTGCCGCCAAAAGCCTCGACCCCGATTCCGGCGCGCCCGGCGACGGGAAGTTGCGCGACGCGGTACTCGCCCTAGTCAGCCTCGGCTACAAACAAGTCGACGCCGCCAAAATGGTGAAGGCAGTGAAAGAGAAGCACGACACCTCGGAGATGTCGGTCGAAGATTTGCTCAAGCTCTCGTTGACCAGCTAGAGCAACTTCGCCAGCGCCGCGATCGCCGCCGTCTCGCTACGCAAGGTCCACAAACCCAGACTCACCGGCTTCGCCCCGAACGCGAGAATCGCCGCTTTCTCCGCCGCGCTGAAATCGCCCTCTGGTCCAATGAAGACGCCGACGCTCCCCTGCCCCGCCGCCGCTTCGACGATCGGCCGCTGCGCTTCGTGCTGCGTCGCCAGTAGCCAGACATCGCAGGACGCGGCCACCCCATCATCCGCCAAAAAGTCACGCAAGGAACACGCCGGATGCAGCGTCGGCAACCAGGGATTGCCGGACTGCTTGCAGGCCTCGATCAGAATCTGCCGACGGCGTTCGGCTTTCGACTCACCGCGTCCGGCGACGATGCGCGCCTCGCAGTTGGCGCTTTCGACCGGAGCCACCGCCGTCACGCCGAGTTCGGTGGCCTTCTGCAGGATCAGTTCAAACTTCTGTGATTTCGGCAGCGCCTGAACGAGCGTCACCCGCGGCTGCAAACGCGGGACATGCCGGCGGTCGCGAACGCGTAACAGCACCGGTTCACTGGACACAATCTCGGCGCTGGCGACGTTGCCCTGTCCGTCGAGCACTTCGATGAGGTCGCCCACTTTGGCCCGACGCGCCTTAATCAAATGGCGCGCCTCCTCCTTCGATAGCTGAAGTTCGTCCGAGGCAACCGACGCATCGAGGGAGTCGTCGGACAAGGAAGTGGAAAGAAAAGCGCGCAACATAAGGTCTCCGGTTTAGTCGGGCCGCCGGATGGAATCGAACGAATTTCCCGTGAAATCGGCTACTTCACCTCGACACGGACTGCGCGTTCAGGATTGACCGCGGAACGACACGGATCAACGCGGAACCTCTTCGGCGGGAAACCACTTCTGTTTTAACTTGGGCTACGCCCTGCTGTTCGAATCGAACGCGTTGCACGTACCAGAAATTCCGCGTTGATCCGCCTCTTCCGCGGTCAACAAATCCCAGCTACTCTGGCTCGTCTGTCGGCGGCTGTTTCACCGGCGGTTGTTTTACCGGCGGCTGTTTCGGCGCGGTGTTCACCATCCAGGCGGAAAAGCCGGTGAGGAAATTTTTGAAACCTTCGAGGTGTTGTTCGGGGATGCCCCAATGGCCCGGCGTGTCGAGCGTGGCCATGAAGCAGCCGAGCCAAGACTGACGGCGTTGCTCGTTGATCACGAACGGAATA
>Ga0079203_1002322_pt1 | contig 12885 bp, 4 predicted proteins | sample PorBlaMBantryBay_FD_68602 | JGI IMG/M metagenome (GOLD analysis project Ga0079203, IMG submission 68602) | Marine algae microbial communities from Bantry Bay - Bantry Bay, Ireland | ecosystem: Host-associated > Algae > Red algae > Blade | place: Bantry Bay, Ireland
CCATCAAGATCAAAATCTAAATATGCGGTTCCAAAACTCAGGTTTTTTGCTGAAATAACTGTATCCTGTCCATCTCGTTCAAATTTATTACTCCCAACATTGCGATACAGCACATTGGGAAAATTGGTCTGATTGGGAAACACAGAATTCACAGTGTAGATATCTATCAAACCATCTCGATTATAATCAAAGAAGAATGCTCCCCAACCCATACCACCATCATGAACGCCGGCAGAAACAGAAATGTCGTCAAAGGTTCCGTCACCTTTATTCAATAGCAAATAGTTTTGTCCAAAATTAGCTATGTAAATATCCTGCCACCCATCATTATTGACATCACCAACATCCACTCCCATACCGTAACTCATTGTATTGGTTCCAGACTCTAGACTCACGTCAGTAAAATTTCCTTCACCATCATTTTGATACAGCAAGTTAGGTTCCAAATGATCATGAACTAAGTAAAGATCCTGATCACCATCTTTATCATAATCAAAAAATATAGTCCCCATTGCTTCCCCAGAATCCAAAGCGCCAGATGCATAGATATAATTAGTAAAAGTGTTATTCTGATTGTTAATATACATAGCATTTTCTGATCCGAAATTCGATACGTAAATATCTAGATATCCGTCATTATTAATATCCGCCATGTTTACTGATTTCGGATGACCCACCTGATAAATACCTGCATCAAAGCTGATCTCATCAAAACTATTTCCTGCATTATTGAGAAATAAACGATCTTGTTCAGACTTATTCCCTACATAAAGGTCTACCCACCCGTCATTGTTAATGTCGCCCCAAATTGCAGCTTGAGAAATGGTAGACTGCGCTAAACTAAGACCTAATGTGCCACCCACTTCAGTGAACGTTCCATCTTTGTTGTTTCTGTAACATTGATTCTGACCTGATATTGAACTTATATACAAATCATCATAGCCGTCATTGTTATAATCCCCAACAGCTACTCCCTCATGTCCATTCCCTGATAGCAACCCTGCGGCCAAAGACTCATCAGTAAATTGTGATTGAGCAAAAGAATCCGTTAAGATACTAATGCTAATTATAAGACTTATACTGACAAAGCGAGAAATATTCATATTTTAGAAAAATTAATAACCTTTAAGATACAAATCGCAATCAGAACAATGACAAACGCACATACATAATAGATATAGATTGTTCAGTTTTTGTCTAGCGAACCCGTAATCAGTTCTCACTTATTACATATTCCTTACAATACTAATTAATAAAACTCGAAATATGAATTATAATGTTTATAAATATGCCTTCATTGTTGCTTTTGGAGGATTTGTCTTTGGCTTAGATGCGGCATTAATTTCAGGCACAGTAGATTTTGTCTCTGCAGAGTTCAATTTGGGTGATATTCAAAAAGGTCTAGTTGTAAGTGCACCTGGCTGGGGAGTGCTGATTGCACTTTTTTTTGCTGGATACTTTGCGGATCATATAGGCAGGAAGAAAACATTACAGATAATAGCTGCCCTATATATCATATCCGCTTTAGGTTCAACATTTGCTCCGTCATACATAACATTAGTTACTTCTAGGTTTTTGGGAGGGCTAGCATTCACATCACTCTCGCTAGCAGCGATGTATATCGGAGAGATCGCTCCACCCGAGAAACGAGGGCAATTGGTAGCCATGAATCAAATCAACATAGTTGTCGGTCTATCCGCTGCCTATTTTATAAACTATTTTGTTCTTCAGTTATCACATTCAGAAAATGCCTGGACAACTGAATGGGGATTCAATACTAATACATGGCGTTGGATGCTTGGATCGGAAATTCCTTTTGTAATCCTATGGTCCATATTACTATTCTTTATTCCTAAAAGTCCAAGATGGTTGCTCTTAAAAGGGAAGGATGTAGAGGCTCGTTCAGTATTGGATAAATTGATGCCAGGAGCCGATTTAGATCTTGTGATTAATGAGATTAAATCAAGTATAGCATTAGATTCCAAAAAAACATCCTATAAGGATCAGATAAAATTACTTTTCGATTCAAAACTAAAGTTAGCGCTCATCATTGGTTTCACATTTGCAATAGTACAACAGACGACGGGTATAAATGCAATATTATTCTATGCTCCTACTGTATTTAAACAAATTGGGCTTGGAGTAGATGCGGCGTTTAGTCAGGCAATCTGGGTAGGATTAGTGAGTGTTGTATTTACTGTTTTGGCGTTGTTTATGATAGATAAGATCGGACGACGAAAAATGACCATTGGAGGATTGCTATGGGCCACGATTAGCTTAGGAGTATGCGCATACGGTTTCAATCAAGCAACGTACTCTATCACCGCCGAAGCAATCTCATCTATTGATGGTCTTGATGTATCTAGCCTAAATTCAATTGTAGGTACAGAGTTCCAAGATGATGTTAGTTTCAAAAAAGCAATACAAGAGACTCTAGGAGTTGGAAAAGCAAAAATCTATGAAGATTCATTATTGCAAATAGCGGGAAATCTACCAGGAACATTGATTTTATTTGGAATTATGAGTTTTATTGCAGCATTTCAATTTTCGATAGGCCCAATTATGTGGATTATTTTTTCCGAAATATTTCCTACCAAAGTAAGAGGAATTGCTATACCCGCTTGTGCTTTGGTAACAAGTATTGTAAGTGTAGTTATCCAACAAGTATTCCCCTGGCAATTAACTAACATGGGCGTCAGAGACATATTCCTATTTTACGCAATAACTAGTGCAATAGGATTAGTAGCTCTATATAAACTGTTACCCGAGACCAAGAATAAAACGATTGAAGAGATTGAAGCATCTTTGGTCTAAATAATATTAGGATTCCGTAATGATTTGTCTCGAAAAACTATAGCCTTTCGAGACGATAAAAAACATCTTGCGTATAATCCCAGAACTACAATGAGAACTCGAGAATTCTAGACATTCGGGACAAAAGAGAGTAGTTTACAACACAACTTTATAGTTGTAAATTGCACAAACTTCAATATTACTGTAGTACATCATCTCTGAAGCTACGCTTTAGCAGACTAAAACAAGTGAAATACAGATCACAATAAGAATTATTGGGCTACTTCCTCACTATTCGGTATAGAGCCATATGAAATATCCACGCTTATAATTTAGGTTGTATGTTTACAAAATCAAAAGGTTTCAGGAAATAATAGAAATTAAATATTTTAATTAAACCTGAAATCTATTAACTTATAAACTAATTCACAGTTTTTCTATTGAAGAAGGTACCAATAGAGATCTATCCGTATTGAATTAACAGTGCATGTCCAGTTCTTCAAAGTAAGAAAAGCTTGTTTGCTTATTGAGCAATGTTCATAGATCAGCAATTAATCGCTAATCTATAAAACTCTTAAATTTGACTAAATTATAGGTAAATACTATTCCAAATATCTATAAAAAAAGCTGCTCTAAAGACTAACTTCAGAACAGCTCATAAGACTAAAATATAAAACAATCGATATTTGACTATATCAGTTTTGTTGGATCATAATTTTGTTGATTCCAATTTTTCCGTTCTGCTCTACTCTTATAGTATGCATTCCACTTGAGAGATTACTAACATCTAGTCTATCACCATTAATGGACTGATTTATGACTCTCTTACCTGTGATATCATAAACCATCACGTTTTTACTGCCAGTTCCATTTGTTTCTATATTAATTTCGTTTACAGCTGGATTTGGGTAAACTTGAAGATCCTCAAGTCTTGCAAAGTCATTTGTAGATGAAGAAACATCAGGTCTTACATTAACAAATTCATACCAAAAAACATCAAGTCCTGCTGCTTCTTCGTGCACTACTCTAACCTGTATAAAATCGAATGCTGGCATAGTATCAGTAGCTGTGATTATATCATGTTGTCCAGCCGTATCAGCATCCATTGGGACTACAAAATCGAAGTTAATAATTCCATCCAGATTACCCATTTCGACATCAGCAAATATTTCAACTGAATCATATACAATTCCAGACCAATCAGCGGCGAATATTGTATAGTTGACGTTTACATTTATAGCTGACCCAAGATCACCATACATCCCTTTAACGTTTACAACGTCACCTTGCGTAAGTTCATAGTTAGCAAATTCTCCAGCTAGTCCAGTTGTATATGGATTTCCAGCAAATTCGGTTAGTACTATTGATCCACCTTGCTGCTGAGCAAAAGAAAAGCTAAGTGTAAACAACAATAACGTTGCCATTAGAAATTTAGTGTAAAATTTTGTCTTCATAATTATATAATTTTAATGGTTAAAAAACGATTGCTCAATATTGTAAGAATAAACTTTGTACTTACCTTTATACTCCTTGACAAAAACTGGACAAGTATTGAATATCGTAAGAAAACTTAAAACTTGCCTAGCTATTGTCAAGCTTTCTACTAATTTAGCATGGTTACATATAATATACTTGAAAATTCAATTTTTTAAATATTAAACGGAATTTTCTTAAATAGAATATTCATGAATAAATATCTCGTTTTGATACTATTATTTGGCAGTCACGTGTCGATACTTGGTCAATCATTTAATAGGATAGAGACAACAAGTCAGCTAATTGGAGTAAAGAATACCACAGGTGTGTCGATTGCTGACTATGATGGAGATAATGATTTAGATGTATTCATAGTGGGTAAACATGACTATTCACCATTAGAAGCTACTACTTGGAGTAAACTATTCAGTAACAATAACGATGGCACATTTTCTGATGTCACGATAGAGGCAGGGTTTGGTAATCTACATAATTTCGACATTGAGGATCCAGGTTGGCAACTTGGTGTAAAAATGGGTGCTTCGTGGGGGGACTACGACAATGATGGTAATCCAGATTTGTTCCTAACAAATTATCAAAGTTTTCAACTTTTCAAAAATCGAGGTGATGGTACATTCACAGATGTCACTGTTGAATCTGGTATTCCAGCTAAAGATTCTTGTTATAACTACACCTCTCTTTGGTGGGATTTCGATAGTGATGGATATTTAGATCTTTTTGTACCAAATTGGATAGGATGTACTCGAAACAAATACTTTAAAAACGATGGCGATGGTACATTCACAGAAGTTGCAGAAGAATTAAATCTCACTGGTAATAAACACGGAAGTCTAATGAGCGTGCCACTAGATGCTAATTATGATGGATTATGGGATCTGTACATAGCCAATGATTTTTCCAATAACGAGCTATACATTCAGAATATAGACGGCACATTTACTGATAAAGCCTCAGAGTATGGTATAGATTATCAAGGTAATGATATGGGTATAGCTATTGGAGATTACGACAATAATGGTTTGTATGATATTTACATTACGAATATTGCCGAAAATAGATTTGCTTCTCCAAATGGATCTGGCACTTATGACAATATATCGGCAGAGAAAAATATACTAAACACATATTGGGGATGGGACGCAAGATTCACAGATTTCGATTTAGATGGTGATGAGGATCTATTTGTTCTCAATGGTTTTGAAAAGGATGTCGTTCATTTCTCAATTTTAAAAGAAAATTTTTATTTTAAAAACCTTCTCATGGAAGGCAGTCCGACATTTGAAGATCACTCAATAGAAAGTGGTGTCCATGAATTTTCCAATAGCTTGAGCATGGGTGTATTTGATTTTGACAACGATGGGGACCATGATGTTTTAGTATCCAATTCTGATGAAACTCCATTCTTCTATGAAAACAGAATAATCAATGAAACCAACCCTGAAGAATTGAATTGGGTAAGCTTCAGATTAGAAGGTACTGTTTCTAATAGAGATGGTCTGGGAAGTCAAATGACTTTATGGCATGCAAACCAAAAGCAAAACCGATTCTATTATGGCGCAGGATTTCTTTCCCAGAGTCTGCAAGCTGTGCATTTTGGACTAGGATCAAGTACTAAAATTGACAGTATAGAGATCGAATGGGATACAGGATTAAAAGAAAAATTCTATGATTTAGAATCAAAGACTCATTATCAATTGACAGAGGGTTCTGGAATCGTAGCTCTACAGCTAAATTCTGAAAAGAAATTCGGATGTACGGACCCGGCGTCTTGCAACTTTGATCAAAATGCGACGGTCGACAATGGAACTTGTACGTATTTGGATGCTCCGATAATTAATGGAAATATTGAATCTGGATATTTAAAAACAGAGTCCTATAGCTGCATAAATAATAGCGAAAGTACATACCACTGGAGTATTGAAAATGGCGAAATTATTAGTGGTCAAGGTACCAACGAAATAAGAGTGAGATGGGAATTAGAAGAACAAGGAATATTAGTTGCGACTGAAATAAATGTATGTGAAAGCATACCTGACACTCTTGAGGTCAGATTAAGTATAGCGCACGTAGAAGAGCAACACTCTGTAGCTCGATTATGGAACGAAGCCTTGTTACTTGCTATAAGGAATGATTTTGCTCGTCCTACTGTGCATGCCCGCAATTTATACCATACCAGTCTAGCAATGTATGATGCTTGGGCAGTATACGACAGCGAAGCACGACCATTTCTATTAGGAAATATGGTACATGGTTATATGGATGACTTTAGCGACTTTTCGACGACCCAAGAAAAGGAATCAGCAATAAATGAATCAATAAGCTATGCTGCGTTTAGAATTTTACATCATCGATTTTTACAATCTCCTAGTTATGTAAAATCTAGAAATATTTTCAATCGACTTTTCGAAGAGTTGGGCTATGACAGATCGTTCACATCTGTTGATTATCATGATGGGAATCCTGCAGCACTCGGAAACTATATAGCTCAGACTATCATAGAATATGGGATGCAAGATGGAGCAACAGAATTGCAACAATATGCAAATGCGTACTATACAACCGTTAATCCTCCGCTTGTAACAAATGACCCTGGCAACACTACTCTACTCCACCCTAATAGATGGCAACCGTTAGCATTGGAAACCTTTATAGATCAAGCGGGGAACTTAATTGATGGATCAACGCCAGAATTTCTAAGTCCTGAATGGGGAAACGTTGCTCCATTTTCATTAAATGAGTCAAATAAAAAGACATTTGTAAGAGAAGAGAATACATATAACGTATATCATGATCCTGGATTACCTCCACTATTAGATACCACCTCGATCAATATTAGCAGCGATCAATATAAATCGGGCTTTTCCATGGTATCAGTATGGGGAGCTCACCTCTCTCCTGATGATGATGTACTATGGGATATATCACCACAGAAAATAGGGAACATCTCTAGCTCAGAATTTCCTAAGAGCTTTTCCGACTTTGATTCATTTTACAATTATATAGAAGGTGGAGACATCGGTACAGGCAGATCTATAAATCCAATAACGAACGCTCCTTACCCTGCAAACAATGTATATCGAGGTGATTATACTCGTGTACTCGCAGAATTCTGGGCTGATGGACCAGATTCTGAGACCCCTCCAGGGCACTGGTTTGTCTTGCTTAACAATGTTAGTGATAATCCTCAATTAGAAAAAAAACTGCAAGGTGTAGGACTTACATTGTCAAATCTAGAATGGGACGTCAAGTCTTATTTTATAATGGGTGGTACCATGCATGATGCTGCAATATCTGCATGGAGTATAAAAGGCTGGTACGACTACATCCGACCAATATCAGCTATACGGTACCTAGCTGAAAGAGGCCAAAGTAGTAAGCCAGAGTTAGAAAGCTATGATATCGGAGGTATTCCACTTATGGATGGGTACATAGAAATAGTTGAATCTGGTGATGATTTACAAGGCATTGAAGAAAAGAACGTGGGTAAAGTAAAGCTGTATACTTGGAGAGGACATGACTTCATATCCGATACAGAAACAGATGAAGCCGGCGTTGGATGGATTCTTGCCGAGGATTGGGTTCCTTACCAAAGACCATCATTTGTCACTCCGCCATTTGCTGGATATGTTTCAGGACACTCTACCTACTCTAGAGCGGCTGCAGAAGTCATGACTCTTCTTACAGGAAGCGAATACTTTCCTGGAGGAGTTGGAGAATTTGTTGCACATAAGAATGAATTTCTAGTATTTGAAGAAGGCCCAAGTCAGGACGTAATCTTACAATGGGCAACATATCGTGATGCATCTGACCAATGCAGTCTATCCCGAATATGGGGTGGGATCCATCCACCAGCTGATGATATTCCTGGGAGAATTATTGGAGAGCAAATAGGTAAAGAAGCATTTGAATTTGCTATACCATATTTTTCTAAGATTAATTCAGTAGTGGATAAATCCACAATAATCAACAACCTTTACCCTAATCCAACAGTAAATGGAGAATCAGTGACCTTAATGAATACCAATTCTCATATGAAATTTCAACTTATCGACAGTCAAGGAAAGTCGTCTCCAATATCAAATTATTCTTTTAATCCTCAGTGTAATTGCACGTCAATCGATCTTGGTAACATAGTTCAGGGAATGTATGTCATTTCCGCTTACCAAAGAAGTTGGAAGGTTCTGATCATAGAATAGAAAGTAATAAACTCACCTTTTTACACAACTATCTCATTTTTAGAATATGCAGCACTGGTCTATTATATCACGTTTTTGACCGTCTAGTTTACATCTTCACTGCGCGAAAAAAACAAAAAGCTAGTAACTATATTTTGTTTATAACATTTTCATACTTTTTTACATTTCCCCCATCAGTTCCATCAAAAGCACACACTTAATAAATTCTCTATTGGTACCCTCTATTTCCGTTTGTCCAGCTGAGCTATAAAACAACTTTCTCAAATTTCTAAGACAACCTTCCATATGCCGGATGATTAAAATCTGAACTTTGAGCTGTTTGTATTTAGTAACATCAGACATTTTCATCTTTTCTAATCTTTTGCTGCGTAGAGATCTACCATTAGCAAAATGATTGTACAGATCATAGAACTCTTTCACGTCGAAATTCCTGAAATCTTTGACTCTTTTAAAAGCAACTTTGATTGCTTCCTCAGGACTGTAAAGATCGGTCTTTCTTACTTTTCCAACATTTAGATTATTATTAAAATAATCGATAATATATTTTGACAGATTATCTCTTTTTATCTCCTCATCAGCTTTCGGAAGCAAGGTGAATTCTAAAAACTGTTGGGCAAAATACATGGCCTTATCATTTGCCTCTTGTGGCGCATCATAGTAATTGAAATACTCTCTTGCCAAATCCTGAGTTGTGACCAAATTATTCTTTGTTAATGTCATCAATTCATCGTAATAATCTGAAGTTACAGATTCTGGTGCGTAATCATATTCAACGACTTCTATACGAGACCAAAAATCTGCAGTAAATGGCTCATCCTCTTGCCTGTACATCGATCCTAGATTCGCGGCTGCACACAGAAGAATATCTTCTCCGATATTATATCTAGTGCCATCAGGAGCTGTAAAAACCTTACTCCCTGCAAAAAATGGATTCAAAGATTTCCGCAATGCTTCAGGCCACTCTTTTATCTCTTCTATATTGATTAGTGCATGAGAAGTAGTAATCGCTTTGGTAAATCCAGCAGGTATTGAATAAGGCCCATACTCTCCAAATTTTATTGCTGTTACTAAGCTATTCTTTGTTTGCCACTTATCAGAGGTATGCTCGAAATATTCTCGATTCATAATTGATGCAACGAATTTCAAAAACACACTCTTACCAGTACTCGGTGGCCCCGCCAATAAAATAATCCCAGACCCACTTAACTTTTGAAGCTTGGCTTTTAATACAAATTCATGGAGCTTCCTCTGAAAATAAGGTGTCTCATCAATGAAGTCTGTACTGATCTGCGGAACATATCTATCTCTGTTTTTCTCTTGATACTCTTTATACTTTTTCTCTAAGGCACATCTAAGAGATTTAACTTCTATACTTGATTTTGGAATGTCTCGCTCAATGTCTATCACAGCAAATTGCGGATAGCTAGACGCATCGGCTTCTTTACAATAAACAGTCCATATCGCATCCAATAATTCATAGGAAAACTCACTTGTAATATAGTATTGATATTTCAATGAAAATCCTCTATACTCAGACTCTTTCAGTTCAAATGCTTTACCAGATAGTAGATTTTCCTCGGTACTTATTTTGTGCACCTCCTTATCCGAATTCCTTTCATAGCTCACAATATACTTATCCTGCTCACCTTTCTTTTCAGTAATCTGAATATCCCAATTCGGAACTTTAACTTGATTACTTTCGAGGTCAACATATAAATCAGGGTCATTTTGTACGTAGGCGTATTTCCCCTCAAAAGCCACCATCTTCTCTAAGTCATCTCTATTCCTATCTAGTATTCTTCGATTAAGTTTCCTTCTAAGGTCTTGTGCTAATCTTACATCGTTATAATCACGCTCTAGTTTTCTTATATCTTTTAAAATAGACTCATGATTAGCATTTGCATTAAGTTCTTGATCAGAAAAACCTCCAGTATGATTCTTGACAAAAAAGAGGATACTGTCGGAGATCATATTGGAAAACTGAAGTTTGGCTGCATTTTCTTTTTCCTTTTTCTTTTGCTCTATTAGTCGTAGTGCTTCATGTCTTTTCTCAACCTTGCCTTGGAGTCGAGTCTGGATCATAGCTGGACTATACCGCTTTCCTTTTGCTACACTTTGTAGTATAAATGGTTGTTTGAGCAGAGACATCAATTCCAGACATGCGGGATGCGTACTCAATAACAATTCTAGTCTTCTAGGTTCATGCGTATCAATTATTGCTTGTTCTATTAGATCAATTTCACCTGATATAAACTTATTCAGTTCATTTTCGTCATTGGTTATTTGACTGGCAAATAGTGAATTAAGCTCTTCTTGTATTAATTTGAAATCAGTTAGGATGCCATCTTCTAAATTATGAGCCATCGCTGACAACTCTTGGTCAAAACCTCTAAGATTATTAAGCATTTCACGATACGCCTCAGTATCACTTTGCTGATTGATATCCTTTTTATAAGCCTTTACTAATTCTAGTATATTTTTTGACCTAGCAATGTCAACCATACGATTGACTTTTTTCTCTATCGGACCTACAATATTAGAAATTGCAGAATTGAGACGTTGTCCTACTAGAATAGTTCCTAATTGGTCAGACTTTGCAGTTAGTTCTTCAGCAATATTTATTCTAGCTATTGCAATTTTATGTTGCACTTCTAATAGGGATAAATATCCGTCTCCCGACTCTAGCAATCTATGTTCTATATTCGTTTCGAAATCATATCGTGCCGCCTCTATAGCCGTTGGCAAGGCTGTCTTCTCCTCTTCAACCAATTCCGTTATAATCTCAGCATATTCTGTTTTAGTGAAAATTGATTCTCCTTTGAATAAATGAGAGATATCTTTGAATATGGCAGTGAAAGTATCTAAATCAGCACCTAAGTTCAGGTCATAAATGTTTGTTTTGATCTTAGCTAACGATTTACCTTTATTGAGTGCTACGATAACATCTCCTCGCTGATCTATTTCGAATCCTTCGTCATATATACCAAGTTTACCAAGCGAAACTATATGATCATCTGTAATATCAAAAGCTTCTATATTACCATCATCATCTTGGATAAAAACACAGCTAAGATTTTCGTCTACTCTCATCCATCTAGCATCATAAGGGAGTACAATCTTCCTTGGCCACTTCTTTGGGATGACCGACTTATGAGTGTTGACTACAGTAATTTCCTGATTATTAGTGAGGGCGATGATAATGTTGTTATCAGAAGCTAATATTTGATAACAGTTATTATAAATATATAGATTCAACAAATTATCGGTATTGTCCAATAAACTATCCATGGACAATACGCCTGGTTTAAAATATAGACGATATCGATCAGTATCAAAGGTAGATTCGAAATTAATAGACTTAAAAAATCCCTTTACATCTTCAGTTCTAAATACTAGTGCTTGGTCCAATTTAGATTTTGAGCCAGTCCTTACAATATTCCATTTATTCGGAGGTAACAAATCACCTTTAATGTCCTTTGTTTCAATGATTACAGAAACACCTGAACGTTTGTCCAATGTGGTGATAATAATATTGTCATTCTCTGTGATATGGACATAGCCTCCGCTACCCTTCTGATATTCCGATACGATGGCTTCTAGAAAATCGTGGAAACAGAAAAACTTAAGGTGTAGACCATCAATTAACTTCTTTGATTGATATTCAGATTTATTAACACCCGCAATATTAGCAAGTAAATTTCTTGGAATAATTAAATCATGTAACTCTTTCAAACCTACACTAAAATCTCCGTTACCCGCTTTATAGATTCTATTAAGAATGGTCTTATATTTTGCCTTATTCTTTGCTTCCGTTTTTTTATACCCTTTTGTATTATAGACTACCGACTTACTCGTGCTGTCATCATTGAGCGCGTAATTGTCAGGCAAATAATGATCTACATCTATTAATACGCCATTCACATCATAGAAACTTAATAGAGGACTATCTTTATATTGAACTATTAATATATCTTGACTAGACAAAGCGCCGCTCAAAATATGCAACCTATCTATCTGTAGGCCAACTATTTGTTCGTGCGAATCTTTTTGAAAATGATCAGGTAATGCTTGAAATTGAAATTGGTTATCTTGTTTTGGCATATGAATAAGTTGAAATGAATTGCTCCAAAAATAATCGAATCTCCAAACTAAGTATTATTTTGACAGCATAAAAAATAAGAACTGATTTCTTTTTATTCTAAATCACAGTAGAACATTAGATTTGAAGTTAACATTACGATATGGCTAAAATACCAATTAACTCCAATTTCATTCCTTTGCTGAATCCTCGCGATGTAAGCTTTGAAAATATTCGCAATTGGAATATTACTCAAGCGAATGCATTATCAAAAACAGTACAGATAATAGAAAGTGATGTAAAATCAATACATCTTTATAA
>Ga0079203_1002328_pt1 | contig 12859 bp, 10 predicted proteins | sample PorBlaMBantryBay_FD_68602 | JGI IMG/M metagenome (GOLD analysis project Ga0079203, IMG submission 68602) | Marine algae microbial communities from Bantry Bay - Bantry Bay, Ireland | ecosystem: Host-associated > Algae > Red algae > Blade | place: Bantry Bay, Ireland
GGCGAGGAACGAGCTGAAAGGCGGGCTACCCGTGCGGCTTGAGGTTGGCAAGATCGACAAAGCCCACGGCGTCCATGGCGACGTTGTGGTCACGCTTCTGAGCGACCGCACCGAACGTCTCGACGCTGGTGCGGTGTTGTTTCTGGACGACAACACCTCGTTCACGGTCGTGAAGTCTCGGCCTCACCAACATCGTTTCATCGTGGAGTTCGCCGAGATCAAAGGGCGAGAAGCGGCCGACGCGGCTCGGGGCACGATGTTGTTCGGCGATCCAATCGACGATCCCGAAACGTTGTGGGTGCACGAGCTGATCGGCGCCAGCGTGGTCGACCTGAACGACGAGCCGTTGGGAACTGTCGAGTCGGTACTCGAAAACCCTGCCAGCGACATCTTGGTGCTCGAAGGCGACAAGTTCGTTCCGCTCACGTTTTATGTTTCACAGCGAGACGACGGCACCATCGTCGTCGACCCACCTGATGGACTGTTTGATCCAATCGATGCGGACACGCCTTAGTGCGCATCGATGTGTTCACGGTCTTTCCGTCGCTGATCGACAACTTCGCCGACGAATCGCTGTTGGGCAAAGCCCAGCAGAACGAGCTGGTCGAGATCAACGCCCATGACCTGCGCAAGGAAGCCGTAGGCCGACACAAGTCCGTCGACGACGCTCCTTTCGGTGGGGGAGCGGGAATGGTCCTCATGCCTGAACCCATCTTTGCTGCCGTCGAGTCTGTCGATGCCCCCCGACCTTTACTCCTGATGAGTCCCAGCGGCCGTCGCTTCGACCAAGACATGGCCCGTGAGCTGGCTGCAGGCAATGGCTTCTCCATGCTGTGCGGGCGCTACGAGGGTGTCGACGAACGCATTGCCACCGAACTCTGTGATGATGTCGTGTCTATTGGTGACTTCGTGCTGGCGGGCGGCGAAGTTGCTTCTTTGGTCATCATCGAAGCGGTAGCCAGGCTCGTTCCCGGCGTGATGGGCAACGATGAATCGGCAGGCGATGAGTCGTTCATGACTGGGTTGCTCGAATATCCGCACTACACCCGCCCAGCCGAATTCCGCGGCCTCGACGTGCCTGCAGTGCTGCGCAGCGGTGATCACGGCAAGGTCGATCGATGGCGCCGAGCCCAAGCACTGGCCCGCACGATCGAACGCCGCCCAGACCTGATTCACGCCCGTGATGGCCTGACGGAAGCAGATCAAAAGCTCCTCGCAGAGTTCGACCTCGACGCAAAGTAGAAACCTGAAGCACTTTGAGCGTGCCAAGGGCCCTAATTTGCCTTGTCGAGGCCAAATAGTGGGTTCCGCCGATAGGGTGATCGGCTGTAGTACCGGGCGTCCCCGGTCAGTTCCTTCCGGAGTTTGTTATGCAGCCCACCGACTTCATCGACAAGGCAAGCCTTCGCGACGACATCCCCGACTTCGGTCCGGGTGACACCCTCAAAGTGCACGCTCGCGTGGTCGAGGGCAACAAGGAACGCATCCAGGTCTTCGAAGGTGTTGTCCTGAAGCGTCAGGGCGCTGGCCTGCACGAGACCTTCACCGTCCGCAAGGTCAGCTTCGGTGTCGGCGTAGAGCGCACGTTCCCTGTGCACACCCCGATCGTCGAGAAGATCGAGCGTACGACCCAGGGCGACGTCCGTCGGGCCAAGCTCTTCTACTTGCGTGACCGTGTCGGTAAGTCGGCCAAGGTCAAGGAACTTCGCGACTTCTAATCGCCTGTCAGTTGCATTGTTCGTTCTGTCCTAGAACGCGCCTTCGATAATTTGCACGCGACCGTCGACAACTAAGGCAACATCGAACCTGACTCGCCCAGTGGCGTTCTGCTGTTCGAGCCATCGGAAGGCCGCCGTACGAACCCTGGCCTGTTTGGCTGGGGTGATTGCCAGCGCAGGATCCATTCGGCTCGACGCCCGACGCGCCTTGACTTCGCACACCACCACAGTGCGACCCCGCTTGGCAATGATGTCGATCTCGCCTTCGAAACACCGCCAGTTCCGCTCGAGGATCGTGAACCCCGCCTTGCGATACCACGCAGCAACCGCGTCTTCACCCGACACACCCAACGCCTGCGCCGCCGCCTTGTCTTTGTTCATCACCATGGCATCGACGCTAAACGAGGGGTGCGACATCGAAGGTCGATTGTGGGTCCACCGGTGATGGTTGGGCTGTGAGGGGTCCTCGCAATCCCAGGTTGCTGCGCTCTGTCTGCTCTGCGGATGGTGAGCTTCGCAATCCCAGGTTGCTGCGCTCTGTCTGCTCTGCGGATGGTGAGCTTCGCAATCCCAGGTTGCTGCGCTCTGTCCGCTCTGCGGATGGTGAGCTTCGCAATCCCAGGTTGTTGCGCTCTGTCTGCTCTGCGGATGGTGAGCTTCGCAATCCCAGGTTGTTGCGCTCTGTCTGCTCTGCGGATGGTGAGCTTCGCAATCGCAGGTTGTTGCGCTCTGTCTGCTCTGCGGATGGTGAGCTTCGCAATCGCAGGTTGTTGCGCTCTGTCTGCTCTGCGGATGGTGAGCTTCGCAGTCCCAGGTTGCTGCGGCAACAGGTGGAGGGCCCGCTCAGCCGAAGAAAGCCCAGAGCACCAGCAACACGCACACCAAGACGGCTCCGGCGACGAAGAAATAGTCGAAGCTGCTTCGGTGATGCTTACGCGACGGATCGAATCCCACCGGCTCACGCTATTGCCGAGAGCACTGCGCAACACGCAAAGGCCGGTCTTTGGGCGGTAGCCGAAAAAATCTTGAGGTTCGGGAACTAATGTTGGTCGCGAGACGTCCGAACTAGAACAGAGGTTTAACCTGGAGGTTTCTGGTGTCCCGCATTTCCCCCCTCATTGCGTTGGTCCTATCTTTGCTATTGCTTGCATCCGCATGCGGAAGCGACGAGGCGACGATCGCAGCCGACCTCGAATCAGTATCGCAGCCCGCAGAAAACCTGGACGGCGTCGACTCTAAAGGCGACGCTTCAGTTTCGGTTGAGCCCGTTGGTGGTAGTGGTGATGATGCTGAGCATGTCGTGGTGGACGAGCTCGCTGAAGGCGACGATTCAGTTTCGGTTGGGCCCGTTGGTGGTAGTGGTGATGATGCTGAGCCTGTCGTGGTGGACGAGCCCGCTGAAGGCGACCAGCCAATGCCGGTTGAGCCCGACGGAGGGATCGGTGATGGAGCCGAACCCCTCCCCGGCGCGGAAGAGCCCGCCGAAACCGGCACGTGGCATGGTCCCGAGGTGGCAGAGACCAATTGTCCGGGTGTGGAGTGGACCCGTGTGCAGGCCAGCACGTTCAGCTTCTCGGTGCCGGCTGACTTCGTCGAGGAGGAGGTCCAAGGCATCGACTCAGAAGTCGGCGTGTGGAGCAACGGCGCTGGCATCGAGATCAGCTACGACTTTGGTTGGTATTCCTATTCGATTGCCGGCGCAGAAGGTGCCGAAGTCGAATATGTCGACTACAGCGGCACTCTGGGCCAGTTCGCCTTCGTACGAGCCACGGAAACCACTGCCGAGCCCAACCAGGTCGGCGTCTACTTCCCAGAGGTCACCCTCGACGGTGAGATTTGGAACCAGCTCGGGTTGATCACGATCCACGACGACCCAAACGACGAGATCATCGCCCGCTGTATCGCCCGCTCCATCACCTTTGGCTAGTCCTGGCTAGACCGGCTCATAGTGCCAGGAGTGACCGAGGCAGTGGATTTCGCCCGTCCAACGAACCCGATGTCGAAAGTGGACGGAAACCGAAGAAGCCACCGCCGGTCACGAAGGTGTGACCGGTCGGGTCTCGGGTGAAGTCGAAATGGTCTTTGACCGCCTGGCCGTGGGCGCCGGTCTTCATATAGTCGGCCGCGGCGCCGAGGTCCTTCCATACCGTCAATGAGGCAACAAGACGCTGAGGCAGGTTGGTCACTCCCGTGCCCCACAGCCCCGATGGGGTTGCCAGAAACTGACGGTCGAGACCCTTGGTCACCTTGGCGAACGGCACTGCAGATTTCAAGAACGCAGTTCCGATCGTGATCGCCACGCTCGGGCCGGTCATATTGTCGGCCCGGTTGCCTGCTTCTGCGGCCATGTCGTGGTCGAGTCCGGGCCAAACACCGACGGCGCGAACCAGTTCGAGTCGGGTGTGCCAGCCGCCGGCCATGGCTTGCCCGAAGGGATGGGCGGCGATGAACGCATCGAGCGAGGCCTCGTCTTGCCACGCCGCCATCAGTACCTCGCGCCCCAGTTGAGGGCGCGGGATGTGGCTGGGTACGAACGGCGCAGCGATACCGTTACGCGCCGACCTGAGGCCCGCCACGTCGGCGGCTTGTGGTGTTCGCCGTCGCAGCGCAGTAAGCGGATTGGTATCGGCCACATGCACGCTGAACAACATGGCTCCAGATAAGCAGCTGAAGAACTGTTGGTCCAGGGTCACCTGTCACGTGCCGCGCTGCGTCCCGGCACGGTCCATCGAACCCAGTTGATTGGGATGGCTTGTTCTCGGCGGCTGCGTGTGTTCTCGTGTGGCAGATGATTGGCGTGATTGTTCCCATCGGTCTCGGCGGCGGCGTGTGTTCTTTGCACTGTGGTTCTGGGCGATTCTCGAGCGCATCGCAACCGATTCGGCGCTGGGGCGCAATTTGCCCGAGACCACCTGGCTCTTCGTGGTGAGCTTGTTGTCCATGCCGGGAGCGCTCGCCTGGTTGCTGCTCGGGCGCCCCGAAGGTGCTGGCCTGGGGATCGGCGGCACTATCGGCCAGCCGGCTACACCCAGCGTGGTCGCAGCAGAGGCCTCGAGTCGGGTGTGCCAGCCGAACGGCAAACCTGAAGCAAGAGCATCAAGCCGCCGTCGGTCGCAGCGGCAGCCGCCGAGATCTCCGAATCCAGCGATATCACGGAATCCGACGCTGTCAAAGAGCGAAGACTGCTCGAATGGGAAGCCGAACTCCACAAACGCGAAGCCGCGCTCGACGACGATCCGCCAACCGAATCGGATTGAACCGCTCTCTGAGCCGCACGCTACATCGTGAGGTCGAGGTCTTTGCCACGTATGGCGCAGGACGGTGCTACTAGTCGCGAGCGACTTCGTTCTCGGCGTGGGCGCGGTGGTCGAGTTCCTGATCGTCGTCGAGGTCAACCACGACGCTCACCAGCGTGCCGGTGAACGCAAACGGGCCCATGAATCGCCCGGTGCGGTCGTAGTCGCTCACCGTCGTGCCTCGATCGAATCCGATGTCGAGGCCCGACCACGAGATCATGAGCCAGAAGATGCGCTCGGTTGCAAAGCTGCCTGCAGGCTCACCGTTGATCAGCAGGGTGCCCACGCCGCTGGGCGTTGGCCCTCCGCTGGCCGAGCGCCGCATTCGGAAGCCAAGTTTGACCGCACCGGTAGGCACGGCTCGATCCGACTCGATAATGGTGTGCTCGCCACCCACGTTCAGATCGTGGACCAGACGGCCATCACGCACGAACAGCGAATAGCCCGATGTGGCGTCGCCGTGAGCGACGAGCACCCCCTCGGCGCCGTCGGCGGGGATCTCACATGTGGCCTCGATCGTGTAACTACGGCTGCGCAGATCTGGTGCGACTTCCGACGGGATGTGGCCCATGCCTTGCCAGAATGTGTAGTTCGTTCGTTCGCCTCGATGCCGTTCGGCGTTCTCGGCGAAACGCTCGGCAAAGCGATCGTCGAGCGGCAAGACCTGATACTTCTCGGCTTCGACCCACCAACGGGCGACCATCTCGGCCAGCTTGGCAGGCTGGTCTGCGGCCAGGTCATGGCGCTCGTTGAAGTCCTGGTCGAGGTGATAGAGCTCCCACTGATCATCGTCGAACGGAGTGCCCGCTTGGTGAAACGCCACCGCCTTCCACCCGTCGACCCAGATGCCACGGTGTCCGAACATCTCGAAATGTTGCACCGTCTTGGAAGTGGCGACATCGGCAGCGAACGTCGCCGAGAAGCTGACTCCTTCGGTTGCCTCCGGCGCGTCGATTCCGATTGCTTCGAGCAGGGTGGGGGCCAGATCGGAGACGTGGCAGAAGTTGTGCCGCAAGCCTGCGCCCACGCCGGGACCGGCCACGACCAGGGGGTCGCGCACGCCGCCGCCATGAGTGTTCTGCTTGTAGCGCTTGAGTGGCGAGTTCGACGCCATCGCCCATCCCCAGGGAAAGTTGCTGTGGGTGTCAGGTCCGCCGATGTCGTCGATGCGAGCGATCTTTGCTTCCATTGACTCCGGAACGAGGTTGTACGGCCCCATGGCATTCACGAAACCGAGAGGCCCGCCTTCCTGGCTGGCGCCATTGTCCGACAGGGCCATGATGATGGTGTTGTCGAGTTGCTCCGATGCGTCGAGGAAGTCGAGTACCCGCCCAAAGTGCTCGTCGGCATGCTCGAGCATGGCGGCATAGGCGGCAGCCAGTCGAGTGAATAGGCGGCGTTCGTCTTCGGGATGATCCGCCCAGGGTCGCACCATGAAATTACGCTCGGGCAACGCCGTACCTGCGGGGACCATGCCGAGCGCTATCTGGCGCTCCAGGCGATCTAGCCGTGTCTGATCCCACCCCTTGGCGAAGACGGCGTCGTACTTGTCGATCAGCCGCCGCGGTGCCTGATGCGGTGCATGGCACGCACCTGGCATGAGCATGAGCATCCATGGCACGGTGGGGACGCCGGCGACGTGGCCGGCCAGATACTCGATGGCGTTATCCGCCAAATCCCGCGTCACGTGGTAGCCGGTCGCGTAGTTGCCGGGCGCCTCGATATGGCTGTTGTCGCGCACGAGTTCGGGGGAATACTGGTCGGTCTCGGCATCGAGAAAGCCATAGAAGCGGTCGAAACCACGAGCAAGTGGCCAACCGTCGAACGGCCCCGTTGGACCGGTCTGGGTCAGCGGGGTCACATGCCATTTGCCCACGTAGTACGAGCGATAACCGTGCGGCCGCAGCGTCTCGGCCAACGTCGGGGCTTGGGCATCGATCTTGCCGCGATAGCCGGGATAACCCGAGTCGAAGTTCGAGAGGCACCCCATGCCCACCGAGTGGTGATTACGGCCCGTGTGCAGCGATGCCCGAGTCGTCGAGCACATGGCGGTCGTGTGGAAGCCGGTATAGCGAAGACCGCGCTCGGCGAGTCGGTCGATGTTCGGTGTGTCGATCTCGGACCCGTAGCAACCGAAGTCGGCGAAACCGACATCGTCGAGCATCATGATCAACACGTTGGGTGCGCCGGCTGGTGCAGCAGGCGCCCCGGGCCAATGCGGTTCGGATTCGCCGACCGTCTTGCCGATAACCCCAGGAAACTCGCTACTACTCACGCCGCGAAACTAGCCGTCTGCGTGACCGCCGCCAGAATATCGGTGATCCGTATCATCTGGGTCTGACCCAGATGATACGCGACCTTTATTCGGTGAAGCGGCGGAGCTTGGCTTTGTTGCCTCTGATGGTGGTGCGCTTCATGGCATTCAGCACGTTGTCGACTTCGGACTCGGGCACGCCGACCTTGGCCCAGTGATCCTGAATCTTGATCGGGCCGATATCGCTGCCGCTCAGACCTGCTTCATTGGCGATTGCGCCGACCAGGTCGCCGGGACGAAGCCCGTTCTTGGCCCCGATGTCCACATGGACGAAGCCCTTGGGCCCGTCGAAGCTCTTGCCCTTTGAACCCTTCTTTCCCTTGCCACCCTTGTCGAACTTACCCTTTTTGCCCTTGCCGCCCTTGTTGTTCTTCCAGTCGGACGCATCGGGAATCTCGCGCTCGTCGATGGTCGCACCTCGGGCCCGATGCACCAGCTTGATGGCGGCCAGTGCGATCTCTCGGTCACTGTGGGTGTCGCTGAGCGCATCGACCACCGACTCGTAGTCAGCCAGGTCGTCGGAGTCCAGCGCGTCGCTGACCGAACCGACCGTCATCTCGATCTGCTTCGTGCGAAGATCGGCAACCGACGGCACCTTCTCGATCTTGAAGGTTTGCTTGGTCAGTCGCTCGATATTGCTGAGCAGCCGTCGTTGCTTGGGTTCGGCGATGGTGATCGCCACCCCTTCGCGGCCAGCTCGGCCGACACGCCCGATGCGGTGCACATAGGACTCGGGTGCGGCGGGCACGTCGTAGTTCACGACATGGGTAAGGCCGTCAACGTCGAGACCACGAGCCGCTACATCGGTGGCGATCAGCAGTTCGGCCGTGCCATCTCGAAGCCGAGCCATGACCCGGTCGCGCTGCTTCTGGTCCATGCCGCCGTGCAGAGCCTCGGCCCGATAGCCCCGCCCATTCATGGTGACCGTGAGCTCGTCGACCTCGTGGCGAGTGCGACAGAACACGATGGCCGATTCCGGCGCTTCGACATCGAGGATGCGACCGAGTGCACTGGCCTTGTGTGAGCGCAACACCATGTAGACCGACTGGCGAATCAGCGGATTGGCCTCTTCGCCCTTGGTCTTGCCGATCTTGATGGTGTCGGGGTCACGTTGGTACTTGCGAGCCAGCTTCTCGATTCGCTTGGGCATGGTGGCCGAGAACAACACCGTCTGGCGGTTGTCCGGCGTGGCTTTCAGGATGGCTTCGATGTCTTCGGTGAAACCCATGTCGAGCATTTCGTCGGCCTCGTCGAGCACGACCGTCTGTACCGCATCGAGATCGAGTGACCCTCGCTTGATGTGATCGATCACGCGCCCCGGAGTTCCGACAACCACATGCACGCCGCGCTTGAGCGCTTGCAACTGGCGAGAGATCGGCTGGCCGCCGAAGACCGGCAACACCTTGACTCGAGACTCGCGTCCGTACTTGAAGAACGCTTCGCTCACCTGCACGGCGAGTTCGCGGGTCGGCACCACGATGAGGGCAAGCGGGATGGCAGCATCGTTGCGCTCAATGCCATTCAAAATGGGCAGCGCAAAGGCCGCCGTCTTACCGGTGCCGGTTGCTGCCTGACCGAGCATGTCGCCGCCGTCGAGCATCAGCGGTATCGCCTGGCGCTGAATCGGGGTCGGCTCTTCGTAGCCGAGTGCACGCAGCGCGGTCAACAGTGCAGGCTTGAGACCGAGATCGGCGAAGCCGCCAGCCTCTTGCGGTGTCGACGCTTCGTCGACCTTCGGGGCGTCCTGCAGGCCATCATTGGAGTCGGCACCGCGAGCGATATCCAGCGACGGCTCAGCGGAGCGTTCGGGCTCGTCGGGCGTGTGTGCTGCTGCTGGTGGCGTTGGGTCGACTGTTGCCTCGGGCGTCGTGTGTGCTGCTGCTGGTGGCGTTGGGTCGTCTGTTGCCTCGGGTGTCGTGTGTGCTGCTGCTGGTGGCGTTGGGTCGTCTGTTGCCTCGGGCGTCGTGTGTGCTGCGGGTGGTGGCGTTGGGTCGACTATTGCCTCGGGCGTCGTGTCGGGTTCTAGTGCGGCGTCTGCTCTTACTCGAGCCGTCGTATGTGCCTTGGTGGGCGTGGGTGACTCGGGTTCGGGGCGAGGCGCCGGAGCAGGGTCGAAGCCACGTGCCCGCCAATGCGACTTCGTCGAGGGTTTTTCTCGGGCGGTGACTGACTCATCTGGGGATGACATGGGTGCTGCTTTACGGGGGAAACCAACCAGCCTACGGAACGAAGCGTCTATCGAGCGGCCTCGACGAACGCTCTGGCAACTGTCACACGGTTGCTCTACAGTGCAAGACACGCTTCCCCGTAAATCTGACTGGGGGAGCGTTTGTGCTTTCATCATCGGCGTCGGCCACATTGCGTGGCATCGACGGCCAGCGTGTCCGAGTAGAAGTCCACGTCGTCACCGGCGTACTACCATCGTTCAATGTTGTCGGCCTGCCCGACGCATCATGTCGAGAAGCTCGCGATCGGGTTCGGGCAGCCTTGAACTCCAACGCCTTCAAATGGCCGATCGGGGCGCGAGTCACTGTCAACCTCGCACCCTCACAGGTCCGCAAAGAGGGTTCCGGCCTCGACCTCGCGATCGCCTTGGGAGTGATCGCCGCATCGACGCTCGACGAGAAGCAGGCACAACGGGCTGCTGCCGACGGCGAGCAGAAACAGCCCGAATATCAACGATTGCCTGCTCATCTCCTCGACGGGCACGCGTTCGTCGCCGAGCTCGGTCTCGATGGTTCGCTGCGTTCGGTGCCGGGGATTCTCTCCCGAGTCGCCGCAGTCGACGATCTGACCGTTGTCGTTGCACCTGGAGCCGCCCACGAAGCAACGCTCGCCGGCGCCGAGCAGGTGCGGTGTGGCGGGTCACTGCGACAGGTCGTCGACTGCCTCAAGGGCGTCGACGCCTGGCCCGATCATCCACCAGCCGCATCGAGCTCTGATCGAGTCGCCGTGCCCGATCTGGCCGACGTGGCCGGGCACCCGTTTGCTCGCCAGGCTCTCGAGATCGCCGCTGCGGGTGGTCACAACCTGCTGCTGGTGGGACCGCCCGGGGCCGGCAAGAGCATGCTGGCGCGCCGCTTGCCGGGCATCTTGCCCGATATGGAACAGCACGTGGCACTGGTCGCCAGTCGAATCCACTCGGTAGCGGGCTTGGGTCTGCCAGCCGATTCGCTGCTGCGAGTCCCGCCGTTCCGAGCGCCGCACCACTCTGCATCGATGACGGCGTTGATCGGTGGTGGGACCAGCAAGCTTCGACCGGGCGAGATCAGCTGCGCTCACGGCGGGGTTCTGTTTCTCGACGAACTCGGCGAATTCGCCCCCGGCGCTCTCGATGCCATGCGCCAACCACTCGAAGACGGCGAGGTGCACATCAGCCGTGCTCACGCATCGGTGAACTATCCCGCCGGGTTCTGCCTGGTCGCGGCGATGAACCCGTGCCCGTGCGGCTTGTTGGGTTCTGTCGAACCGTGTCGATGCAACGACCAAGCCCGACAGCGGTATATGCGCAGACTGTCTGGTCCGCTGCTCGACCGGATCGATCTACGAGTCCACATGCAACGTCCGAGCGCCAATCAGCTCATGTCGTCGGAGAAAGGCGAGTCGAGCCAGGCGGTGCGGGGGCGCGTGCTCGCGTCGCGCGACAAGGCGCGGGCCCGGGGCTTCTCCTCGAACTCACTCATTCCCGCCGGGCGCCTCGACGAACTCGCACCCATCAGCGATGCCGCCAGGTCCATGCTCAAAGGCGCCCTGGCCGATGGCCGATTGTCCGCACGCGGGTTGGCCCGGGTGCGCATGGTCGCTCGCACAATCGCCGACCTGGCCGATGAAGACATGGTCAGCGAGTCATCGATCGCCGGCGCGCTTGCGCTGCGGGCTCGTCCGGTGCTGTTCGACTCGCTCGGTGCAACCCATGTCTGAATTCTCCGCCAACGAACGAGATCCAATCCAGGCAGTGACCGACCAAGACCAGGCTGCGCTCGTTGCTTTGGCGGGGCTGCCCAAGCTCTCGCCGAGCCGCTTCTGGTCGCTGGTGGAAATGGACTCGCCCGCCAAGGTGTGGCGTCTGGTGGCGAGCGGAGGAGCACCGCGCCATGGCCGCGCCGGACCAGATGCAGCCCACGCCTGGCCGACTTGGTGCCGCTCGGTCGACCCCGAACTCGAACTGGAACGGCACCGGCAACGATCGACCGCCGTCCTGCCCTTTGGCCACGCCGATTATCCCGACGCGCTCCGCGACGATCCCGATCCGCCGCCGGTGGTTTTTCGTCAAGGACCGGAGCGGCTCGACGATCGCGCCCGGGTGGCGATCGTGGGCACTCGTAGGTGCACCAACTACGGAACCGATGTTGCTCGCCAGCTGGGTGCTGCGCTGGCCGAACGTGGTGTCGACGTGGTCTCCGGGCTTGCTGCTGGCGTAGACGCCGCCGCGCACGCCGGAGCCATTTCAAAGTCCCCAGCGCGCGCCGTCGCCGTCGTGGCTGGGGGAGTCGATGTCATCTATCCGCAGCGCAACCGAGGGCTGTACAGCGAAATCGCGACCCACGGTGCGCTGCTCAGCGAATGGCCCCTGGGCGCTCGGCCCGAGACCTGGCGCTTCCCCGCTCGCAACCGGGTGGTGGCTGCGTTGTCTGCGGCCACCGTCGTCGTCGAATCTGGACTCAAAGGGGGGTCCCTCTACACCGTCGACGAAGCGCTGCGCCGAAACCGGGCAGTCTTCGCCGTCCCAGGGCCCATCCACTCGCCGGCGTCGAGGGGCACCAACAAGTTGATCGCCGATGGTGCCCACTCCCTGCATGATCTCGACGAACTCCTCGACGCCGTTGCACCACTGCAAGGTCCAAAACCGGTGCAAGCCGATCTTGGTATCGACTCGTGGATGCTCGAGATCGTGGGTTGGCAGCCAATGGAACTCGACCGCGTGGTGAGCGCATCGGGGCGACCACCAAGCGAAGTCACCCTCGAGGTCGAACGACTCATCGGGGCCGGCGCGCTGCGGCGTTTCGGCGGCGTAGTCGAGCGGGTGGCATGAGCGTGTTCAGGCAGTATCGGCGCATGGGCCTGGTGGTGCTCGTCGCCGCAGCGAGTGCAGTGGCATTGATGTTTGCTCTGGCACCGGTGGGTGCGCAAGAGAATCGGCAGCGTGAGCCCGTCTACTATTTCGCGCCTCTGCGGTCGCACGTGGTCGATCCGTTTCGCCCACCTGCCCATATTGGTGCTCCGGGCAACCGTGGTCTCGAGTACGCAGACAGCGAGAACGAGATCGTTCTCTCTGCCGCACCTGGCTATGTGCGCTTCGCCGGGCCCGTCGGGGGAACCCAGGCCATCACCATCCAGCACGAGGACGGTATTCGCACGACCTACACCGGACTGTTGCAGGTCTTTGTCGAGCCCGGCATGACGCTGATTCCGTATTCGGCAATCGGCGTTGCCAGCTCAGCATTTCACTTCGGAGCACGAATCAAGGATCACTATCTCGACCCACAGATCTTGCTCGACGCCAGCGTGCCCGAGGAACGTGTGCGACTGAT
>Ga0079203_1002343_pt1 | contig 12810 bp, 7 predicted proteins | sample PorBlaMBantryBay_FD_68602 | JGI IMG/M metagenome (GOLD analysis project Ga0079203, IMG submission 68602) | Marine algae microbial communities from Bantry Bay - Bantry Bay, Ireland | ecosystem: Host-associated > Algae > Red algae > Blade | place: Bantry Bay, Ireland
CCAAGTATCTGGAAGCTCGAAGGTGAATCTGCGCAAGTGATGAATCATCATCTATTGAACTTTATGGAGTCGGCGAGTAATCAAATGATGGAAGATCAAGAGGAAAGAATGCTGTTTAAAGATTGGATTACTTCGAAAAGAGAAGCGGTGGAAGAGAGCACTTTACATACTTATGTGCAGTATTATGATTTGTTTGTTTCTAACAAATAACACGTGGTGATCTGCTTCATCTGACCTAAAACAAGAGCGAAGCGATTTTTTTTCCATCTTGCATTCAACTCATAAATGCAAGTATTAAAAAATTCCCCATCATTGTTCTTTTTTCTAGGTCAAATGAAGCAGACCACCACGTGTTATTTTGCTCCCCAGATTTTTTTAAAAAAACCTTTCTTTGTCAGGTTTCAGATTTCTTTCCAACCTGTTATTTTGATACCTAAATGACACAAACCTTACCTATTTAAAACATTTTAAATTTTATCTTTGTGGGATTTTATTAGCGAATTATCGCACTATTTTTTCAAATCAAAAAGATATAATGAGATTTAGAATTTTTACAATTCCTATGTTGGTTGGGATGTTTTTATTTTTTGCCAATCAAGCAACAGGACAAACAGGAACCGTTCGTGGAAATATTTTTGATGATACAGGAGAGCCAATTATATCTGGAACGGTTCGATTGTTTGGGACAGACTTGGGAACGACTACGGACATAGATGGATTCTTTGCGTTAGGAAATGTGCCAGTCGGAGATTATCGTTTGGTGGTCACATACATTGGTTACGATAGTTTGAGTGTGCCAGTTACTATCAAAAATAATTCAATTAATTATCAACGATTGACGCTGGAAGAAGGCGGAGTTGCTTTATCGGAAGTTGTTATTTCAGGTGAGCGAGAAGAGGCGAGGTCAGAGGTAAAAGTATCGGCCGTTCGGATTACGACTAGAGATATTAAAGCGTTGCCATCGACAGGAGGAGAGCCTGATATTGCACAATATCTTTCAGTTTTGCCAGGGGTAGTTTTTTCGGGAGATCAAGGTGGTCAATTGTATATTCGAGGTGGATCACCGATTCAAAATAAAATCCTTTTGGATGGGTTGGCCATTTATAAACCATTTCACTCGATAGGATTTTTCTCTGTTTTTGAAACCGAAGCGATTCGAAGTGTGGATGTTTACACGGGTGGATTCAATGCAGAATATGGTGGAAGAATTTCCGCTATCGTAGATATTAAAACTCGGGAGGGAAATAAAAAACGTTGGGGAGGAATTGCTTCAGCAAGTCCATTTATGGGAAAAGTTTTGTTAGAAGGGCCTTTGAAAAAAATTAATGAAGATAGCGGAAATAGTACCTCTTTACTTTTTACTGCAAAGCATTCCTACCTTGATCAAACGTCCTCGGCATTTTATGAATATGCGGTGCAAGATTCTTCAGGTTCATTGCCATTTAGCTTTACAGATGTTTATGGAAAAATGTCATTCGTATTTGGTGGAGGAAGTAAAATGAATTTATTTGGATTCAATTATACTGATAGAGTGATATATGATGGCTTGGCAGATTTGGACTGGAAAACAACTGGAGGTGGTGCTAATTTTAAGTTAGTTCCTCCATCTTCTAATTTGATTATTGATGGAATCGTTGGTGGTTCAAGATATGATATTAGTCTAGTGGAAGATAGCGACAAACCTCGAAAAAGTAGTATTACTAGTTACACCGTCGGTTTTAACTTTACTTATTTTGGGAAAAATAATGAGGTGAAATACGGTTTTAATTTTACGGGATTAAATACTGATTTTGAATTTACAAATTTGTTCGGGCGAAAATTTGAGCAAGAAAGTTTCGTTTCTGAGGCAGCAGCTTTTGTAAAATACAAACAGATTTTCGGAAACTTAATCATTGAACCTAGTGTACGTTTTCAATATTATATAGCAGACTTACCGGATTTAGAAATTGAACCTCGAATTGGTTTGAAATATAATGCAACCGATAATTTAAGATTCAAATTAGCGGCTGGATTATATTCTCAAAATTTGTTGACTTCTGTAAACGAAAGAGATATTGTCAATTTGTTTGTCGGTTTTTTAACGGGACCTGATGAGAATTTATTCAAACCAGGTTCGACAGAAGAAGTAGATCACCGATTGCAAAAAGCAGCCCACGTAATTGTTGGTGCTGAAGTTGATGTCACTAAAAAAATTCAAATTAATGTAGAAGGTTATTTGAAAAAATACAATCAACTAATCAATATCAATCGAAACAAATTAAATGTACTTGATCCTGATTATATTACAGAAACGGGAGAAGCTTATGGAGTTGATTTTTTAATAAAATACAATGCAAAAAAATTATACCTCTATGGAACGTACTCTTTAGGATTTGTTAATCGGGATGATGGCGACCAAGTTTACCCAACTATTTTTGATCGTCGTCACAATGTAAATATGTTAGCGACTTACAGTTTTGGAGACGAAGGAGAGTGGGAAGCAAGTGTTCGATGGAATATGGGATCAGGTTTTCCATTTACTCAAACGCAAGGATTTTATGGAAATGAGACCTTTGGACAAGGGGCAAGCACAGATATTTTATCCAACAATCCTGACTTGGGAATCATTTATTCTGATGATAGAAACGGAGGTCGATTGCCTTATTTCCACCGAATGGATATTTCTTTAAAGAGAACTTTTGAGTTTTCAAAATACAGCAACCTTCAAGCGATAGCTAGTGTGACCAATGCTTATAATAGAAATAATATTTTTTATGTTGACCGTGTCACGACCGAAAGAGTAGATCAATTGCCTATTCTACCTAGTATGAGTTTGATTTTTAGCTTTTAAATTGTTAAATAGTGTATAAGGATATTGAGTAAATATGGAATTGATTGATTAGGGAATTAGGTGTGAAGTCCTAATTCCTTAATCAATTCCTTATTTACTCAATTTCCTAATTCCTTAATCAATTAACTAAAATCCATGCATATGAAAAATAAACTTTTACTCCTCCTCGCCTTTTTATTTTTTCAAAACATAATTCTCCAAGCGCAAAATGATGAAATTTTACCACGTGGTTTTTCCAAAAAAGAGTTACTTGAAATGACTACCAATCAATTTCGAGAACCTAATGGAACTAACTTTTCTGATCCTCCTCCAGGCGAAGTCCGAACTATGGCTGAGTGGGAAGAATTGGAAGCCTTGATTATTACTTGGTCAACTGGTACGACTGGAATTAAAAATATTTTAGTGGAAATAGTACGTCATGCAAAAGAAGAAGCGCAAGTAATTATTGTTTGTTCTAACTCAGCAGTTGTTATCAATCAATTGACTCCAGCAGGTGTGAATACCGATAATATTATTTTTGTAGAAACACAATTCAATAGTATTTGGGTACGTGACTATGGACCCAATACGGTCTATCTAAATGATGTAGAAGAGCAATATATGATTGATTGGATTTATAATCGACCTCGTCCTTTTGACGATACGATTGTTTCTCCAGCCGTGGCTAATGCCTTGGGGGTTGAAATGTTTCGTACGCTAGATGCACCAGATGATTTAGTGCATACAGGAGGAAATTTTATGAATGATGGAATGGGAACTGCTTTTTCTTCGAGATTAGTTTTGGAAGAGAACGGGTCTTTTAATCAATTCGGACTGAGTAATCACAATGAGGCAGAAGTCAAAAATATCATGAATTTATATATGGGAATTGATGAATATATTTTGATGGAAAATTTACCTTATGACCCGATTGATCATATTGATATGCATATGAAATTGTTAGACGAAGAAACTTTGTTGGTGGGAGAATATCCAGTTGGTGTGGCGGATGGTCCGCAGATTGAAGCTAACTTGCAATATATTTTGGACAATTTTATGACACCATACGGAAGACCTTATGATGTGATTCGAGTTCCGATGCCACCCGAAAATGGGAAATTTCCAGATAGTAGTCCACAAGGTGATTATCGAACATATGCGAATGCGGTCTTTGTCAACAAAACTGTTTTGTTGCCAATATATGAAGAGCAGTATGATACAACTGCTATTAAAATTTGGGAAAAAGCATTGCCTGGTTATAAGATTCAAGGAATCAATTGTAACGATATTATTTATTTGAATGGAGCAATTCATTGCATCACCAAAGAGGTTGGAGTGAAAGAACCGCTGTTAATTAATCATGCAAAAGTTCGGGATGGATGTATGATGCAAGATCAAATAGTTGAAGCAACGATTCAACATAAGACTGGAATTGCTGGAGCGACTTTGTTTTATTCAACGGATACTTCAGGAAGTTACCAAACTTTGGCGATGACAAATACAACTGGACATACTTGGAGTGCGATGATTCCTGCGACCAATGAAGAGATCGAAATGTTCTATTATATTCAAGCAACTGCCAATGATGGAAAACAAATCAATCGACCAATGGTTGCTCCGCAAGGATACTTTCATTACAATGTAACTGATTGTACAGTAGCAACGGAAGACCTTGAAATCGGAATAAGTTTAGAAAATATTTACCCAAATCCAGCAACTGCAATTACTGTAATCCCTGTGAAAACTACAAAAAGTTTAACAGCAGAAATTGAAGTGACGGATATTTTAGGTCGGACAATGGAAACAATTTTTTCTGGAAAAATACCAGTTGGTGAAAATAATTATTTTATTTATGCCAATGATTATGCTGCGGGAACGTACTTCGTGAATTTAAAAACAGAAGATAGAATCTTTGTACAAAAATTAATTATCCATTAAATAGGAGTCAGGAGCGCAGCGAACAACCTGACTGCTGACTCTTTTTTTTAAGAAAGCTGCTAACTCAATCGAGTTAGCAGCTTTCTTTCTTTTTGGAAACATAAATCTAGTCCACTCGTAAAAACAAACGTATTGATTTACTTCAATACTTCTGAGGATTCAAAAAACTAATACCGAATTCAATACGACATATCTTATTGAATTTGGTATAATATTTCAACCCGATACAAATTCTTAAAATTAAACATCATGAAACATTTATTCTTTCTAAAAAAAATGATAGCCTTCGTTTTCTTATTTTCCGTCATTAATTTTTCACTTTCAGCTGGATGTATTTATAAATTAGAACTTCAAGCGACCTTAAAAGAAGAGAGTAATTTTCTCACTTGGAGTACTAAGAGTGAATCTAATAATCAATTTTTCATTATCGAAAGATCAATCAATGGGATTGATTTTGAGACAGCAGGAAAAGTGAATGCTGTGGGAAATTCAAGTACAATTAATGAATACAGTTTTTCTGATTTGAATAAAAATAAAATGTACACTCGATACTTCTATCGGTTAGTTCAATTAGATTTTGACGATTCAGAAACATTTTCTCATGTAGTAGTCTTGACTCGAAATGCAAAGGAAAAATTATTTGAAATAACCTCAATGAATTCAAGCATCGTTGATAAGTATTTTAACCTAAATTTAAATTCAAAGGTCAAAACTGAATTAAGTTACAATCTCCAAACTCAAATGGGAGATATTATATTAAAAGGAAAAGTTCAAATGACTAAAGGAAGTAATGCCGTTGCTGTTGACCTCAATGATTTAGAAGTTGGTCGTTACCAATTTGCTTTGAAAGTCAAAAATGAAATATCAGTCATCCAAGTTAAGAAAGTAAATTCATCAGAATTACCCACAATAAATTTGGCGAACAAAAACAGGGAAAAGAAAAATTAGACATTAATTTTTTATAAAATTAAAGAGGCATTTTATTGAAAAATAAAATGCCTCTTTAGTTTTATAGCATCATAGGAATTGTTTTAAATGTCTGGCTAATCTGTGTGAGAAACATTGTGATTTTTAGGTTTTATTTTTTTTCAAAAAAAATTAAGAATAGCTATTTACTTTTTACCTTAGTCGTTCATATTTGAAAAATGATACTTTAGTACTTTTATTGTCAACTTTTTCCTACACCAAATTAATTTCTTTAATTCTTTAAATGTGAAAAAATGAATCAAGTTTTACTCGAAAAAATGAAAGATTATTCTGATGTCCGAATCATGAATACTATTCAGCAAGCCAATAATTTTGATCCAGAAATAGTGGAGACTGCCAAACATATTGCAACTGAAAAAGGATTGACATCTCCTGAACGAATGAAAATGTTTGAGCAACGGGCCAAATATTTGAGTATGGCAAAAAGGGAAATTAGTAATGGTGTAGCACCAGAGCAAATCAAAAAAAGCTTGATGGATCATGGTGCTGATGAAGCATTTGCGGTGGAAGTTCTAGGCGAAGCTGCCCGAACGATGACCGTAGGAGGGAAAAGAGTGGAGGAAAAAGATAGTAGTGGAACGTCAGTTTGGACGATTCTTTTTGTTATTTTTATTGTGGTCCGTATTATCTTAAGAATGGCAAGTAACTAGTTTTTTTTAAGTTAAAAAATAAATCATGGAAGATGATATTTTAGATGATGGTCGTGAATTTAGAAAAAACTCGCCAAACGATTATGTCGAAATAATTAACTTGAAACGAGCACTTGCTGAAGATGAGAAAAAAGTCCAACATGGAAAATATGCCGTTTGGGTTTTGATCGTAATCACAGCACTTGCAGCGGTTTTCGAAATGTCAATGTATGATGAAACTGCTTTATTTTTAGGAATTTATATTCCCATTTTGGTGATTTACTTTGCGTCTGCATTTTATATGAAAAGCAAACCTCAAATGGCATTTATTATTGTTTTGTCGGTCTATGGAATAGTTCAATTCTTAGGTATGCTTGCAGATCCGATGACACTTATTCGAGGTCTTTTATTAAAAATAATTTTGATTTATTATTTAGCAATCGCAATTAGTGCAGCGGGGAAATACGAAAAGGCAAAAAAAAGATTGTATGATTTAGAAGCAGATTAGACTTAAATTCTGAATGAATATCGAGCCTCTTGTATTCAATAAAAAAATACCATAAAGTAAATATTTTAAAAATTCACTTTGTGGTAAGTTCATGTTCACAATTATTCATAGTTATTTTGGATTCTTTTTTCATCATATTTCATAAAAAATCCTCGAAGTAACACAGGCTATATCTATGTTTTTTTATTTTATCTGATAAAAAAATAAGCTCAAAATAACTTATGAATAATTGTGAACATGAACTTATTTTTTATTAAATGCTACTCTAATCCTAGTTCCTTTCTGTAATGTGCATCTTCATTTCCATTCTTTGACCAATAATCTAGTAGGATGGATTTTTTTCTAGTCCCTTTGGTCGTCATGGTTTTGGCACGTGAACCATACCCATCTTTATAGGATTCTTCCCACGAGATTATTTGATGAGGAAATGCTTTTTCGAAAACTATGGACAGTTTTCGATCAAGATTTTTATAGGATAAATAGAAATGTATTTCTTCTCCTTTCTCTTTTAAACTAGCCGTTGCTTTTTCATTTTTAAAATCAATATGTTTTAAACGAGCATAAGTTGTACTTGGAATTATATCAATATTTCCTTGTGGCAAACTGCTAGGATCAATTCTAATTTTTGACCATAATTCATCTTCCAATAAAGTTCTTTCCAATCTAGTTGTTTTATCACCTTCTGATTCGAAGTAAGAAAAAAGTTGAGATTCGTAACTATATTTCCCCAAATTCAATTGCATAAAGGTATGTCCACACCACTCTTGCGAAGAGTTCGTCACTTTTAAAGTACTAGGATTTTTTTTCAAGTCAACAGGAGTAAAAGAAGACATCATCATCGAGTAAGGATAAATTCCAGTATCGAATTTTCGAGTCATATTTAATTTCAAAACAGGAATGGCATCTTTTGGATGGCGACTTGGATTGTCTAATTTGACTTGATTTTTTTTGGAAAAATCTTCAGTTACGAAAACGAGAACAGCACTTCCTTCTCGCATCTCTCCATAGCGAGCTTGCTGCAAATTGTAACTTGTAATTTCAGCTTTGCCTTGATACCAATATTCATCGAATGGATCAGGAGAATTTTTGACTTGGATCGCCAAAGGATTTTTTGATGGAGTGGGAGAAGAGTTTTCATTTCCACAACTCAATAAAAATAGCAAGAAGCTTAGCGATAGTATTTTTTTTATATCAATCATGAGTAGGTTTTTTTTATAAAAAAATAAACTTTGCTTACTCTACCCAATGATTTTTGGGGAATGTCCCAGCGGGACAAAATATGGGTAGAAAATCCGCAAAGATAAATACGACTCGTGCCGGGAGGTACGAAATATATTGAGTACCTACGGCACTCACACCCGTTTTTTATAATTTTTTCTACCAACATTTTGTCCCGCTGGGACAGTCCCCTAAAATCATTAGGTAGAGTAAACTTTCTTTCTCTAACAAAAAATATACAGTTCGGTTTTCGCAAAAAAAAAAAAGAGATGATAGCATTTGTCGCTATCACCTCTTTTGTATTGTTTTTTATTAGAAAAAAACTAGCGAATCAGCGTGACATCTTGCACATTTGATTTAGCATCTACATTATCTATTGATGAGGTAACATTTTGAGTACTTCCATTAGGATATTTTAATTGAATGGAATAAACATAAACATCAGAAGGGGCAGGGTTTCCATCAATATTTCCATCCCAACCAGTATCGGGTGTTTCATTATTATAAACTAAATTTCCCCATCTGTTCCAAATGGAGAACTGCACAACTTCGACGGCAGGAAGAGCTTGTCCTATTTGTTGTCCTTCAAAAGTAACATTGAAGAAATCATTCAATCCATCACCATCAGGTGTGAATGCATTCGGTGCAATGAAATCTGGAATGGTTGCATCTATGATGATAGTATTTGAAGTTCCCTCACATCCTTCCGCACTTAATGCATCAGCATATACCTCATTCGCAATTCCTTCTTCGAGCATTTGGATATTCATGGTATCACCTTGTCCTACGCTGACACCATTATAAAACCATTCGATTGTACTTAATGGAACATTCGCATTTTGGAAAGTAAATGCAACTGTTTGTCCAAGCGCAACTGGACCGATTGGATTTGGAATCGTTACGATTTCAAATACAGGAGCTAAAGTTACATTAATGATAGCATCAGCACTTGCTGGACAATCTTGAATGGTTGCTGAAATATTAAGTACACCAGAATTTGTCGCAGTTATATTTACTGTACTCATTTCATTTGATCCATCAATAGTTCCTGCATTTGTAGACCAGACAAAGTCAGTATCTCCATTAAATTCTTCATTGGAAATCTGGTCACCAGCACATGCTGAAATAGTATCCCAAGCTAAGTCTAAAACAGGATCAACTACTTCCAATGGAATCGTCATCACGTCAGTACAAGCTCGATTTGTTGTAGTTCTAGTATATGTATTTGTTTCGGTCATCACTAAAACCAAATTTAAATTTTCCAAATCAGAATCAATAGATGGGTGTGATGCCCATTGATGCATAATGTCAGGGAAACTAGAAGGTTCATAAATTGGAGTAACTATCGAAACTATATCTCCCGCACAGTATATATCTTTGAACGGAATAGGTTCTACCGGCAAGTTAGGCAATGAATCTACTCGAACCGTAATCGAATCAATTACTGTACATGCGCCCACGACTAACTGAGTATAATAAGTAGTTGTTTCCGTAGGCATGACTGTAATTGTAGTATCTGTGATAGGTGCTAAAGTTGGATCAATTGGATTAGATTGCCATTCAAAACCAACTCCTGCTGTCGAAGTGTTGGCAGATAAGTCAACCGTCTCACCTAAACAAATTTCGATATAATCATCATTATTGATATTTGCATTGGCAGGAAGACCAGTAACTTCTACCATTGCAGTTTGCGAACAAAAAGCATTAGCACTTGTCGCCACTAATGTATAAGTTATCGTTCCCGCAGTTGCTTGAACAGTTGGATTTGGCAGAGTATTGTCATTCATATTTGTATTAGGTGTCCAATTGTACACAGTAGTTGAACCAGGAATTGGAGCAGCCAAATCAAGGAAAAAACTTTCACACAAAGTAGTATCTGTTGTCGTCAAATCTGGAAAATCAAAAGGATCGACATTGACTGTAATTTGGTCAGAAACCAAACATCCTGCTACTTCTACTGAAGCAGTATAAGTGGTCGTTACTGGTGGTGTATCAGTTATGACTTGTGCATTTGGATCGGGAAGGCTGATGCCTGGTGTCCAAATTAAATTTTGATTATTGACATTATTGACAGCTTCGAGCATGATATCCGTTCCTTCACAAATGTCGGTAATAGTAAGTGGATTAATCGAAATCTGAGGATCAATAATTTGGAGGAAAATAGAATCCGTATCAAAACACGGCCCAACGTTTCCTTCTACATATACCCAAGTGTCAGTTATTGGAGTAACGGTCGGAGTAGATGAAGTAGCTGGAGAAACCACACTTACTGGAGTCCAAAAATAAGTGGTCGCTCCGTCAACTTCTAATACCAAACTATTATTAGCACAAACTAAAGCAGTATCTGCTCCAAGGTTGATGATTACTTCTGGTTCATCTTCCAATTCTATGACAATCTCTGCGAAGTTAATGTTCCCACAACCGAAGTTATTGGAAAGCGTAATAATGATCGTTTCTGTTCCTTCCATCAAGTTATCTACCAGAGGAATCAAAGGAAACGATAAAATTGTTTGCCCTGGATTAAGTGTAACCGTATCAGGGATATTTAAAATATAATCTACACCAAGAGTTGCCGTTCCACCAATGGTTACACCATATTGAGCAATTTCATCTTGTGGGTTATTTAACGAAATTTCTAAAATATCATCTGTTCCAGAACATCCTTCAATCAAGTAATCAATTCCCGAAGAAAAGTTAACCGAAAGTTGAGGCGTTCCCCCTTTGATATCAGAAATAAAAACACCCGAGTCATATATTCCATCACCTCTATCTGCAATGGCTAATTTTAAGTGATAAGTATTACAAGGATCAACAACAGCACTTGCTGTTAAACTTTTTTTGACTCCTAAAAAATCAGAAGTCAAACCACCATAAACTACACTTTGTCCTAATTCATTATTTCGATAGTATTCCCAATTGTCTTGATAATTTACACTATTAATGGTAACGAAAGTGTTATTTCCATCGGGTAGTGTTGCAATATTAAGTTGGTCGTTAATATTGGGATCACCAACAATTCCAGGCCCAGAGATCAAGAATGCGAAAATATCATTAACTGTTCCACCAACGAAATTAGGATACTCTTCCGATCCAAAAACATATTCAAATGCTAATTCATCGGTCGCAGCAAACACATCCATTTCCAAAATACAAGCATCAAAAGAACCAGATCCAGGGGGCGTTTCTAAGGAAGAAAAATAATCTAAATCAGAATCACTTGGTGCTCCATTATTACTACTAGAGAAAACAGTAGCAATATTCGCCATGTCAGAAACTTGACCAGAAGAAAGTACAATTCCTTTTTCCAATCCTAAATCAGAATTATCTGCGGTAAAAGTACCGTAAGCACCATCTGGACAATCAATAATAACATTAGAAATAACGGTTTGTGAAGAGGCTACGGCATCAATAATTTCTTGCTCTGTAGCAGTAGGTTGTATTGCAATCACATCAAGTGTTTCACATGGTTGAGCAGAACATTCCCAATTGGCAGCAAATCCTTCAAAAACGGATGTTCCATCAGATATGAATTCTACCGTCAAACAACCGGTGGCTTGAGTGGTAAAACAAACTCCACCATCTGCGGTCATACTATTATTTCCAAATCCTCCGATGGAGGCTATCTGTGTTCCGCCGACACCACCAGTACCAGAATAAATATTCATTTGGTCACCAGCATTATCAATGTTGTAATATTCTAAATTGAAAGTAATACACTCATTATTGGGTACTGGAGGACAAATTTCGAAAACGAAATTCTCTCCATTACTATAATCTTCATCAGGGCCACCTGAATCGAATAATTCTCCTGAACAAGAGGTAGATCCACCTTCATCAATAGTATTTACTTCCGCTAAAGTATCTACACAAAGAATGAAATCTCCCCAATTTGGAGTTGCAGTTGCTGAGAAATCATCGACTCTCAAAAAATATGGAATACCAGGAGTCAGTCCTAATAAATCCAATTCTAAGCTACTTTCTCCCACATCAGCTTTGGCGCAAAGTAACTCATCTAACTCATTGACTGCACAATCTCCCCGATAAACCGCTACTTGTGGTTGTGTCATTGGAGTTCCATTGGAGGCTTCCCCACTCAATAATACAGTAAAATCAACTACACTTCCATCGGCAGGAACGGTGAATTCAAACCAAACATCGTTATTGACATTATCCCAACAAGATGGAATATTGAAACTTGATGGAGGATCAAAAATCTGAGATGCTGTTGCATTGATATTATTATAAATAGCGGAGGAGTCACATAGTGGAGCTTCGCCTAAATTAATTATACCTGTACAATCATCATTTGCTGGTTGAGCAAATAAACTGAAGGATATAATTGTCAAACAAAAAAGTAAAATTCTTTTCATCATAATGAAATAGTCTTGGTGAAATATAATTGATTACTTCGTTTTGAAAATATTTTTTGAAAAAAGTAATCAGTTTTTTAAGCAGAATTACTCAATCACCAAAAATAGCTACTTTTTTGTCTATTCCAATAATTTTGTGATGTAAAATTTGTTTCAAAGGAATGTTTATTTTAATGAGTATTTAAAAAAGTGTGTCATGCGGGAAGTTTTTCTTTTAGATGCTATGTTAAAAAGCAAATGACACACTTTTTTATATACTCTCTTATTTTACTAATAACTTATTAACAAATAACTCAATAACTATTAGAGTCTTAGGAATGCGAATAAAATAAATGCAGATTTTTGAGAGAG
>Ga0079203_1002348_pt1 | contig 12796 bp, 7 predicted proteins | sample PorBlaMBantryBay_FD_68602 | JGI IMG/M metagenome (GOLD analysis project Ga0079203, IMG submission 68602) | Marine algae microbial communities from Bantry Bay - Bantry Bay, Ireland | ecosystem: Host-associated > Algae > Red algae > Blade | place: Bantry Bay, Ireland
CCGTTGACAAATCGGCCGCAGTCGTCGATATCAAAGTTGCCCGGGGTGTCCACCAGTGCGTCAATGCACTTCTGGTGCGTGGTGACGCCCATCAGCGAGAAGACCGTGGTCAGGTCGTCGGGCTTGTTGACTTTCTCCTTCTTGAGTTGTGCCGCCATGCGAGCTCGACGCCCGGCACCGTTGTCCAGGCAGGCCCGGTACCAGGTGTTGGCCGACAAGTCCACGGCGTCGGCTCCGTTTCCGGCGGTGACCTTTCCGGTGGACAGATTCACGCGGGAGCCTTTGACTCCGCCGAACAACAGCGTCCAATTCCTGCTGTCGGTGGAGAGACAGGAACCAACCTGGCCGCGGCCTCCTCCCGAACCGAGGCGGCAGTCAACGCTGCTGACCACGTTGTTCTCCACGAGTTGGCCGATGGTGTCGCGCAATCGGACGATGACCCAGCTCCCATCCACCTTCTGGTAGGTCACGGTGGTGTAAGCGGTGCTGGTGCGATAGGTGTTATGGCCCTCGGGGTAGCCGTTGTTCTTGCAGTATGTGTCCAACGCCAGCGCTGCGACGCCCGGCGCGTTGCGCTCAGTGCCAATGGACGTGCCATTGTGGCTGGGGCCGGTGAATCGTCCTTCGTTGGGGGGTGCGTCAACGACCACCAGGGGGCGGGCACCCACCGGCGAGCATTTGCTGTTGAACAGGGGGATGGGCTTGGTGGGCACTTCGAAGAGCTCACCGTTCTTGGGGACTTTGCCTTCCCAGAGTCGTTTCCACCGGTTGACAAGAGGCGGTAGGCGCCACTCCAGAAACGCATAGAGCGACATCTTCAACACGGTTGTGTCTATGTTCCCGGCCCAGCAGACCTGGACCACCGGGTCAAAGTTTGCGAAGTTGTAGCCGTTGGTGAGGTGCTTGGTGTTGCCCTTGTCCATGATCTGGACCGAAAGGCCGATGGGGATCTGGATACTGAACAGGGTTCCGGACAGCTCGATGCCGCCCCGCAGCAGCGGCATGCCGACGGCGGCGCCGACCGATCCTTTGAGTTCGCCACCAATGCCCAGCGAGAATGCGATCTGGCCAATCTCGGTGGCCGGGCGGCCTTCGTAGTCGGTCGGCCAGACTCCGCCGTTGTTCTTCTTGACGTCCGGGTCGTACCACGTCGTGGTGCGCAGCAGCGCATCACAGAAGTCCGCGGAGACGGACCACGGTGCGATCAGCCCGGCCGAGATCTGGGCGATCACCGACACGGTGACGGGTCCGACCTGGAAGGACTTGTCAAAGGGCTTCGGGGTCCATTGGAGGAGCGGTTCCCCGTCCTTGTTCTTGACGTGGTCGGTGAGAAGATCACCACTCGCCCCGATGCCACACTTGACGGCTTTGCGCTCGTCTACCAGGCTCTTGTCGAACGCACCAAAGCGGAAGACGAACTCGCGCTCGATTTGGCCAAAGGCGCCGAAGTTGTCATCAGGAACCTCGTCGGTGAGGTCCAGGCCGCTGTACAGGGCGAAGTCGAAGACCTTGGTGGTCTTGTCTTTGTAGGTCACATCCAGGCCGGCGGTGCCACCGATCCAAACACCGTTCGGGCCACCTTCGAAGCGGCCGAGCTTGGCGTGCATGTCAGCGCTGGCGAAGTCGGTTCCGGCGGAGTAGCTCCAGTCGATGCCGCCGTCATCAAAGAGGTCTTTCAACGTCGGCTCGTCGGGAAGCAGTCGGGCGTTGGTCTGAGTTTGGGCCAGAACGTTGCTGCCCGCATTGTTTGCGGCGGTCTCGAGTGCTGCACGCTCGCCTGGGGTCGCGGAGGCCGCCTGGCTGGAGATCCAGCTGTCAAACTGCGCGTGTCCGTGGTTGGCCTGATCCACCAGCGCGCCCCAGACCAGCATTGGCGTATTCACCGCTGCGGTGATGGTGGCATCGTTCTGATTGCTCTCATTGATGGTGAACGTGCGAGCGGCTTCCACCAGAACGCTGGTTGGCTTCGGCACCATGGCGGCGCTCATCAATGCGCCGACGCGGACCGCCCGGTCAAGGTTGGCGTTGCCGATCATGGAAGCGAGCGCCGCCTCGGCCTGGGGCTCATGCGACGCAGCAGCGAGCGCGGCGGCAACCGCTGCCGCGCCCGCTGAGGTGGACGATCCGGCGGCGGTGACCAGTTCATTGGCTCGCTGCGGCGCAGCGTCGGCGGCCAACACCATGAGGTGCAGCGTCTCGTGGTGCTCGGGTGCCTGCCGGAACTGGTCCAGAGCCTGATCCATCAGGTCATCCGCACCCTCGTCTTTGATCTGCTCGTCGTAGTCGGCCGATGTCGCGGCGTCCAGCGTTTCCGACACCAGACCACCGTTGTTGATGGTGTTGAGTGAGGTGTCGATGAGCTGCTGGTCCGCGTTGTAGACACCTTCGACCTCAGCGGACAAAGACGATTCGGCTTTGGTCGAAAGCGATGATGTTCGGATGCGGTCGCGGTTGTCCGCAGGCATCGCCCAGTCGTCGGTCGGCTGCTCATCGATGTTGGTGTAGGTCTCGGTGGCGCTGATCGAGGCGATGGTCCCCGTCTGATTCACCAGAATCTTGGAGTTCTGGCTGCGGGTTTCGGATGGACCAGTGGCCGCATTCACGACTTGCCGGCTTACAACGATGCCGGCCTGGGCCCCAGCCGAGGTGCGCAGCTGATACTGGTTTGACTGCGTCCCCTGGAGAGTCTGCTCCTGGACCGTGTAGTCCGATCCTCCGCCAAGGCGAAAGAGGAACTCCTCCAAAAGTTCGGCGCTCATCTTCACGTGGACGGCGCTGTCGTTGGGGGAGCGGCGTATCTCGCTGACGGTGCCGTCGGCATTGCGTTTCACGTAGAGCGGCGGGAGAGCGTTGAAGCGTTCCTCGGTGTCCGGTGCAGCAAATGACAGATTGGACAGGTTGACGTTGTTGAAGTTCTGGTTGGAGTCGCTGTTCTCGAAGGTCTGCACCACGCCTTCAAGCACCTGGAAGCGCAACCACTGACTGCGGTCGGCGTTCGAGCCGGTCGTCCCGCCTCCGGTGGTACCTCCACCGGTGCTGAGGGAGGTGCAGTAGCTGACCAGGTTGACGTTGGCGTTCGTGTAGACGAAGACGTTTTTGACGGTGGTCCAGGTCTTGGTGAGCAGGATGCGGTTGCCTTGGGTGATGTAGTCGACCTTTCCGTTGCCTTCGCCTCCGTAGACGTAGACGGTGGTGGTGACTGCGGCTGAGGTGTCGAGGTCGATGGCGGCGACGTTGGTTGAGCCGTCGAGGTCGATGCGGATGCGGTCGCCGCTGTTGTTCTGGTCGGTTGCTGCCACGCAGGTTTCCGATTCTGCGGGCGCACCGCTGGCGGTTGTCCCATCGGTGCTGGTGCCATCCAATGAGGTGATGGCGGAGATCTCGATCAACGCGCTGGTTCGAGAACGGACCAGGTCGGCCTCTCGTTGGAACCGCGGAATCTCGTTGTTCTGATCTTCGGCGGTGTTGGGGTTGCCCTGTTCATCCCGGAACGCGGTGTTCGCCTCGACCTGGAGGTCATAGACGATCGACTCCCCCAGGGGAAACGAGGTCTCGGTCAGCACCGCAGTTTGGGAACTGGGTTGGTCGCCCACGTCCGCGAGGCCGGGGAGGTCCGAGTCGATTCTGCCACCTGAGAGGCTGGTAGCTCTCTGGTTGTCTTCAACCGCCATTGCCGCTGCATTCGCTGGTATTGGCTGCACGACCGTCGCAAGCAAGGCAAAGATAACCATCAGGATCGCGGCAACTCGGGCGCGCGACATCAAGGGCGTTGTCAACATGGGGAATGTTCCTTCCGATCGCAACTCCGCTCCGGAGCTGGGTCTTCGTTGGTGGTGACGTCGCAGAAGCGTTCGGCCACCGCACCGAGAAGTGAAAGTTAATTCATTTTAAATTGAAGTCAAGGTTCATTCTTGTCCGGGCCGGATTGCGTGCCGAAAACGACAAAGGACCGCCATCACTGGCGGTCCATTCGGAGGCGGTCGGTAGGCCGAAACGCCGGCGTTCAGACCTTGAGAACGCTTTGCCGTCAGGCGAAACTCGACATGTGTGGCGAAGCCACGAAACGGTTGCGATGTTTTGCCGTCAGGTGAAACTCGACATGTGTGGCGAAGCCACAAAACGGTTGCGATGTTTTGCCGTCAGGCGAAACTCGACATTTGTGGCGAAGCCACAAAACGTGGAGCTAGGGAGAATTGAACTCCCGACCTCTTGTATGCCATACAAGCGCTCTACCAACTGAGCTATAGCCCCGGAGCGGACAAGACTAGCGGCCTTCAGCACCGAGCCCTACGCGTATGGGATCGAAAGTTGGTGGGGGCCGCAGGGCTGGTGATCCTTGGTCGTCACTTGTTCATCGCCTATAACAAGAGCCGTGAATGAGTCCCCGGATCGCTCCGCCGATCAGTCCCCGGATATGCCTGAGAGCCAGCCGGAGCAAACCCGTGACATCAGCGCGGCCAGCGCCGCTCTGTCGGCAGACTCGGGTCCAACTGTTGACGGGGTGGACCTGTCCGCCCTGGGCATCCCGCTCATCGGCGCCGGGGTCGTGGCCGGACTGGTTGGACTTGTCCTCGGTTTCACCGTGGATACCGGCGACCTCGGTTTCTACGCCCGACCGGGTCTGCTTCTGAGCCTCACTGCGGTCTTCATGATTGCGGCCGGGGTGCTCTATCGCCTGAAGTCCTTCGGCCTGGTTCGGATCGTCACCGCGATTGGCGCGGCCGGCATGTTGGCGCTGGGCGCCGTGCTGGTGTTCCGGGCGATCATCATCGAATTGTCCGGCGCCAGCGCCACCAATGCGGGAACGCAGGCTCTGGCGCTGCTGGTGGTTGCGCCCATCTGCACCATTCCCGCGTTCGCCCTCCTGCCGCCGCTGAAACTGCTGGACCAGCGAGCGGACGGCACTCCCGAGTCCTGGGTGGGCATGGCGGCGGCGGCCCTCAAAGGCCTGGCCATCATCTTCACGATCTTCGGTTTGCTCTGCGCGGTGCTCGGCCTGGCTGACTGGGCCCGCGGCGTCAGCCCCACGGAAGATCCGTACCTGTTCTTCGCCGGTTGTTTCGCCGTCCTCGTCGGGTTGCTCAACTTCGGTCTGGGTCGCTTCGTCGAGGGGGATCCGCCGGCCGCCAACGACGGTGACCACTGGCCGGAGCCCATCGAGGTATAGAGGCTTCGTCCAGCTGCGGTGGTATTCCTCGGTGTGGGGGCTCCAGTTCTCTAGGCTTGAGTGCTTATGGCCAACGACTCCCAAACCGAAGCCGCCGACCCGGCCGCATATGACACCCAGGCCGTTGAGGCCAAGTGGCAGGCGTACTGGCGGGACAACGGTGTGTATGAGATTGACAACGACGATCCTCGCGACTCGTTCTATGTACTTTCCATGTACCCGTACCCCTCCGGGGCCGCCCACATGGGCCACGTTCGCAACTACACCTTCGGTGACCTGCTGGTTCGGTACAACACCATGCTCGGCAAAGGCGTGCTGTCGCCTATTGGCTTTGACAGCTTTGGACTGCCCGCTGAGAACGCGGCCATCAAAAACAAGGTCCATCCTCGGATCTACACCGAAGAGCGCATTGTTGAGCTGACGTCGTCGTTGGAACGAATTGGCGCGGTCTATGACCACCGTCGTCTGGTCAAGAGTCACGATCCCGAATACATGCGCTGGACCCAGTGGATCTTCCTCAAGTTCTACGAAGCAGGTCTGGTCTACAAGGCCGAGTCGCCGGTGAACTGGTGTCCCGGCTGCAACACCGTGCTCGCCAACGAGCAGGTGGTCGACGGTCTCTGTGAACGCAGCGACGACCCGGTTGAACAGCGCAACATGAGCCAGTGGATGTACAAGATCACCGCCTACGCGCAGGAACTGCTGGACGACCTGGACACGATCGACTGGCCTGAGCGGGTCAAGACGATGCAGCGCAATTGGATCGGCCGGTCCGAAGGTGCACAGTTCTCCCTGCCAGTCGCCGACGCCGATGGAGCGGCCCGCACCGATGTTGATGGCGTAGAGGTGTACACCACCCGCCCCGACACCAGCTTTGGTATGACCTTCGCGGTGATGTCACCCGAGCATCCGCGGGTTGACGAGTTGACCACCGACAGTCAACGCAACGCCGTCAACGCATTCCGCGAAGAGGTCAGCGCCAAGTCCGACATTCAACGCCAGTCATCCGAGACCGCCATGGACAAGCGCGGAGTTTTTACCGGCACCAATGTGGTCAATCCCTTCACTGGCAGGACGATTCCGCTGTACCTGGCCGACTACGTCCTCATTACCTACGGCACCGGCGCCATCATGGCGGTCCCCGGTCAGGACCAGCGCGACTGGGACTTTGCCAAGGCCTATGACCTGGACATCATTCGTACGGTGCAACCGCCGGCTGACTTTGACGGCGAGGCGTTCACCGAAGATGGTCCGGCCATCAACTCGGCGTGGTTGGACGGCTTGGAGGTTGCCGAAGCCAAAGTCAAAGCGACCGAATGGTTGGAGTCCGAAGGTCGGGGCGCGCGGCAGGTCAACTTCCGGATCCGGGATTGGTTGCTGGGCCGCCAGCGGTTCTGGGGTTGCCCGATTCCCATTATTCACTGCGAATCGTGTGGCGAGATTCCGGTACCCGAGTCCGACCTGCCCATCGTGCAACCCGACGATGTGGAGTTCACGCCTTCAGGCGAATCACCTTTGCGCAGCCACGCCGGCTTCCTGCACGTTGCGTGTCCGGGGTGCGGCCAACCCGCCACCCGGGACACCGACACGATGGACACCTTCGTGGACTCCAGCTGGTACTTCCTGCGCTTCGCCGACTACGACAACCACGACGCGCCATTCAGCAAAGAGGCGATCGATCGGTGGCTGCCGGTTGATCAATACATCGGTGGGGTGGAGCACGCAATCCTGCACCTCCTCTATGCCCGCTTCTTTGTCAAGGCGTTGAGCGATCTGGGTTACGTCTCAAAGGACTTTCGGGAGCCGTTTGCGCGGCTGTTCACCCAGGGCATGGTTCGCTTGGGCGGGTCGAAGATGTCCAAATCCAAAGGCAACCTGGTGGCGCCCGAAGAGATCCTTGATGCGCAGGGTGCCGACGCGCTGCGGCTGGCGCACCTGCAGGTCAAACCACCCCAGGACGATGTGGACTGGGAAGACATGAACATCGACGGGTGTTCCCGTTTCCTCAGTCGCGTTCGCCGCGTCAGTGACCCGTCAACCGACCTGGTCAAGACCGTCCGATCCGGTGACATGACCGACGCCGACCGGATCATCGATGCGGCCACCCACGTGTTGATCGACAAGGTCACCGCCTCCTACAACAAGTGGTCCTACAACACCGGCGTTGCCGCGTGCATGGCCTATACCAACGATCTGTACAAGTACGTCCAGGACGACGCCGGGGTTCATGACCAGACGTTCGCGTTCTGCGCGGACACACTGCTCAAGGTGATGTGTCCCATGGTGCCGCACCTGACCGCGGAGATGTGGTCGCAACGCCACGGCGAGGATGCGCACATTCACGCCGAAGAGTGGCCGGCAGCTGACGAATCCAAGCTGGTGGCTGACACCATTGAGATGGTGGTCCAAATCAATGGCAAGGTCCGTGACCGCATGCCCGTTGCGGCTGACATCAGCGAGGACGATGCTGCGGCGGCCGCGTTGGCCCTGCCAAAGATCGCCGAACAGTTGGGCGGGGTTGCACCCCGCAAGGTGATTGCCCGCCCGCCCAAGCTCGTCAATATCGTCGCGGGCTAGCTGGCTACTACTGCTCCTTCTCGCTGCGCTCGTCGGAAGCGTTCGGCACGCAGCTCCCATTGTTCCTTCTCGCTGCGCTCGTCGGAAGCGTTCGGCACGCAGCTCCCATTGCTCCTTCTCGCTGCGCTCGTCGGAAGCGTTCGGCACGCAGCTCCCATTGTCCCGTCTCGCTGCGCTCGTTGGAAGCGTTCGGCACGCAGCTCGTCAACGGGTCAGGGCCGGGTGCCCGGGGGAGCTCTACTCGAAGGACTCGCGGGCTGCGTCGGTTGCGGCGTCCTTGGCGGCGGCACCGGTGACCGACGCTCCGGCTCCGCTGGCAACAACTCCCGGCCCCAGATCGACCTTGCCTTCGACGCTCCGGGTGCTGTTCCGGGATATGGAGCGGGCGGACCAGGCCGATCCGGCGACCGCCAGGAAGGCGACCAGATCGATGGCCAGCATGATGCCGGGCAGAATCAGATCGCCGGTGTCCTGGTGGCGCAAGGCGACAAAGACATCAGTGACCTCGCGAGCGATCGCGCCGGCCAATGCGATCGTGGCGCCCACTCGGTCTCGGAACAGCAGCGCCACCAATGCCGTCACGCCCAGGGCCAGGTTGCGTCCGCCCCAGCCGGCGCCGGCGACTTTGTCCACGCCGTCGGACAGCAGCAGGGAGCCGGGGTCAATCAGTTCCAACACCCCAACAATGATCCCGGCCGCAGCGAGGATCAGCAGGTACGCCATAACCCAGGTTGGCAATTCTCTCTTCACGGTGACTCCTTCAGTGTCGCGGGCTCACGTCGCTCGCAAGGTACCACCGACACGTGTTTGTGAGAGGAGGTCCCTGGCGATACGTACCGCGGTCCCACGCTTGACCACTGATCGAATCGAATCTGCGCGTACTGTTTGCGGGTGACATCGAAGCTGGAGCAAGGTCGCGATTCCGCGGTTGGCCAACCGACCCTCACGCACATGGCACTGCTGCTGCTGGCGGTCTTCGCTGTCTCGTCGTCTGCCGCGCTGGTCCGATGGACCGACGTCTCCGCTATCACCATCGCATTCTGGCGGACCTTCGGGGGCGCGCTGATCCTGGCCGGGCCGGCATGGAGAATCCGCCAGGAGCGGGCTATACCGGCGGGCCGAGATGGGCGCGCGGGTTGGCTGTTCTCGGCCGTTGCCGGTACTGCGCTGGCCCTGCACTTCGCCACCTGGCTGACCTCGCTGGAACTCACATCGGCCGCAGCATCGTTGACGCTTGCCGCCACCGCGCCGATCTTTGTTGCCGGCTGGTGGTGGCTCAACGGCCGCCCACCGTCCACCCGGGCATGGGTCGCCATCGCCGTGGCGATCGTTGGCGTCGCCATCATTGCCGGAGGTTCATTGCTCGAAGACGCAACCAATCTTCGAGGCAACGGGCTGGCGCTCGTCGGTGCGTTCACGGCCGCGGCATACATGGTGGCCGGGGAGCGAGCCCAGGAAAAGCTGCCAATCGCCACCTACGCGTTTCGGGCCTACTTGTCGGCCGCGACGGTGCTGACGGTGATCGCCGCAGTGCGCGGTGACGCATTGTGGTCAGGGGCCGGGAACTCGGTGGCGTGGGACCGCAAGACGGTTCTGGCGCTGGTCCTTTTCGTGGTTGGGCCGCAGCTTCTGGGCCACACCGTTCTCAACAGCCTGTTACCGCGAATCGGCTCGCTGTCGGTGACCATGGCGCTGCTGGCCGAACCCATCCTTGGGAGCCTGCTGGTGTGGCTCTGGTTTTCCGAAGTGCCAACCGCTGCGGTCTGGATCGGCGCACCGCTGGTCATTGGCGGCTTGGCCTTCCAACTTTGGGATCAGGCTTGTGGCTTCAGGGAAGGAAGCTGGTGGCCAGCGCCAACTGATCGGCAGTGAACCCGCCGTAGTGCGAATCGCTCGGGGAGTTGACCCACGATGCCGCTATGGCTTCGGCCCAGTCGCCGGCGCCCACCGCAAAGTCGGACAGGCCGCTGCCCGGCCACCACACCATCGGCATGCCCCGCGAGTTCAACCAGGCTTCGCGTTGCGATGCGTTCAGGTATTGCACATCCAACGCATGAGCCACTTCGTGCGCCAGAATCCCCGCCACCTCTGATGCGGAGTCGCCGCTGTTGATGTAGACGGTGATGGTCTTGGCGGAGGTGTTGGTCAGGCCGCGGTAGCCGGGGGTGTCGCCGGCAAAGTGCACACTCCAACCGGGAAGGGCGGCGCGAAAGTTGTAGGGGATCATCGCCTCGGCCTGAGCGCCGAGTTGCTCGTAACTGTTGCCCGCAGTCACGACCACGTCCTCCTGAACCGGTGCGGCGACCGGGGCCGCAGTTGGGGCTACCGGGGCCGCAGTTGGGGCTACCGGGGCTGCAGTTGCGGCTACCGGCGCGGGGGTGGGCAGGACTTCGGGCACCGATGCGGACTGCACCGCTTCCGGCTTCACAAAGTCGGCGAGGGCCTCGTCGGCCGAGGGGATGACAATCTCATTGGCGGGGGTGCCAGCGACAGGAGACTCTGCTTCGAACGATTCGGACGCGGTAACCGCCTCCTCTACCGCAGGTGCTTCGTCCTCTGCTGCTGGGGCCTCGTCCGCTGCTGCTGGGGCCTCGTCCGCTGCTGCTGGGGCCTCGTCCTCTGCTGCTGGGGCCTCGTCCGCTGCTGCTGGGGCCTCGTCCTCTACTGCTGGGGCCTCTGCTGCAGGTGCTTCGTCCTCCACCGCAGGTGCGTCGTCCTCTACTGCTGGTGTCTCGTCCTCAATTGCTGGCGCATCTTCGGCTTGGGCATCTTCGGCTTCGGAGCCGGCCAGAACGCCACCAAGTTCGTGGGCCGACACCTGCTCAAAGGTTGGCGCCCGATTGGAGTCAACATTGCCGATGGTTGCGGTGCCCAACGAAACCGAACCGGCCGAATCCGGGAGGATGATGGCGGCTCGAACGGGTGCATCAACAACCTGACCGATGGACAACGCAGCCACCTCGGGAGACGAAGCGGCCGAGATATTCGTGTCGTTGCTCCCGGTCGCTCCGCTTACCATGATGAGGGTGCCCGCCGCTGTTGCGGCTACCAGCAGACCTGCTGCCGGTACTGCCAATCGTCCCCGTAGAAGCCGGTGGCGCTCGGCCACCGGTTGCCCGAGCATCAGCTGGCCAAGTCTCTGTTCCACCACCGCCAGCTCGCGCTGCAACGTTTCACTCAGGACAACCAGGTCCCGATCCCGCAGCGTCAGGCCCGCACCGGGTCGAAGGTTGCGGAGCATGTACAACAGCGCCAGGTAGCGCTCGAGCACATCGTCCACCGCAGTGGAGGGGAGGGTGAGCGTTTGATCGCCGACGCCCATCTGGCCATTGGCCAGATCGACGACCAAACGACTTCTTGCGGGTACGACTTCGCCGGTGTTGACGCCGTACAACCGCGTGATCTGTTGAATGAGTTCGTCCGAAGCACCCTGGCCTCGTTCATAACGCTCCAGGTCCGCAGGTGTGAACTGGCCTTGGGAGGCTGCCGCCACGTCGCCAATGGTCAGGCCCCGTTGAGAGCGAGTCGTTGACAACAGCGCGCCGAGGCGCTTCGGAGGTATGAGGGTTGCTTCCGCGTTCATCGCTCCGGGGATCGTCGCGATCAGACCCAAAGTTGAGCGATGATGCTCATACGAAGCGGAGTCGGGTCAGTTGGCCCAGAAACTCATGGGTGGGGGTTGACTGCGCCGGCCTTCACCGCCGATGGGTTCAAGCCGGGGGCTGGTCCGGGTTTATGACCGGCAGGTCGTCCTGGGGGCGCACGGCCCGCAGCAGGTCGTCGGGTGCTGAGCCATCAACGCTCACGACCTGAAGGTCGGTGGTCCGAACCCAATGGATGCGGCCGGCTGAATCGGCCACCGATGCCATGGGATAACGCGCACCCTTTTCACTGCGGTCACCCATCAGGGTGCCAAACATGCCCAGGTCTTGAGTGATCATCGATGCGGCGAAACCGACCCCCAGAAGAATATAGATCTGGCGATCCTCGGCGTAGCGGACCAGCGTTGCCACCTCAGTCGCTCTTCAACTCGTCAATGACCGGCAACCAGACATCGGGTGCGGCCTCGTAGGGGGCGTAAAACGTCATCCGATCCACCAGATGTCCGTACCGACTCTTCAGCTTGCCGGCGATCTCCTCGGCGGGAGCAACACAGCCAATGGTGTCCAATACGTCATCGTCGATGAGATCCGCCATGTCGTCCCAGCGGCCCTCCTTCGAGAGCCGATTCAGTTCCGGCTGCAGGTCGCCCCAGCCGTGGTGGTCCAGCACGCCCTTGTAGGACGGCGTTGAACCATAGAACGCAATCTGTTTGCGGACCGCCGCCGCAGCCGTGGCCATTTCTTCTTCGGTCGTGCCGGTCACAATCATGGCCGGCAAGGCAACCTCAACCGCGTCAGCGCTGCGGCCGGCGGCTTCAGTACCTTTGCGGAGCGCCGGCAGCGAAATGTCCTCCAGATACGCCGCGGTGGTGAAGCCATGGCTGAACCAGCCATCGGCCACCTCGCCGCACACCTTGGTCATCAGCGGCCCAACCGACGCCAGAAAGACCTTGGGCTTGCCTGGGAAATCCTTCGGGTTTGGGGAAAACATTGGGGTCATCAACACGTGTTTGTAGAAGTCGCCGCGGAAGTCCAACTTGTCGCCAGTCAACCAGGAATCCCAGATGGCGTGCATCGCCAGGATGAACTCCCGCATCCGGGCGGCCGGCTGGCTCCACTCCATGGAGAACCGCTTGGTGATGTGCGGCTTGATCTGAGAGCCGAGCCCCAGAACGAATCGGCCGCCCGAGTGCTCCTGCAGGTCCCAGCCCAGATTGGCCAACAACATTGGGTTGCGCGCAAACGCCACCGCAATCGAGGTTCCCAGCTCAATACGTTCGGTCGCTTCGCTGGCCAGAGCCAACGGCAGAAAAGGGTCATGCGCCAACTCTGCAGTGAACGCGCCGTCGTACCCGGCAGCCTCCACTGCTTTGGCGCTCTGGGTTGCCTCACTGAGCAACGTCGAAACGCCACCGTCAATCTTCATGATTCTCCTGATCTGATTGTTCGT
>Ga0079203_1002355_pt1 | contig 12767 bp, 7 predicted proteins | sample PorBlaMBantryBay_FD_68602 | JGI IMG/M metagenome (GOLD analysis project Ga0079203, IMG submission 68602) | Marine algae microbial communities from Bantry Bay - Bantry Bay, Ireland | ecosystem: Host-associated > Algae > Red algae > Blade | place: Bantry Bay, Ireland
TGAAGCGCTTATTTATTATCAGAAAGCGCTTGAAATTGCTGAAAAAATCGGAGACGATTATGAGTTAGCTATAGCCTTTAACAACCTTGGAAATATGCTGGACGATTTGGCTGAAGAGGATTATAAGGACGACAAGTATGCAATAGCTCGCCCTCGTTTTGAACAATCCCTCAATTATCTGCGTCGTGCATTAGCTATTTACAAAAAAACAGAAAACCGAGAAGGAGAAGGAGAGGCTAACAATAACTTGGGCGTAGTTTATAAAAATTTGGGGAGTTATTTTTTGGAATTGGAACAGCAAGATTCCGCAACGCTAATTTTGAATAAAGCGATTGTTTATTTTGAAAAATCATTAAGAATACATCAAGAATTTGAAAATCGAAGAGGTATCATTGAAGTGTATAACGGATTTGGTGATGTATATAGACGATTAGGAGAAACAGACAAAGCATTGAAATATACTAAAGACTATTTAGATTTAGCATTAGAAATAGAAGATCAAAAATTTATTCAAAAAGCATATAAAGATTTATCTAGAGTATATGCCGATCAAAAAAAATACAAGAAAGCCTATAAATTTAGAAAGAAGTATGATGAAACGCGATATGAAAGATTGAGCGAAGATGTGGTACAACAAAATGCGCGGCGTCAGGCTATGTTTGGTGATTATCAGGTGCAATTGGAAAATGAAAAACAAGAGCGCGAACTAGTGGCTCAAAATGCTAAACTACAGCGTGCCGGTTTCATTCGTAACTCTTTAATAGTAGGAGCATTAGGACTATTGCTAGTTGCCCTGCTGCTCTATAATCGCTATCGCATCAAGACCCACGCCAATCGCGAGCTAGCCGAAAAAAATACTATCATTGCCTCCGAAAAGAAGCGTAGCGATGATTTATTACTCAATATTCTACCTGCTGAAACAGCACGGGAATTAAAAGAAAACGGAAAGGCACAAGCTAAACAATACGAGTCTGTGACGGTTCTATTTTCAGATATTGTTTCGTTTACACAAATTGCAGAAGCCCTCAGTGCCGGAGCACTAGTTAACTTATTGGACGACTGCTTTCGTGGTTTTGACCAAATTACCCAAAAACATGGTATTGAAAAAATAAAAACCATCGGTGATGCGTATATGTGTGTAGGCGGCCTTCCATTGCCCAATCAGACCCACGCAGTAGATGTGGTACAAGCAGGACTGGAAATGCAGGAATTTGTAAAAAAATATAATATCCAGCTAAAGAGCCAGAAACTTCCACCTCTTGCTATTCGTATCGGTATTCATACCGGCCCAGTGGTCGCAGGGATAGTAGGTAGCACGAAATTTGCTTATGATATTTGGGGAGATACGGTGAACCTGGCTTCGCGAATGGAATCAGCAGGAGAGGCAGGACGTGTAAATGTATCCAGTACGACTTACGAAAAAGTGCGAGGAAAATTTACATTGATGGAACGAGGAAAAATTGAAATTAAAAATAAAAAAGCAGCGGAGATGTATTTTGCATATCCCTTAGAAATGAAGAAAACGGTATAATAGACTTTATCAGGCAACAGAAAAATGATGGATTATTCAGCTAGCAAGGCTTTTATTTTGGACAAACTGGAACGGAATCTACCGACTGATTTGTACTACCATGGTTTGCACCATACGCGGGATGTGTTAGCGACTACTCAAGTGCTTTGTGAAGAAGAAAAAATAGATGCACATAATACCATTTTATTAAAAACGGCAGCTTTGTATCATGATGCCGGTTTCCTACGACACCACTTTAACCACGAAGTATTGGGTTGTGAAATTGTACGAGAATACTTACCAGAATTTGGATACACCAAAACAGACATTGAAAAAATATGTGGAATGATTATGTCTACCAAAATTCCGCAATCACCTAAAAATAATCTGGAAAAAATTCTTTGTGATGCAGATTTGGATTATCTGGGAAGATCTGATTTTAAGCTTATCGGAGATACACTTTATAAAGAGTTAAAGGCGTATGAAGTAATTGATACCGAAGAAAGATGGAATCGTATGCAGGTTCATTTTTTAGAAAAACATCGCTTTTTTACAAAGACCAATCAGCAAAAAAGAAGATCAGGAAAACTGGCGCACCTGGCAGCATTACGCCAAGTAGTTGCGGCCTATGATGATATGGTTTGAATTACTTTTCTCACTTTTTTGACCATTATTTAATTACTCCTCTAACCGCTCGCACCAAATCTTCCGCATTAGGTGCCATGATTATTTCTACCCGACGATTTTCACGTTTTCCGGCAGGAGTAGCATTAGAGGTGCGTGGCTTAAATTCTCCTTGTGCTCCAAGTAGTATCTGAGAAGGACTAAGATCATATTCTTCTGTTAACAAACGAACGATAGTTGCGGCTTGTTGAGCGCTTACATTCCAGTTGTCTACATTAGCGCGACGACTCGGAGCTTCATTGTCGGTATGTCCGACTACAGTAAGGTTGATTGTAGGATACCGTTGAAGTACTTCACTGGTTTTTTCCAAAACGGTAAGAGCCAGATCATTCACCTTTACCACGCTACCTGATTTAAAAATCAACTCATCCAACAGCACTAGCCTTACCTCTTCCTGTCCTGCTTCAATAAAATACTGATCTTGTAAAACAGGACTGATCGCTGCCCGGAGATCACCTGCTACAGCTCCCATCAACTGCGTATGTCGATCAAGGGTAGCATCTACCTCAGTGACTAGATTTTGGAGCCGACTTATTTCGGCATCTTTTTTTTGGAGATTTTGGTTAAGATTCTGTTGAGTAGAAGAGGAGCGAGAATTGACATTTTCAACCGTGCTTTCTAGCTGTCCTATTCGATCCTGCAATTCACCACGGAGCATTAAGAGGACATTATTTTCTCCCTGAGCTTCCGCCAAATCAAGGTTGAGTTGGGTGATCGTTTGTTGAGAACGGTTCAGTTTGCTATCACGAAACATGGTTTCTTGTTCTAGTAGCGCTGCCTCTTTTTTAGCTTGAGTTTCTAAAGCTAGTAAATGCTTTTTTTTACTAATGCAGCCTGTAGCTAATAGTAGAAAAATACTAGACAGTATGAAAATGTTATTTGCAATTATATTGCCTTTGTTTTTAAGCATAAGTTTTACCATTCAATTAATGGAAGTTTAGATAAGCACTAACCTCCTTTGAATCAGCTCAAATCAACTGGGAAATTTATCGCAGCAAATTAGTCCCGATCATTATTCTTCTTGTCACTTGCTCGTTCGCCTCCATCTTTTTTCTTGATGTTTTTAACGGCCTTTTGAACATCTTTCGTTGCCTTTTTAAGATCTTCTATATCCTTATCCTTATTCGATTTTTCACTGGCCTTGGGTTTTCTGGGAGCAGATTTAGCTTTAGCAGGAGTAGCAGGTTTACCATTACTGGTCGACTTTTGAGGTGTTTTGTCAAAAGTCAATTTACCTTTATCCGCATTTACGTAGATCGTTTCTCCTAAGATAAATTTCCCACTTAAAAGGTGCTTGGAAAGTTCGTTAATTACCTCACGTTGAAGTACTCGCTTTAGTGGACGTGCACCAAACTGAGGATCATACCCCATCTCCGCCAACAAATCTTTAGCTCCTTCTGTCAGCACCAGTTTCATACCCTGCTGGGATAACATTTTTTCTGTTTTTCTTAATAGTATTTTTAAAATCTTCTTGATCTCTTCTCTTGTCAATGGCAAAAACATAATCTGCTCATCAATTCGATTAAGAAATTCAGGCCGTAAATTTTCTTTGAGTGCTTCCAATACTTCTTCCTTTGTCGTCTCAATAATATCAGCTCGGTGACTCTCACCAAGAGCATCGAGATCTTCGAAATTTTCCAGAATCTTTTCCGCTCCCATGTTGGAAGTCATAATGATAATGGTATTTTTAAAATTAGCTACTCGTCCTTTATTATCCGTTAGTCGGCCATCATCCAATACCTGAAGTAAAATATTGAAAGTATCAGGATGTGCCTTTTCAATCTCATCCAATAAAATAATCGAATAAGGTTTTTGTCGAACGGCCTGTGTGAGCTGTCCACCTTCATCATACCCTACATATCCCGGAGGCGCACCTACGAGTCTTGATACCGCATGTCGTTCCTGAAATTCACTCATATCAATTCGGGTAATCGCCCGCTCATCATCAAACAATACTTCTGCTAATGCCTTTGCTAATTCTGTTTTTCCTACTCCCGTAGGCCCGACAAAAATAAAGGAGCCTATCGGTCGGTTCGCATCCTGAAGGCCAGCCCGACTTCTTCGTACCGCATCCGATACTGCGCGAACTGCTTCATGCTGACCGATCAGTCGTTTACCAATTTCGTCTTCCAGTTTAAGCAGCTTGTCTTTTTCACTCTGCATCATTTTGGTAACAGGAATCCCTGTGGAACGTGCGACTACTTCGGCGATGTCGTTGGAAGTTACTTCTTCGTTGGTGAAGCGGTTGGCTTCGGGAAGTTTGTTTAATTTTTCTTCGGCCACTTTCAGCATGGCTTCTTGTTCTTTAATCTTTCCGTATCGAATTTTAGCGACTTCTTCAAAGTCGCTTTCGCGTTCTGCTTTGTCAGCGTCATGCTCTAGTGCTTCAATAGTTTTTTTGATCCCTTGAAGGGTATCTACAATATCTTTTTCGTTTTTCCAGGCAGCAGTAATGGATGCGAGTGACTCCCGCGCATTAGCGATTTGTTCGTTAATGACTGCCAGCTTTTTCTTATTACCTTCCCGTTTAATGGCCTCTCGTTCAATTTCTAATTGGCGGAATTTTCGATCTTGCTCATCAATTTCATCGGGAACCGAATCCAGCTCCATCCGCAATTTTGCCGCAGCTTCATCAATCAAATCAATAGCCTTATCTGGTAAGCAGCGATCAGAAATATAACGATGAGATAACTCTGCTGCTGCAACCAATGCTTCATCCAGAATATCTATTTTATGGTACACTTCATAACGTTCCTGTAGCCCACGAAGAATAGAAATAGTATCCTCCACAGAAGGTTCTTCAATCAATACGGTTTGAAAACGTCGAACCAAGGCTTTATCTTTTTCAAAGTATTTTTGATACTCATCCAATGTAGTCGCACCAATGGTACGCAGGGTTCCACGCGCTAAAACAGGTTTGAGAATATTAGCGGCATCGACACCTCCTTGTCCACCACCCGCTCCGATAAGCGTGTGAATTTCGTCAATGAAGAGAACGATTTCACCATTGGAATTTTCAACCTCCTTGATAACACCTTTTAAGCGTTCCTCAAATTCTCCCTTAAACTTAGCTCCCGCAATCATAGCAGAAATATCAAGGGTGAATATTTTTTTTGATTGTAAATTTTCAGGAACATCTTGCTTGACAATTCGCCAAGCGATTCCTTCTACAATCGCTGTTTTACCTACACCAGGTTCACCAATGAGTAGTGGATTATTTTTTCTTCGTCGAGAGAGAATGTGAAGTACTCGACGGATTTCTTCATCACGACCGATAATTGGGTCAAGTTCTCCAGATTCAGCGCGTTGGTTGAGGTTGATGGCAAATTTTTCCAGTGAATTATACTGGGTTTCACTATGCTGACTTTCTACTTTACGTCCTTTTCGTAGTTCCTCAATGGCGCCGCGCATTTTTTTATCGCTTGCCCCCAGTTCCCGTAAAATTTGTCCTCCTTTTTCTTTTCCTTGAATGATCGCAAGGAGAATCAATTCAATAGAAATAAATTCATCACCGAAATCCTTCAGCATCTTTTTTGCCCGACTCATAGCTTTATTGGCGTTGTCGGTCAAATATTGTTTATCGGTACCTTGTACTTTTGGATACTTCTTAATTTCATCATCCAGTTTAGCATCCAGCATGGCTAAATTGACTTCCATCTTTTTGAGTAAAAAATGGGGGACATTTTCGTCGGTGAGTATAATCCCCTTAATTAGATGAACGGTATCAACAGATTGTTGATCATGTCCACTGGCAATTTGTTGTGCTTTGAGGATCGCATCCTGCGATTTGATGGTGAAATTATCGTATGTCATTTTACTTATATTTTATTTTCGCACCAAGATAAGGAAATTATAGCTAGTGTTAAAGTAATATATACTTTTACGTAGGTGTTATAGCGCTCTTGGTATGGCTTTAAAAGTGTTTCCAGCCCTGTGCTTTTATAGGATGAATATTTCCTCCTTTCGTATGCAGTTTGATACCTTCCGATTTTGCTACCATTTCTCCCATGATATAAATGTCTGGCAAGTATTTTACTTTCTCTATGTCTTTTGGGTCAATCGTAAATAACAATTCGTAGTCTTCACCTCCACTTAGTGCAACGGTAATTGGATCCATACTAAAATCAATTGCTTTTACTTCTGCATCGGGATGAATCGGAACACCACTTTCTTCTACGAGTGCCCCGAGATTGGATTGTTTACAAAGATGAAATACTTCAGAAGCTAGTCCATCAGATACATCAATCATCGAAGTCGGAATTAAGTTCTCTTTTTCAAAAGCAGTAATCATATCATGGCGTGCCTCAGGCCTGAGTTGACGACCGACGAGATAGTTCTGATCTTCTAAATCTACTTTTACACCCGGGTTAGCAAGGTAAACTTGTTTTTCTCTTTCAAGTAATTGCAATCCCAAATAAGCCGCACCGAGATTCCCCGTAATACACAACAAGTCCCCTTCTTTAGCTCCTTTTCGATAGACCAGCTTATTTCGTTCCTGCTGACCAATAGCAGTAACGCTTATAATCAATCCTTTAGGCGAAGAGGTGGTATCTCCACCAACAAGATCTACATTATAAAACTGACAAGCTTTAGCAATTCCCTCGTAAAGCTCCTCTAATGATTCGACTGAAAAGCGATTCGATAAGGCCAGCGATACCGTAACCTGTTTGGGATAAGCATTCATGGCATAAATATCGGATAGATTTACCACAATAGATTTATATCCCAGATGCTTGAGTGGGGTATACATCAGATCAAAATGGATCCCTTCTACCAGCATGTCTGTAGAGACTACGGTCATTAAATTACCATTGTCAATCACTGCAGCATCATCACCTACCGCTTTAACAGTGGACAGGTTTTTATTTTTAAAATTTTGGGTTAAATGATCAATTAATCCGAATTCCCCTAATTCGTTGACGTCTGTTCTTTTTTCTTCCATAGTAACGGATGCGTTTTAGGAGACAAAGTTAACGATTTTATCCTTTCTTCCTATTGGTTAAAATGGGAAGAAAGTACAACGTTCTAACTATCAGAATTTCTAATGTCCACAGCCAATAGGTGATCCATCCGGCATCTCAGGACTACTTGGGAGTTGTAGTGAATTAGGGTCACGTCGAAATTGTTCCATCAACATCAGTGCATAATCACTGGCGCCCAGAGCAAGTTGGCCGGAAGCACTCTTTATCCATTTTTCTAATTCGTATAATTTAAGAATGGCAATACCTCGGACAGCAGCGGTAGCAGAATCGTCTACCGCTAGACCTAGTAATTGCTTTAAGGCTAGTTGAGCAGTGGTCATCTGAATGGCTTGATGGTAATCGTTTGCTGCGGTTGCTTTCCAAGTTACATTGATGAGTTCATCAATTATTTTTTCTAATCCTGGTGCGTCTTTGAATCGCGTTTTTTGTTCCACCAATCGGGCCGCACGTTGTGGATGCAACAGTAGGCGAATACTGGTAGCGGCAGCTGACTCAGCGGCAGCCAAGGGATCAAAGGTCAATCCAGTGTGGGTTTTAAAACTCTCGCGACCACGAAAATAGCCAGGAGGCTTAGGCGGAATGAGTGCTAATAATTGATCCGGAATGGCCAGTGTGGAAGGGTCGAGTGTTTTTAATAATCCATTGAGTGCTTTTAATTGTTGATCTGTCGAGATGATTTTGACTGGAGTTTGTCCATCTCCTTTCACCGCATAAGTATATTCCGTTCCACCAATAATTTTAGCGACTCCTTCCACCTGATATCGATGGGCAAGGTATACAGGAACGAATATTTCTTCCAAGGTTGATAACGGTGTTTTATCCATAATGCTTTGCATACCCAACCTGTTCATAGCGGTTTTTCTGATGTTCAGTATGCGCGATAATTCTGTTACTGGATCAGCACCATTGTCCCAAAGATGCCCAAGTGCGTTCGCGCCGCCGATGGGGCGGGCATCGCGATCAGTTATATATTGATATCCTTTCTGTATCCCTTCTTTGATAATATCATTAAGGGCATTTTCCTCATTTGTTCCGGCAGGAAAGTCTTCATATCCATATCGAATAACCAACTTATCCCAAACGCCTATTTTATCATCATAAGCATTGGAAAAATCTACTGTTCCCTGATCGTTCATGGTAACGTAAGGGTGTGGATAGTCCATTACAGAAGCACGGTCGTAGGTGCTTGCCGCAAAATTATGAGCCAGTCCGAGTGTATGTCCGACCTCGTGTGCAGATAGTTGGCGCAGTCGAGCGAGTGCGAGCGATAGCATTGGGTCATCATCTGATTTAATATTCTCTATGTTGCCAAGTAAACCTTGCGCGATCAGATAATCCTGTCGTACACGAAGCGAACCTAATGAAACATGCCCTTTTATTATTTCTCCTGTTCTTGGATCAATGACGGAGCCTCCGTACGACCAACCACGAGTAGCGCGATGTACCCATTGGATTACATTGTATCGAACATCCAGAGGGTCAGCGTTTTCTGGTAATATTTTTACTTGAAAGGCATTAATATATCCTGCTGCCTCGAAGGCCTGATTCCACCATCGGGCGCCGTCTAATAGGGCGGAGCGAACGGGTTCTGGGGCCCCGGGATCAAGGTAATAGATAATGGGGGTTACCGCTTCACTCCGGTCAGCGGCCTTGTCTTCTTTTTCTAGCCGATGGCGTACGATAAACCGCTTGGTCAAGGGGGTTGCAATTGGGGTGGCGTAGTCCTGATATTGAATACCAAAGTAACCACTTCGAGGATCCATTGTTCTTTTTTTATAGTCATCATCTGGAAGCCGGACAAAAGAATGGTGTTGCCGGATAGTAACTGCCTTTGGTGATGGAACGACCTGTCTTAAATAGCGGCCTGTGGGTTTTCCAGTAAAAGTAAGGGTAGCTTCAAACTCTGAATTATCTGGAAAATTTTTGATGCGAGCGGGATAGAGTGCGGAACGTGTTTTGTCAAGTTTGTAATTTCCTTCCTTGCGGCTGGCCAGTCGGTCGGCGACACCGTGGGCGTCCTGCATTAGGAATGGAGTCAAATTAATAAGGAGTCTGTCTCCAGTTTCTACTATGATATCAAAACCCCACAAAACTGATTCTGCGAATGCTTCTCGTACGGAGTTTTCTTCTGCTGGATTATTGCTGATTGCGCGGTAGTCGTAGTTGGTCTGTGTTAGTAGTAACCTTGGTCCTGAACGGACAAAGCGTACTACCCGATTATCTCCTAACTGCCCTCGGTCTAATCCGATATCATTAGATCCGACTCCAGCAGCGAGTGAATTTACGTAAAGAAATTCTTCATTTAGGTTAGTTACTTCCAGTAATACTTCCCCCTTTTTTTTGTCATTATAAAAAGTGAAAAAGCCATCTTTTTTATCTGCTCCGGAGGTTTGACTAGCGATGGTTTTACTAGCAGATTTAAACGGAGAGTTGAGGGTCGGTGAATTGGTTTTGCAACTAGTAAAACAGAGCAATAATAGGAAAAAGCGGAGGTACTTAATCATGGTATGTTTTTTAAGAAATTTGATAAATCTTGAAGGGGAATTTTTACGCTAATTTACGCAATTTCACGCTGCTTAAGATCAATATTAATTAATATGGCCAGGCTGATAAAAAAGAAGGAGCCTACCTTATCAGTTTCGATTAAATCATTGATAATTAGTAAAAGCGTAACAACCACAATACACATAAAAACGGCCATAATGATGCTGGCGACGAAAGGGTCTGTTTCTCTGTAGTATACAATTTCTACTCGGTATAAAAAGTAAAACAAGATGAGTACAAAAAATATGATTCCCGGAATTCCTTGTTCGACACCTAGCATTAAATAGTAACTATGAATACCCGATTTTTCTGGGTTATCACTGACATAAGTCTCAAATTGTCTAACGGTGTATGATTTATAAAAACCATGAAAATTACCGGGTCCATAACCAAACACCATCCGCTCTTTGATCATATATACGCCGGCAATCCAGCGATAGAATCTTTCCATTAATGACACATCCTCTCCTTTTGTGGTGGCTGCTACTAAGTTGTCAAATTGTTTATGTGAAATTGTTTTTTCAAAATTAGGTGCATAGTCTATATATCTATTATCCTCTAATAAATTATAAGTCAGCATTAGGCTACCAATGAGTGCTACCAATAATGCTAATTTCATCAAGCGAAAACGGATTACCCAGTACGCACCCATTGCAGCTACCAGTGCCAGATAGGCTGCTCTGGTATAGGCAAAAGTAATTCCTAACAGGATTAGAATTAAAATGCCCCAGAGTACAGACCACTTGAAACTATAGCGGGAGTAATAAGATTTTAAATACCAGACAAATGGTGCGAAAAGACAAAGCGTAGCTGCATAGTTGACATGATTGCGATAAAAAGGAACTACGGCAGCATTAATTCTTTCAAAGGCAAAGCCCTCTCCAGCATGTCGGACCAGTACGTAAACAATGGTAATCGCCATAGGGACAGCAATACACCAGATCATTTTTCTAAAAGATTCTGGGCTTTTCAGCAGCATTCCTGCCATGAAAAAGTATACCGCTATATACCAAAATTTAGCTAGTAAAAACTTAGTAGATACGAAGGCATCCGCAGAAGTGAAAACGCAGATAAACGTCCAGAAAAAGTGTAATCCGATTAGAAGTGTAAGTGGATGTGCCGGAAACCCGTACCGAATCGTGGGTAAGTTTTTAAAAAAATATAAAATCCCAACAACCATCAATATCAATACCAATGGCTCAGAAGGTAAATCTGTGGCCAACCCGCCAGGCAGATATAGTTCCATAGAGAAAGGCAGGCAAATCAGCAGGAGATAAAAAACTTTAGAGAAATCTACAACGCATAAATATGCGAGGAGAACACCAAAAGGGATTAGTGAAATTATCTGAATTTGATAGCGGATAGATGCAAAAATACTGGCCAGCGTTATGAACGCAAAAAGGTACATAAAAACCTGCTGAGCATCAATATTCCACTTGGTCAGGAGCCTATCCATTTAATACCTCCTGCCAGTTTATTCGTTTGTAGGTATCTGTTAATACGGCAGCGATACAGCTAAGTAAAAACGCTAGTAAAAATGCTACAATGACAATGATAGATCGTTTAGGGCGAGACTTGTCGCGGGGATAGTTGGCCGTTTCGATGGTATGAATAGCTACAAATTCACTGGAATAAGCAGCTTCGAGTTGCTTGAGTCGTTGGTCTTCATAGCCTATTTCATCCTTTTGAATTTGGTGATAACGGTATAGTACTTCCGTATTGGAAAACCCTTCGGCAAAATTATTTAGTTGCGAACGCAAACTGCCGACTTCAGATTCCAAACCACGAATACGCGCTGTACTATAAATAATCGTATCTTGAGGAACAGCACTATATTTTTTTAGTTCGGTCAGCCTGCCACGTTCTTCCTGCAATTCTGCCGACTTGAGAAGTAATAACTCGGGCAAGTCACGGCTTTGAGTAGCAGGATTGTAAATCCCAAATTGCCGTCGAACTAGGTATAAAGAATCCTCTAAAACGCTGATTGCCTTTGTTCGTTGAGTAATATTATGGCGCATCATTTTTATCTGTTGCTCTTGACTAGAACGAATAATTTCCTGAGCAAATTGATTTACCTTTTCTCTGGCAGCATTGGCAATATGGACGGCTACCTGAGGATCGGTATCTTCTACTAAAATTTGTATAGCATCGTATTTTGTCTTTAATACCTTAAACTGAGAATTAAAGGTTTCCATTACTCGAAAATGCTTTTTGTAATTCGAAGTGTCGATATGGTAATGCTGGTATAAATCGAAAGAATCAATTAAGAAATTAGCCAGTCGCTCCGATTCTGCCAGCGTCATGATCCGATCCATGTCTTCTCCAGTACCATAATAATATCTCACATTATCTTTATTACCAATGGGGCTTGGCTTAGCAAGATCACTGCTAGTGGCATAAAATAAGGTGGTAGATTGGTAATAATTATCCATTCCTAAGGACAGGACAATACTTCCAATTATTGCTATTAGGCAAACTATTAAAATAAATATTTTCCATTTAAAAAGGACTCGAACGACGTCCAAAAGATGCTCCTTTCGCTGCATATTATGTTTAGAATTTGCACAAAAGTAGATATTTTAGTGGTCATTTCAAGTTTTTTAATTCCATTGGACGAATCATACCGCATAAGATGGCTAAACCTATTGCAATTATACCACTCAATACAAATCGTAAACGCCAGTCAAATGGTACATATTCATACATACCCCAACCAGTAAGTGTCACTAATATAGCGTATAAAAATATTCGTAAAATTAACTTTAGGTTAACTTGAAAATCAAATAATTTACGGATTAACCAGAATTGACCAAGCAACACAAAGCCCTGCGTAATTAAAGTAGCAATTGCTGCTCCGACTGCTCCGTTGCTTCGGATGAGTATAAAATTAAGTATAACATTTATCACAATGCCGACCAAAAAAATGAGGTTCATCCGCATGAGCTTTCCCTGCGCAGTAATGAGTGTACTCGTAATATAAGTGCCACTTACGGCAACAAAGGTAAGCATTAGATAACCCAAAACGGTACCCCAATAAATGGTGGCTT
>Ga0079203_1002367_pt1 | contig 12727 bp, 12 predicted proteins | sample PorBlaMBantryBay_FD_68602 | JGI IMG/M metagenome (GOLD analysis project Ga0079203, IMG submission 68602) | Marine algae microbial communities from Bantry Bay - Bantry Bay, Ireland | ecosystem: Host-associated > Algae > Red algae > Blade | place: Bantry Bay, Ireland
CCGTTAGCGATCAGCAAAAAATAAAAACAGCGTTGAAATAAACCAATGAACTTAAAAACATATATACAAGCAATTCAAATTCATCTAATAGAGACACATAGAAATGTGATTGAATGGTTCAGCGAAAATGAAGATGTCAAATCATATATACCAAATGATGGAGGATGGTCAATTTCTGAAATATTAGAACACATTGCTTTAACAAGTCACTTTTTGTTAATACTTATAGATAAGGGCTCAAAAAAAGCACTAAAGAACATCAACGAACTGTCTATAGATGAACTTCTAAAATTAGAGGAACTTAATCTTGAAAAAATAGATAGAATTGGAATGCATAAATCCTTTGATTGGATAAGACCTGAACACATGGAACCAACTGGTGAAAAAGCAGATCAAGAAATTATAGATCAATTAATATCCCAAATGACAAGGTGTCTAAATCAATTAGAAACACTTAAAAATGGTGAAGGATTAAGATATAAAACAACAATGACGGTAGATGGTCTCGGTAAAATTAATGTTTACGAATACATTCAATTTTTAAGCAAACATGCTGAAAGACATATATACCAAATGCAGGAAAATAAAAATGAATTAAACGAAAAAGGTGAAAAGCCGAATCGCTAACATGTGATGATGATGTCAGATTGGCTATCGCCAAATACGCCACGGATCATTATTCCGTTATGGACGATTACCAAAGTAATTGAGATTTGCATTTACTACCAATATTTGGTAACTTAACTAATACAAATTTAAATGGGTAAAAACATATCTGTTGTGTTCGGAGATAATTTTGAAGATTTCGTCTCATCAAAAATTCAATCCGGAAGGTTCTCAAACGCTAGTGAAATTATTAGAGCTGGATTAAGTGCTAGTTATAATAGCAAGTTTCAAGTTAAGTAAGAAGGCCTAAAGTGATATAATTAATATTTAGGAATACACTTTCAATAAATGGTCAAAACAACAAGCAGACAAATATTATGATTTGATTCTTAATGAAATTGAACATTTGGCTGAGAATCCTGATTCTGGAAGGAACTATTCAAATCTAAGACAGAACTATTTTGGCAGTAAAGTGAAATCGCATATTATTTTTTATCTAATAAAAAATGAATCAAAAATTAAAGTAGTTAGAATTTTACATTCGAAAATGGACTTGGCTGAAAGACTAAAAGAATAACCATCCTTAATAAAATGTATGACGATTATATCTGCTCTTGCTTTGCAGAGACGACGCATATACGGAATCGTTACAGTCAAACATAAAATAAAAATGCAGAAATGTACCTTTATATTATTCTTTGTTATTCTGTCTAAAATGGCATTTGGTTCCTGTTCTGGTAAACGATACAACCTAACCGAAATACTTTTAAACACTGAGGATAAACATGCTGTATTTACTTGTTATATAAAAGAAACATATTGGGGATCAGGTGGGTATACCAGCATAGCTATAGTTAATGAAGTTTTCAGAGGTAACCCCATAGATACTATCAGAATTATAACTGGTGGTTTAACGACTGCTGGAGGACGCAAAATTAAACCAGGTACAAACTGGCTAATAATTAGCGAGACAACAGATAATTTGCATTTCACAGCCACTATTTGTCACAATCTCTCCAAGCCTTTAACCCAAGAAGATGTAGGCTGCGGATATCCCCATAAAATTTATGGTAACGATTATATTAAAGTCATAAGACAGTTAGACAGTTTAAATAATTCGCATTACACAGGAAATAAAAGAATTTACCTACAAGACTCATTAATTGCCCAAGGTGATTTTAAAAACGGACTTACCACCGATACTTGGAAGCACTATTACTTTAGTGGACATCTAAATAAACAGAATTTAGAATTAGAAATTGACTACAAAAATGGTGTGCCTAACGGAGAATACATTCGATACATCAAGGATTATTTACCTCTAAAAATAGCATCTAAAATCACGATATTGGATGGTAAAGACATCTCAAAAGAGGTATACGAAGACAGATTCTACCACTATACATACAATGATAATAATGAAAAAATAACGGATTTTCATAGAGTAAATGAAGCGGGGGATACGATTAAAAAATATAGAGAAATAAGCATTTCTAATAATCTTAATTATTACTTCTATGCCGTTTTTAAACATGGAGACTATCTAAACTTAATTGATTCTTCCAGTTATAACAAGCTGTGTCGTGGAACTTATTATAAAGGGGCCAAAGTCGGAATCTGGAAATATTATGATAAGCAAGGGAATTTAATAAACCAAGAATCATATAAATTTATTGATACAGTTAAGAACCAGTTCGTAATTTATGATGATGATGGAAGTATAAAAGTGTTGGGAAAAACAAAGAAAAACAAACAAGTAGGAAAGTGGAAATATTACCATAAAAATCGTTTGGAATACGAAGAATTATACAACGTAAAATCAGAATTAGTTACTAAAACTAGATACTATAAAAACATTGGTAAAAAGGTGACTCCATATATAAATGGAAAGCGAGAAGGGACAGAGCACACATGTTATAAATCTGGTCAGCTAAGCGAACTAACAAACTACTCAGACGGCATTAAACACGGCAAGTATACTAAATTTGATATAGAAGGGAATGTGAGTTACGAAAGCTACTTTAAAAACGGAATCGAATCTACCCTATATAGATCGGATGGTCATGCAAATATTATTAACGGATTTAAAAATGGATACAATACTCAGATAAACCATAAGACAGGTAAAAAAATGTATGAAGGATTAATATGGATGGGATATAGTATAGGCAAACAAATAGCATATAAGGATAATGGTGATTATACAATTACTTATTTAGAAACGGATAAAGATTTAATTATGAAAAGCTGCGATTATCAAATATCGCAAAAAGTAGAGTACTATAATGTAAAAGGTGAACTACTCAAAGTTGACATTAACTCGAATCAATAAATGTCAAGCTAAAAAAACATCCTTCTTAGGACTCGCTCGATGACATCACCATTCCAGTTTCTGAAATGTATAAAGCTAAAATAATTAGAATTGAATACTACAACAAAAAACCCTAATACCAATACATTAGACCAACTCGACGAAATATTTGAAGAGGGACATTAAGAATTTTAATGGGGGTTTATGATAGGGCAGATTAGGATTAAATCAGGTCGTACTCAGCAATTGCTAGGAGATAAGGTCGGTATTACTAAGTCATATATCTAAGATTGAAATCAACATTAAATGAGTTAGAATATCTATCTCTAAAAGCATTGTAGAATTTGGACATGTTGGAAATCTAGAGTTGTAAATTAATCTTGGTTGATTGTTTATATTTTTTAGCTTGCCACGACTCAGTTTTATAAACATCCGCACATCTATGCTCCAGCGATGCATCCCGTTCCTAATAAAAGCCATAAATTGAGATAAATTTAAATCCTATTGAAACTCCATTTACCCGATGCCTTTCTAAATTATAAACCTCAGCGTATAGCCGTAAAGCTAAAACCGGCTGCAGAAAAACTAGTCCGTAAAGAACAGCATCCTTGGATATTTGATGAGAGTATACAGAAGCAAAATAAAATAGGAAAAGCTGGTGATCTAGCGGTTATTTTTGATAAACGTAGGGACGCATTTTTAGCTTGTGGATTCTATGATCCTAGTTCCGCGATAAGAATTAAATTACTGCAATTTTTTGAACCAGCTAAAATAAATAAAGAGTGGTTTGATAAAAAAATCACGGAGGCTTATCACATCAGAAAACCACTTTTAAAATCGAATACTAATGCCTATCGTTTAATTTTTGGGGAGAACGATGGTCTTCCTGGACTCATCGCTGATGTCTATGATCACACTGTGGTCGTAAAATTATATTCAGAAATTTGGTTTCCTTACTTGACGATTATTTTGCCATCGATCATTACTACAGCATCTGTAAAAACATTGGTCGTAAGACTATCTCGTAGTATTACAAAAGTGGCTAATGGTCTAGGAATTTATGATGGAGATACTATTTATGGAACATTAGAACAAGAGAATATTCTGATCCGAGAACACGGAGTTACGTTTAAAGTAAATGTGATCAAGGGCCACAAAACTGGATTTTTTCTAGATCACAGACATAACCGATTAGCGATAGGAAAGATGGCTAGGTTTAAAGATGTACTCGATGTTTTTTCTTACGCGGGAGGATTTAGTGTGCATGCCCTAGTAGGAGGTGCAAAATCTGTAACTTGTCTAGACATCAGTAAGCAAGCATTAGATTTGGCTTCTGCCAATGCGAAATTAAACTCCGAAGAAAATAAACTGCAAGGGATATGCGGCGATGCATTTTCTGTTTTGACAAGGATGATAGACCAAAAAAAGAAATACGATATCATCATCATAGATCCTCCAGCTTTTGCAAAACGAGCCAGCGAAATCAACAAGGCAAAAGACTCGTATTCTAAATTAGCAAAACTAGGGAGCCAGTTAATTAAACCAAAAGGAATATTAATATTAGCCTCTTGTTCGTCCAGAATTACATCAGATGTATTTTTCCAAATAAACGATGAGGCTTTAAAAGATACATCTCTGACCCTAATAGAAAAAACCTTCCATGATATCGATCATCCCATAGGGTTTAAAGAAGGGGCTTATCTAAAAGCAGGATATTATCAGTCATGATTATTGTAAAATAATTCATAATTTAGAACTAATAATTTATCCAAAAAACACCCTATGAAAGACACCTCGCATCACGACGATAGGATCGCACAGATGACTTTTGCATCTGTTTATCCTCACTATGTCGATAAAGTAGAAAAAAAAGGAAAAACAAAAGATGAGTTACATGAGGTTATCCACTGGCTGACTGGTTATGATAATAGAAAACTCGATAAGCTGATAAAGGATAAAGCAACGTTTAGAGAGTTCTTTAACAAAGCAAAAATAAACCCTAATGTAAACCTAATTACAGGACTCATATGTGGTTATCGCGTAGAGGAAATAGAAAACCCTATGACCCAAAAAGTGAGATATCTCGATAAGCTCATAGACGAACTCGCCAGAGGAAAGAAAATGGAAAGCATACTACGTACACCTAAATAATGCCATTTGTCCATATTAACACCTCTCAGCACATAATTATTCCCTTAAGGGTTTTATTTTCGTGGAAAATTATAGGATATGAGTCAAGCGATAAAAAACCTCGAACCACAATCTTTGTGGAGTCATTTTGCAGATTTAAATGCGGTGCCTCGAGCTTCTAAAAAAGAGGAACGTGTAATCCAGTTTATAGTGGATTTTGCTAAATCTTTAAATTTAAAATATATCGTAGACGAGGTGGGAAATGTAATCGTAAAAAAACCAGCCACCCCTGGAATGGAAGATCGCCAGGTCATAGTTCTACAGTCGCATCTGGACATGGTACACCAGAAAAATGCAGATACTAATTTTGATTTTGATAAGGAAGGAATAAAAATGCTGGTGGATAACGACTGGGTCCGTGCTGATGGAACTACTCTAGGTGCGGATAACGGAATTGGAGTCGCGACGATCATGGCAGTACTTTCCAGTGATACGATAAAGCATCCCGCTGTAGAGGCATTATTTACGATCGATGAGGAGACAGGAATGACAGGAGCGTTAGGACTAAAAGGAGGTCTTCTAGAGGCGACCATAATGCTAAATCTAGATACTGAGGATGATGAAGAACTGACGATCGGATGTGCAGGAGGTATAGATGTTACTGCAAAAGGAAAATATGAGATGATGGATACTCTAGAAAGCTCATCGGGTTTTAAAATATCAGTAAGTGGACTTAGTGGAGGTCACTCAGGAATGGATATCCATAAGGGTTTAGGAAATGCTAATAAGTTGATGAATAGAATCTTATTGGCGATAAGCAAAGAGATAAAATTATTTGTAAGTACTATAGATGGTGGAGGATTACGTAATGCCATACCTAGAGAATCTTTTGCTGAGATCACAATAGATAAAGGTGATGAAGACGCTTTTAAAAAAATTATTTCTGTATTATCTCAGACGATTAAAGAAGAGCATGATACCACAGATGCGGAACTAGAGATAGAGATACAGTCTATCACTTCTCCTAATAAAGTTGCGACATCAGAATTTTTATTCCAGTTTTTAAGATCGGTTTATTCTTGCCCTAATGGAATTTATAGAATGAGTCCAGACATCGCAGATCTGGTTCAGAGTTCTAATAATCTGGCTAGAGTATTACTAAAAGAGGGTGGATATGAGGTGCTGTGTCTGACACGATCATCTGTAGATTCGGAAAAAATGGATCTAGCTCAGGCTGTGGCTTCTGGTTTTGAGATGATGGGAGCAGAAGTAACGCACAGTGGTACGTATCCTGGATGGACTCCTAAGCCTAAGGCTGCGATTATAAAAATGATGAGTGATCTATACACGGAGATGTTTGATGGTGAGCCTCATGTAAATGCTTGTCACGCAGGATTAGAATGCGGAATTTTAGGAACTAATTATCCGGGAATGGATATGATTTCTTTTGGTCCTAACATCAGAGGAGCTCACTCTCCAGATGAGAGAGTACAGATAAGTTCTGTACAGAAATACTGGAAGTACTTCTTAAATGTTTTAGAAAGAATTCCATTAAAAAATTAATATGAGAAAAATCTTATTGTTTTTTCTAATGATTGGATCAGGCTATTTGCAGGCACAAAATTTTTGTGGGCCTTATCAGATATCTACTGAGTTTGCCGGAGTTACTATTTATGGAAATGCAGATATAGAAATAGATGGTCTTCCGATCAGTAATGGAGCCACATTAGTTTTTGTAGATGAGGATAATAATTGTGTTTCTGATCCTGTCACATGGACGGGGCTAGATTTATCTATTTTGATAAATGGAGAAAGTAATGGTATAGAAGGGTATAAGATAAATGAGGAACTGAGATTACTCGTAAGTCCTACGGATAGTTGTTATCAGGAGGCATTCCAGTTTCAGGGTTTTAGTACGGGTAACGATGTAGTTTATAATTATCAAGCTTTTGGCAATTATGATATTTTTGGGTTTAGATCTGAGTCGACTAATTTTAGTTTTTTAAACTCTTCTAGTACTGGAGCCGATTGTGGTGATCCTACGGGTAGCATAACGGTTAGTGTATTTGACGGGACGAGACCATATACTTATGAGTGGTCTCATGATACGATGGTAGTGGAAAATACCGCTATGGAATTAGACACTGGACTTTACACGATTACGATTACGGATGCTTTTGGGTGTAGTATAATAGCTACAGAAGTGGTGGAGACAGCAACGCCTCCGATCGCTTTTGAGTTTGCGATAGACACGACTCAGGTATTATGTACAGAACTAGTTTTGCAAAATGCATTGCCGTGTCCTGGATGTGTATATGAGTGGAGCACAGGTGTCACTGCCGATGCAATCACAGTTACAGATGATAATACTTACTTTGTTACGATCACTGCAAATGGTTGCGAAACCCAAGACTCTATCGAAGTAAGTTTTTCTGAACCACTATCGCTAGAGCTAACGGTTTCTGATTTTTTTGTTTGTATGGGAGATACGATTTTATTGTCTGCTAGTGGAGCGATAAATTATGACTGGACATATGCAGATACGGAAGTCTTAGAACCTATGGAGGGTATAACCCAAGCAGTCGTAAATGGCTTGACCACATTTAGAGTAATAGGTCGAGATCTTTGCTTTACAGACAGTATTTTTGTGACTGTGGATTTATGGCCGCTTCCATCTGCAGGTTCTACTCAGTGTATCGCTAAGGGAAATTTTGCGGTTCAGTTAGAAGCGTCTGGTGCGGTAGAATATTTATGGGAAGATAATCCTGTGGGTCCCGTAAGTGATGCCACGATTCCTAATCCCACCGCAAATCCTACTGAGACGACGGATTATTTTGTAAATTTTGTGGACGAAAATGGATGTCCGACTCGTGGATCTGTAACCATAGAAGTCATCGATGATATCGTCGCGAGTATTCCTCTGTATAATGTGATCACGCCTAATGGTGATGGAAAAAATGACGTTTTATTTTTTGATAAATTAGAGACGGCTTTAGAAACAGAGTTGATTGTTTTTGATAGATGGGGTAAGGTGGTTTTTGAGACAGAGGCTTACGCCAATGATTGGAGAGGAACAAGAACATCAGGTGGAGCATTACCTGGGGGATCTTATTATTATATACTTACAGTAAATGGAATTCCTTTAAGAAGTAAACTAACGATCGTATATGAATAATAAATGTAAATACATCAGCTTAGTTTTATTATCCCTTTTTAGCTTGCAAGATTTGTCAGCTCAGTTGCTTAACGAATTTGTATCCATCACGATGAGAGATCATGTGTACTGGAATCCAGCTGCGATAGCAATAGATGGAAGGCCATCTGCAGGTATTATCTATAAGGATGTACATATGGGTCTCGATCAGTCTCCACTGCATTACTCTGCAAATTATCAGCATCCAGTAAGATTTCAGAATTCTGCTTTTTCTGCGATACTCAGAAAAGATTATTTAGGAGACTTACGTCAAACTCAAATTTCCTTCGGGTATAGGTATACGTTATTTAATCATAGACTGGATGATCAGCGATTATTTTTAGGTTTATCTACTGATTTTATGCAAGATAGATTACTAGCAGAAAATCATTTTGTAAAAGATGTCGACGATCCACTAATCTTACTAGAAAACGAAAACGCTTATAAATTTGATATTAACGCTGGAGTGTTTTATCAAATCGATTTTCCTAGTGAGGATATCCATGGTTCTTCTACCATTACTGCCGGCTGGGCATTAAATAATTTACGTGCTGGAGAAAATGTTTTCTTAGACACGATGGATATCGTCCGTACGGATCGCAAGAGACATTCTTTCACAACAGTGGGATGGTTAAAAGATTTCCCTCTCTTTGATCTAGATGTCAGGTATTTTAATTCTTGGGCACTTAGTAATGATATGAATCACACGATGTTACTGAGTTTAAAGGATGTATACTATCAGAGTTTTACGATAGGGTATAGCACTTCTAATGATTTGATACTGGGATGGGGTTTTGATATGACGGACTATGATGATGCAAAAGTAGAGGCAGATATTAGTTTCTATTATGGACTGGATCAGATATTAGAAACTAATCGGAATGGTTTGCAAATTTCTATTAAATACCTCTTTGCCCCTAAACCCTGGACGACCTCAGATTTCCGGTAGACAAGATGCGTAACAAGTTTGGTTGTTAAATTCGATGTCTTAAATACTAGACAAGGATTAATTACGAAAATATTCGTACAAATATTTGTAATTACGAAATAGTTCGTATATGTTTATAGTACGAAAGTTATCGTATTATAAAATTGTCTTATGGGAATCACACAAAAACCTACAGAATCCGAACTAGAAATACTACAGCTCCTTTGGAAAAGAGGACCTTCCTCTGTAAGAGAAATAAATGATTTGCTAAATGAACAAAGAGAAGTAGGGTACACTACTTCTTTAAAGATTATGCAAATCATGAACGAAAAAGAATTAGTAACTAGGGATACGTCTAGTCGTACCCACATTTATAGAGCAGCTATAAAAGAAGAAGCCACTAAACAGTCTTTACTAAAAGAGTTTATTACAAATACCTTTAATGGTTCTGCAAAAAATCTTGTGATGCAAGCACTGGGTGGTACAAAGACTTCAAAGAAGGAGCTCGATGAAATTAAAAAGTTGATTAAGGAAATTGAAAAGAAAACTAAAAGCTAATCATGACTAATCTATTAAGCGAGAATGTAATTTATGCTATTAGCCAAACCGTGATTCATTCTTTTTGGCAGGCATTAATAATCGGGGCGTTATTATTTGTTGTATTGAAAGTTGTCGACCCTAATAAAGCGGAACTTAGATATTGGTTTTCTATCAGCGCATTGGCTTCGACCTTTATTGCGGCATTATATACCTTCATATATTTTCTTTCTCCAGCACCAGAATCAGAAGTAATATTTAGTGGTACATGGGAAAATACTGCTGCATTTTTAACAAATCAATCCGTTACAAGAGAGTCCCTAACCGGTTTTATTATAGATTACCAAAGGTATATTTCCAATTTTTGGATTATCGGAGTAGTCTTATTGATGATAAGATTAATTTTTGGAATCGCTAGACTTCAATTCCTATCTCAACGATCATCCTTAATTCAGAATAGCCAATTGGACAAAATTTTAGTCCGATTAAAAATAAAAATGGAAACCGATCAGTCTATTTCGATACATGAGTCTAGTCGTACATCAGCACCGATTACATTTGGATTTTTTAAGTCTTTGATATTGTTACCTATCGGAATCGTAAATAGACTCACTATAGAAGAAGTAGAAACGATAATTGCTCATGAGTTATACCATATTAAGCGATATGATTTCCTTATCAATATATTTCAATCCTTAGTGGAAACTGTTTTTTATTATCATCCTATAGTATGGTGGATATCCTATAATATTAGACTGGAGCGAGAACATAGTTGTGATATCGTGGCGATGGAATATTGTAATGGAGAAGTAAACTATGCAAAGCTCTTAGTAAAACTACAAGAGATACAATTATCTAATCTACCTCATTTAGCAATGCCATTTTCTTCAAGAGAAAATATTTTTACTAACCGCATAAAAAAAATATTAAACATGAAACAAAGTAATCTCAATTTGAGAGACAAGCTTCTAGCCACCTTATTAGTTTTATCTGTTTTTGCCTTCTTTTCTTTTACCACTTTTGGTGAACGAGAAATTATAAATATTCCCCCGATCGATAATATTGCTTCCATATTAAATGACTGGGAGCATGAAGACGTCTCTTTAATGCTCAAAGAAATGAAAGTAGATACCACTCCTTTTAAGGAAGATTCTAAGGAATTTGATATTACAATTAGCAGTAATGAAGAATTAGTCCAGATAGATTTAGAAAACGGTGAGATTACCCGATTAATGGTCGATGGAGAGGAAGCATCTCCTTCTAAATTTGAGGAGTACAGTGATTATTTAGAATTTTTAAATTTGGATATTAATCTTCCGGATTTTCCAGGGATTTTTAAAGATGGTAATGAGGATGAAGATGGCTTTGCTTATTATTTATAAGATGAAGATGGTTTATTTGAATTTTCACTACCTGATTTGGAAAATGGTGGCATTACAGATTTTGGTCATGCATTCGAATGGGATCAAGACATGGAAAAATTTGTAGAAAGTATCGATGCCGATTCGGAAGTTCTCAGAATTAAATTGGATTCCATGAAAAAGGGATTGAAAAAAATTCAAAAGTTAAAACTAAGACCTAATGGAGATTGGGATAGTATCGAAGAAATTTTTAAACTCAAGAAGATGCCTAATGGAGATTTTAAGTGGGTAGAAGAAATGGTTGATGTTAGAAAATTAGAAAACTTTAATAGTAAACGATTTGAAAATCTCAAACGATCAGGTCCACAATGGCATTCCTTTAAAAATAAATTCCCTGACCACATCGCTAAACCAGATTTGGGTGGATCAAAACCAGCAAATAAAATTGAAAAAGAATTAAACAGAGATGGTTTGTTAGAAGTAGGTAGTTATAATAAGGTGGAATTGACCATGAAGCATCTAAAGATTAATGGAGATAAACAACCTAAAAATCTTCATTCTAAATACATGAGTTTGTATGTAAACTTGACTGGATTCCCCATGACCAAGAGTACAAAACTAGAATTCCAGTTACAAGGAAAGAAAACAGCATTCCCACGAACTATTTAAACAATAGTGCATAATGTTACGCATACATAATTTTAAGTAATATGTTCATTATCAGGACTGTAAGTAAAATTGCAGTCCTGATTTTTTGTACAATGCCATGTAATTGTATGACTTGATTTAGGTGATAGCCCTTACATTTGGGGTAATATCTATTATTTTAATAGATTTTCAATTTTGTTTTGCAGCATTTAGTCTGTTCATTGTATTATAATATTGAGAACTGTTTTATAAGAGGGATAGAAAATTATCATGAAAAGAGAACCACTATATCGAATGATTATAAATCAGATAGCCATTTGTATTATGATCATACTTCTTCCTATCGTTGTGATTGGACAAACAGAAATTTGTAATAATGGAATCGATGATGATAATGATGGCCTTATTGATTGTTTTGATGATGATTGTTGCGATTTTGCAGATTGTAGTAGTTTCTGGTATTCAGCTTGCCCTACATCCGGCTGTCAAATCACTAGTAATCCTCAAATTCCAGTAGAACGTATAGATATCTATTCAGATACTCCTTTAAATACTTTTCAGAATATAGTAAGCGGTGATTTGGATAAAGATGGAATAAGTGAAATCGTCTGTACCACTGAAAACTTTGGTACAGGGAGTAAATTTATTATGGTTATTAATGGTCAGACAGGAGTTCTTATCCGACAAATTGCACTACAAACGGATATTCTTTTCCACCGTATTGCTATTGGTGATGTTGTATTGACTAATACCACTGTAGAAATTTTAGTTTATGATGATAATGGTGTAAAATGTTTTGACTTAAACGGGAGCTTATTGTGGTATTATGAAAATGTAAATGGAGAAAGCTGGGACTGTTTAAGTATGGCAGATTTTAATGAGGATGGTCTTCCAGAAGTGTATGGGGGCAATACAATTCTTAATGGTCAGAATGGAAATATTCTTGTTGATTTGCCGGGACACCAATATTCCCCTTCCTTAAAACCTGCTTTTGCAGTAGAGATTTTAGATAA
>Ga0079203_1002369_pt1 | contig 12726 bp, 10 predicted proteins | sample PorBlaMBantryBay_FD_68602 | JGI IMG/M metagenome (GOLD analysis project Ga0079203, IMG submission 68602) | Marine algae microbial communities from Bantry Bay - Bantry Bay, Ireland | ecosystem: Host-associated > Algae > Red algae > Blade | place: Bantry Bay, Ireland
ATTACTTTTTTCTATAAGTTATATTTAGAACTGGAAAACGATCGTCATGACCAGAGCTAGGTTTATCAAGGGACTTTCTATTACTACGGTGATCACTGTGGCTATACTCTTTTTGATTAATTTTCTACTCGGTGCTCAGGCAGACTGGATGATCTCTATATATGGGATGTTGTCCTTTACGGCGATTTCGATATTTATGTATTTTTTAGGGGATAGAGCAGTTTCCTCAGCGGATAAATTTCAGTATATCCGACTGATTATATTTAATACTATATTAAAGATTTTTGTAAGTTTTCTGGTCGTGGGACTTTACTTTCATTATGCCTCACCTACTAATAACTTCTTTATCTTATTATTCCTGATTTCTTATTTATCGTATACCATTTTTGAAACCTACTTTATGGTACAGCAGAGTAAATAGATTAAAAATCATTTCTCCATGATTAAGGACATATAAAAAGCATCTATGAATAAATAGATGCTTTTTATTCTTAACCACGAGGGTTTCCTAGTTTTTATTATTTGATTTTTTTTTGTATTGAATTTTCTTCTAGCTATCCGGATCTATTTTATTACCTCCCTTTCTTATCTTCTATGAGATAGTGTTTTTCAAAAAATGCTCGATACTGTAGAACCTCCTTACGCTTTGCTATTTCTCTATAGTTTTTCTGAGTAGCAGCAAAAACATCAAAGCCTATTTCGTCAGGATCGATGAAGTCTTTACCGTTAGCTAGGACTCCATTATAGTAAGCCATTGCCTTAGTTTTATTTTTAAACTTTCTGACTAACATTAATTGGGTTCCGATATCCTGATTTAAAGGAATATCAGAGATACGGAGCTTTTCGTTTTTATGATATTTTTTATTGTACTGACTGATTTTCCCTTCTGCATTTTTTAAGACATCATCAGAGCCATCATATAATACGATCAGTACATAATGTAGCTTATCATCATCTAAAGTAAATAGATCATCTTCTTCGTCATACAGACTTTTATTAAAAGCCTTACTATCGCCTCGCAGGAATCTGAGTATCTCTTTTGCTCTGGTCTCTTCTTTAGTGTTAGGATATCTAGAGATCACTGTCTGTAGAGATTTTATATACTCATCTTTACCGTTTACACTACCGATCGACATCGCTTGTAACAGTGCAAATTTAGGTAGTAATGGATGCGTGTTTTCTAGCTTTTTATAAGCCTCATCTACTCTGGTTAATACCTCTAGGTGATTTCCCTGGTTAAATATATCGTACGTTTCCGAATAAAAAATATCGTTCTTGTTGACTTCATTATTAAGATTTTCTACATAATTAGGATCAGTAATCGACTTTGTAAATTTAGCATCTGGATATTTTATCCCTAATTTCTTTTTATACTGGCTAGCTAGGCTAGTATTCCCGAGTTCTATATGAGCTAGATATAAATAAAACATCGCGTCTACCTCATAAGAGGTTTCTGGATAGTCTCGTAATAGTGTTTCTAGTGTGCTTACGGTTTTAGGGAAATTTTGGATTTTATCACGATAAGCTTTTCCTAAAGCAAATAAGGCTTCTTCTCTTCTGTTATGGACTTTACTTTTTTGGTCAGGAGTCATCGGAATCGTACGTAGCAGCCCATTTACAGCCTCTTCTGTAAGATCTTCTTCCACTTCCTCCTCTTCGGACTCATCACCATCGTTTATAACTCCAGGACGGTTAGATCGTCTCCAGTGATCTGTAAGATTCCTTTCTCCCCATTTTCTTTGGAATAACTTCTTTCCTGTGAGAACGATAGTCTTATTATAAGCAAAAAAGTTACTTTCTGAAGCACCGAATCCCTTATTTAATTGCTTCTTAGGGGCAGAAGTTTTTTTGTTTGGATTCTCTTTTGATTGTGCTATCTGTTGCTCTGCTATTGGGGTTAGTATTTTTCTTTGCTGATCTGGGGTAAGACTACTCAGCATTAGTAAGCTATCTTGTAAAGCGATGATTTCTATATTAGAAGCGATTTCTACTAGTGAAGTAGCGTACTTTTTAACATCAAAATACCTTAAATCTTCCTTAGGCATAACCGTAAGTGTCGAATCAAAATAATTTTTAGATGGACGATATTTTTCATTAGAGTAATACAGCGTTGCTATGCGGTAATAAGATTCTACTTTTTGAGCTTTGTTAAAGGTGTTTTCTCTAATGGAAGATTGGTAAGAGGCTATGGCGCCGTCGATATCATTATCTGCTTCTTTAATTTCTCCAATTGTGTAATGAACCTGATCTTTAAAATCAAAATTCTTTTTGTCCTTAAGCATTTTCTCTAATCTAGAGATTACAGAGGATTTACTGATTTGACCTGATTTCCATTCGGCTTTAGCCAGATTAAGCTTAGAGTTAAACTCCATAGAGTAATCAGGCTTATATTTTTTTACTTCTGCAAAAGCGGCTTTAGCCTGAGCTTCCTGACCTAGTTTCTGGTATACCTGTCCCATGATGTAGGCATATCTCGCTCTCAGTTTTTTATCACCAGTGACATCGATGGCATCTCTTAAATGTGGAATAGCCTGAGCATAATCTTTTTGTCTGAGGTAAAGATGGGCTTTGGCAGCAGGGATTTCTTTTTTGATATCATCTCCTGTAGGGTACTCATTTATGAGTTTATCGAGGAAGAAATTTGCAGAAAAATAGTTATCTCTTTCTATGTACGTACGTGCAAGCCAGTAAACCCCTTCATGGAAAGCGGGCTTATGTTTAAATAATCCACCACCATCGCTGATTTTCTTTTTTTCTTTGGGTTTATCTTCTACGATATCATCCTCGTCTTCCTCATCAGTGACGTCTTCTTCTCCAGTTTTAGCGATCTCTGTTTTTTCTTCTTTAGGAGTTTTAAAACGAGTATACTCAGCCTCTACTGCGGCTAGTCTTGTTTCTAGTTCGATTTCTTTCTGACTCCGTGGATCGGCTTTAGGATCTTTTTTAACTCTTTTCTTATTCTTCCTTGCTTTATCTCTTGCCTTTTTTTCTTGTTCTTTTCTTTTTTTAGTAGCCTTACGTAGATCCTCTTTTAGATCTTTGATATCATCTTTATACTTCTCTGTTTTTTTTCTTTTTTCTTTTTTGGTTTCATCCCGATCTTCTTTAGTTTCTGCTCTTTCCCTTTTAGCCTTTTTGATATTATCTTCCTTTAGCTTTTTGTCCTTTTCTCTTTCGGCTTTTTTCTCATCCTTTGATTTCTTTCGATTTTTACTTGCATTGTATAATCGACTCTTAGGATCGTTAGGGTCAAACTCTTCATTAAAATATTCAAAAGTCTCTTCTGCGGTTTCAAAATCTTGCTTTAAAAATTGGGCTCGACCCAGCATAACATAACAGTCATCTACCCAGTGACTCGGCTCATGTAATCTGGCTACTTTTGCCACTTTTTTCATTACGATTTCCATGTCTCCGGCTACCGCAGCTGGATTTTCTACATCAGTATATGGGTATATCTCCAGGATTTCAGAATAGTCAGGCTGATGCATTTCGTTCAGCACCTTTGTATTCTTTTTCATGAGCTCGTTAGCATTCCAGTAACCATTATACTTTGCGGTTACATTATGGTAAAACTTCTTTACCGCTCCGACCTCCTGATCTCCTTTTTTCTTTTTAGTAACACATCCTGTTATCACTATAAATGAGAGCAAAATGATGCTTAATATTTTAAAGTTCTTCACTTATTTATTTTACTGTAAGTAAATCGAGAAACTGCTTTGTGGATAAAAACTGATATCTAGTTATTAAAAGGGGTTTCTAACAACTTATATAACTATTTTAGTGCAAATTTATTTTAAATTTTTCATACTTAGCTAATGTCTGAGGAGGTAAAAAAAAGCCGATCTTTTATCGATAAACTAAAAGATCAATATAGGATGGTCGTTTTAGAGGAAGAAACACTGAGCGAGGTGCGTTCTTTTAACCTTAGTTTACTAAGTGTATACATTACTATTTGCTCTGCATTTTTGCTCACATCAGCTATAATAACCTCTCTCATTATTTTCACGCCTGTAAAGAGATGGGTTCCGGGTTATGGCAATGTAAATAATAGTATGGAGTTTCTCAATTTAAAAAATGAGGTAGAGGATCTAGAAGGGATCATAGAGACCCAAAATGTATACATAGATGGTTTAAAAGAAATGGTGAGTGGTGGAGAGATTCCTAAGGATATACATCCTGATACCTTAGATATGGGTACTTCTACAACATCAGGAATAGCTGTGGGAGATGGACAGTCATCATCATCTGGAGCTAACTTATCACGTAATGCACTAAGCCATATTTATCTTAATCCTCCTCTGAAAGGAACGATCAGTTCGGGTTATTTAAGTGTACCAGATCACCTAGGAGTAGATATAGTAGCCCCAGAAGGATCACCTATAGTAAGTATCTTAGAAGGGATAGTCGTTTCATCTGACTGGACTATAGAGACAGGACATTCCATTACGGTCCAGCATCCGGATAACATTATATCTGTATATAAACATAATGATCGACTTCTTAAAGTAACAGGAGATCGTATAAAGCAAGGAGAATCTATTGCGATAATAGGAAATACAGGAAGACTGACTAGTGGTCCTCACTTGCATTTTGAATTATGGTATAATGGTAATTCTGTTAATCCTGCTAATTTTATAGATTTTTCTAAATGATAAGAACTTCATGAGTAAACTTAAAGATATAAAAGACCAACAGGGTAATACTGCGAGTCCTATCTTACCGGACGATGTAAAAAACTACCTTATAGACATAGATGGGACGATCACTGATGATGTTCCTAATGAAGAACCTGAGCGTATGGTTACTTGTGAGCCTTTTCCAGATGCCTTAGGAATTTTGAATAAGTGGTATGATCAGGGACATATTATCACGTTTTTTACTTCTCGTACGGAAGTGCATAGAGCTGTGACAGAAGCCTGGTTAAATAAGCATAATTTTAAGTATCATGGCTTGCTGATGGGAAAACCAAGAGGAGGAAATTATCACTGGATCGATAACCATATGGTCCGAGCGACTAAGTTTAATGGAAATTTTACAGATTTGATCGTAAAGAAAAAAAGTATAGAAGTTTTTAAGCGATAGGTCTACTTAAACTTCTCTTTTTATGACATCATTTACGGCGTTTTCTAAATCAGGATGCGTAAAAGTAAAACCTAGTTTTTCTAACATACTGGGGATCACCCGATTACTGTTTAAGATTACGGCTGACATTTCTCCTAAAAATAATTTCATCATAAATTTAGGGACAGGGTAGACTAAGGCATATGATGCGATAGCTTTTTTACATGCGATCATAAATGCTTTGTTAGTCAGAGGACTCGGAGTGACACCGTTTATAATCCCACTGTAGGATGCATTAGAGATACACTCATAAAATATTTTACTTAGATCCTCTATGTGTATCCAGGAATAATAATGCTGACCATCCCCAAAATAATTTGCTTGTCCTAGTTTTATAGGAAGAATAAATTTCTGTAAAGCACCTCCTTTAGATGAGATAACGATTCCGATACGGATTATGCATAGACGATCGCAGACGTCATCTAATGTCTGTGCAGCCTCCTCCCATTTTATACAGCATTCTACCATAAAAGAGTCTTGTTCTATAACGGTAGATTCTGTCAGTTTTACATCTCCACGATCGCCATAAATACCTATCGCTGAAGCAGAGGTGTACGATTTTAGACGCAGTCCTTTTTTAGTTAGTCCTTTTTTAATGAGCATCGTACTATCGACTCGGCTATCTATGATTTCTTTTTTACGTTTATCTGTCCATCGTTTATCTGCGATTCCGGCTCCTGTAAGATTTATAATATGATCTACTTCTAGAGCCTCATCTTCTATGACTCCGGCAGTGACATCCCATTTATAATATTTAAAATGAGGATGCGTTTTAGCAGATCGACTTAGGATGGATACAGCATACCCTTGCTGATATAAATCATCCGCGAGGAACTGACCTACTAGACCAGAACCACCAGCGATTAGAACTTTCTCTTTTGACATATAATCTATAATAGTTTAATATGCTGATTTGTTTTTATCTTGGAGTTGATTTATGCATAAGTATTACATAAATTACCCCAAAGGGTGGAAGTATCCATTGTTATAAATGGCTGATGATGGCTTGTATTTTATCGGATTATCTCTTTAAGGAGTTAGAACGCATTGGGTTAAACCCAATGAGAACCTTTTTTTTAAAGAGCTTTTTTATCAAGATAAGATGTAGTATCTCAGCTCTTGTTTTTAATTTTTAAACGACTATTTATTTGCATAAGGATGAGGATAATCTGTAGAAGCTTTTTCTTTTTAGTCATACTATCATTACTTTTTTCATGCCGTACGGAACCACGAGGAACAGACTCCTCTGATCGTAATGCTGAGCTCAGTATCCGACTAAAACGAGATCCTGCTAAGCTTAATCCGATGACTTATCCATCTACTCTGGCTAGAGAAGTACATCAGTACATTCTGGTTCCTTTGGCAGATTTTGATCCTGTAAGTTTACAGCTCCGACCGATATTAATAAAAGATATACCTGTTGCTCAGCCGATAACAGAAGGGGTATTTAAGGGTGGAGAAAAATATACTATAGAATTTCTTCCAGAAGCAAAATGGGATAACGGAAAACCCATTACTGCAGAGGATTACTTATTTACGATAAAGACGATTAAAAACGAGCAGATAGATGCTCGAGGATGGAGAGCTTATTTTGAAGATCTGGTGGATATCATAATAGATCCAGAAAATGATCGCAAATTTGATGTGATTTTAAAGAAACCTTACATGCTCGCTGTAGAGGCTCTAGTTACAGCAAATTTATTTCCTAAGCATATTTACGATCCTAACAATGCTACTAATATTTTAAGTGTAGATGGTACCGTATCAGAGGAGGGTAAAACACTCGACTCTACTTTTGTAAAGAATTTTAATGGCGTCGTCCACTCCAGAGAAATAGTAGAAGGAGCGGGTCCGTATAAGTTAACGGGATGGGAAACAGATCAGTTTTTAACCCTAGAACGTAAAGAAAACTACTGGGCCAGTAATAGTAATAATCCCTTTTTACAAGCACTTCCACAGACGATCATTTTTAAAATTGTTCCTGAGGAACTATCAGCATTAACCCTTCTGGAGTCTGGAGATATAAATGTGATGACAGGAGTGTCCAGTGCAAACTTTAAAAAACTAAAGTCTAAATCCGCAGAGGAGAATAAGTATAATTTCCACACACCGCAGTTGATTTTTTACTATTATCTACTGGCTAATAATGAAGATAAGATATTGGCTGATGCCAATGTCAGAAAGGCTCTAGCTTACTTAACTAATGTAGATCAGATGATTTCCAATTTTGAAAATGGAAATGCCACGCCGCAGGTAGGTCATTTTCACCCTACTAAAACTTATTATAACGATCGGTTAAAACCCATCGGATTTGATCTGGAAATAGCTAATTCATTATTAAATAAATCGGGATGGTTAGATAGTGATGATGATGGTCTTTTAGATAAAGTGATAGACGGAAAAAAGATGGATTTAGATTTAGATATACTAATATCTAAATCGGAGTTAGGTAGAAAAGTATCTCTGATGTTACAGTCAGAAGCAAAAAAAATAGGAGTAAATATAGAGCTAGTTACTAAGTCAGGTGGAGAAATCAGAGCAGATACAAAAAGCGGAAACTACCAGTTAAATACCGCTGCAGTTAGACAAGGTGCAAATGCTGATGATCCATATGCACGATGGCATAGTGAGGGGGCAAGTAACTTTGCAAATTATTCTAATAAAAAAGTAGATGCTCTTATAGACGAGCTCAGGTTAATTACTAGTCCTGAAGATAGGGATGCTATTTATAAAAAGATACAAGAAGAGATGTACGATGATGTACCTAGTATTTTCCTCTATAGTCCTAAGGAGCGGATTATCGTTTCTAAAAATATATCAGCAACGGTTACTCCTAAGCGACCAGGTTATCTTGCAAACACATTTGCTACGGAAAAGGTAGCGTTAGAAAAATAGAGCAACCTTTATATGATGCTGGAGTATGTACTAAAACGATTTTTTTCTTTCGTACCTACTTTATTTATAGTAGCGGTAATCTTATTTTTTATTAAGACTATACTACCCGGAGATCCAGTGGATAAAATGATGATGGTCGATGGCGAATTAGATATTGAATCCCCAGCATATCTATCAGAGTATAAAAAAGTACAGCAGAGGCTAGGGTTAGATGAGCCTGCTTTTTATTTTTCTATAGTTCCCTATTCTTATCCTCAAAACTTATCGGGTATTATCCCGCAGTATAGTAGAAAAAAGGTGATCGATGACTATCATAAAACTCATCGATTTGAGCGACCCAGAATCGATTGGAACGGGAGCCAAAATCAATTCCACATATGGATAACCTCATTTATAAAAGGAGATTGGGGGCAGTCTACTATCGATCAGAAACAAGTTTCCTCTAAGGTAAGTGTCGCTATAAAATGGACTTTTTTTTTACTTATACTTTCATTGGTTTTAGCGATTTCAATAAGTATTCCATTTGGGTTTTGGTTATCACAGGGTAAGACAAATTTTATAAAGATTATTTTAGAAAAATGGAGTTATTTGTTTTTTGCTATTCCATTATTCTGGTTGTGCACATTGGCAGTGGTTTTTCTAACTACTGATCAGTACGGCACATGGACTAACTGGTTTCCGTCCATAGGACTGGATCCTAGTTATCAGCGATTTAGTTTTTGGGAGGGGATCAGTAGGTATGGAAATAAACTCATTTTACCGGCGATCTGCTGGACATTACACTCTATGGCATACATGTCTACTCAGCTAAAAGTAAGTATGCAAAATCAGCTGTCTATGGATTATCTGGTTACCGCTTACGCAAAAGGATTATCCAGAGCACAAGGAGCAAAAAAACATGCATTTAAAAATGCTATGATTCCGATGATCACCCTCATTATCGGTTCTATCCCTGGTGCGATGGCGGGATCGATTATTATCGAAAATATATTTAATATCCCTGGGATGGGGAGATTACTTATAACGGCTATTTATGAGTCAGATTGGAATATAGTGATGGCTATAGTGATGATTACGGCATTTATTACGATGCTCTGTTATCTCGTAGCTGATGTTTTATACAGTGTCGTAAATCCTAAAATAAAATGGAAAAATAAATGAGGCGATTACTAAAAACATATCGCCCTCGGTTTTTTCCACCTGAGATAAAATGGTCCTATCGGATCCTGATTGTATTATTAGTGATAGGATTATTTGGAAAATTTATAGCAAATGATGTTCCTATTATAGGTAAAAAAGATGGTCGCATATACTTTCCCGTTTTTAAAGATATAGCAAATGATCTAGGTATAATAAAATGGAAAAATAGATACACTTTTAACCATTTAGATCAGGAGTATGATTTTGCGATCAGACCGATCATTCCATATAATAGTCGATATATGGATAATGCTAATAGCGGGTATGTGTCACCGTTTGGGGAGCAGAAAGTAAAGAGCTTATATTATCGACACTGGTTAGGAACGGATGGATTAGGACGAGACGTGCTAGCGGGTTTAATCAGAGGTACTTGGATAGCGGTGATCATTTCCTTGTTTTCTGTTTTATTGGCATTAGCCATAGGAATACCTGTAGGATTGCTGGCTGGATTTTATGGAAATAAAGGATGGTCGTTATCTATTATAGAGATAGTCGTAGGTATCATTTTATCATCTATAATGATTTACTATGCATTTTATTTTATGCACTCAGCGATAGATTTAGTAATTATGATGATTGCCTTTTTTATACTCTTAAAAACGATAAAATGGCTACAGTTAAAATACTTTCCTCAGGCAATAACTAGGACTATACCATTAGATTCATTCTTTAATAAGCTGATAGAAGTATTTAAATCTATTCCCACATTGATCATTCTCTTTTTATTTTTAGGAGTATTTTCAAAGAGTGGATTGTTATCCATTATAGTGGTCATCGGGGGGATAACATGGGTAAGAATTTCCAGATATATCAGAGCTGAGACTCTGGCCATAAAGGAAAACGATTTTATAAAGTCATTAAAAGCGATGGGTAGTTCTGATTGGAATATTTTAGTAAGACATATTTTACCCATTGTTTTTCCTCCAGTGTTAGTAAGTATAATATTTTTGATCGGTTCGGTTATTTTAATGGAAGCGACTCTTTCATTTTTTGGTATCGGATTAGCAGTAGAGGAGGTGAGTTGGGGAGGAATGCTTAGCGAAGCAAGGCGTTATTTTGGGGCTTGGTGGCTGGCATTATTTCCAGGATTGACGCTATTCATGACCATTACCGCATTAAGTAATATCGGCCAATATGCCACTAAAAGGCTAAATCCACGCTTACAGGACTGATTATTCCTGTCTTTTTTTCATTCTTTTTCGTTGTTTTTTTGAAAAAAGATTAGACCTACCTTTTTTCTTAGATAAGACACCATCCTTGTTTGTTTTGGACTTATAATGTTCGGTAGCTGCACAACCTTCTCCCGTTTTACAAGAAGAAACAGTTAAAAGAGACAGGCTTAAGCCCAATAAAAAGAATAAAATATGCTTTTTCAACTTCATACTACAAATGTAAACATTTAATCATTCTGTTGAAAGTACTATAATTTTGTGTCCTAACTCCTTGAAATCCCCATATTTATTGAGTTATAGAATTAATAAATATATGTTTTTGTTTGTATTTAAATGAATCTTAATATAATTTCGTGTAGATTTTAATTTGATAATCAAAACTTTTAAAATGAATAAAGGAGAATTAATCGATGTTGTAGCAGATGCTGCTGGCATTACTAAAAGCCAAGCTTCAGATGCAGTAAATGCTGTATTTAATGGTATTGAAAAAACATTGAAAAGCGGAGATAAAGCTGCTTTCGTTGGATTCGGAACTTTCCAGAAGTCACATAGAGCTGCTAGAGATGGAAGAAATCCTGCAACAGGAGCAACTATAAAAATAGCTGCTAAAAACTTAGTAAAGTTCAAAGCTGGTAAGGCTCTTACTGATGCTATGAACTAAGATTTATTATCTTTAAGATATTATTTTAGCGAGGCAATCAATAGACGATTGCCTCTTTTTATTTCAGAACCAACCCATTATTTGCATGCCTCGATCAATAACCGAGCTTGAGAAAATCGCTTCTCAAATACGCCGAGATATTTTAAGACAAGTTCATAGCTGTAGCAGTGGTCATCCGGGAGGATCATTAGGATGTGCTGATTTTTTTACTGCATTATATTTCCAGATTATGGAACATGATTCAGACTTTAAAATGGACGGTAATAATGAGGATGTTTTTTATTTATCTAATGGACACATCTCACCAGTCTTTTATAGTACGCTAGCTAGGAGCGGATACTTTCCTGCAGATGAGTTATCCACTTTCCGTAAAATAAATTCTAGATTACAAGGTCACCCTACCACACATGAGGGACTTCCTGGTGTGAGAGTAGCGACAGGATCTCTAGGACAGGGCTTATCAGTAGCGATCGGTATAGCTCTAGGTAAAAAACTTAATAATGATGATAAGACGGTTTTTGCATTAACAGGTGATGGCGAACTGCAAGAAGGTCAGATATGGGAGGCAGCATTATTTGCAGCTCATAATAAAGTAGATAACCTCATCCTAACGATAGATAGTAATGGTCGTCAGATCGACGGAGATACGGACGATGTGATGTCTCTAGGAAATCTAGAAGATAAGTGGTCTGCTTTTGGGTGGGAAGTGTTACACATGGAAGGTAACGACATGGAAAAAGTAATAGCAGGATTACAAGCTGCAAAAGAAAAATCTGGAAACGGAAAACCTGTGGTAATTATCATGAATACGGAGATGGGTTATCCGATCGATTTTATGATGGGAACTCATAAATGGCATGGAGTCGCTCCTAATGATGAGCAGCTAGAAAATGCATTAGGACAATTAGAAGAAACTTTAGGAGACTATAAAATATAAATGATGTTTGACGATTATCAGGTAACTGGAAAGAAAGGAACTAGAGACGGATTTGGGGCGGGTATGGCAGAGCTAGGAAGATCTAATGATCAAGTGGTGGCTCTATGTGCAGATCTTATAGGCTCACTAAAAATTCAGAAATTTATAGAAGAAAATCCAGATAGATTTTTCCAGGCTGGAATAGCAGAGGCTAACATGATGTCTATGTCTGCAGGTCTAGCTACCGCTGGTAAAATTCCTTTTGCAACCACCTTTGCAAATTTTGCGACGGGTAGAGTATACGACCAGATCAGACAGTCCATAGCTTACTCAGATAAAAATGTAAAAATTTGTGCTTCTCATGCGGGTCTTACCCTAGGAGAAGATGGAGCAACACACCAGATATTAGAGGATATCGGACTCATGAAAATGCTACCTCATATGACAGTTATTAATCCATGTGATTATAACCAGACTAAAGAAGCAACCATCGCTATTGCAGAATACGAGGGGCCAGTTTACCTTAGATTTGGGAGACCAGGATGGCCGATATTTATGCCAGAGGGTAGTTTTAAAATCGGAAAAGCCATCACGATGAAAGAAGGCTCCGATGTAACGATCCTAGCTACAGGTCACATGGTTTACTATGCCATGGAAGCCACTAGAGAATTAGAAGCAAAAGGCATCTCTGTCGAGCTTATAAACATACATACCATAAAACCGCTCGATAATGAGGCGATCTTAAAATCATTAAGCAAAAC
>Ga0079203_1002387_pt1 | contig 12640 bp, 8 predicted proteins | sample PorBlaMBantryBay_FD_68602 | JGI IMG/M metagenome (GOLD analysis project Ga0079203, IMG submission 68602) | Marine algae microbial communities from Bantry Bay - Bantry Bay, Ireland | ecosystem: Host-associated > Algae > Red algae > Blade | place: Bantry Bay, Ireland
AACTACACCGCCACCTACTGCGGCATAAAAAGAATATCGGTTCGCACGATCCGACCAAAATAAAAATATAGGCGTTAACCCAATCACCATCGTTCCACTCACCGTCGTCGCCGATAATATTTCCGCCCCCATAAAAACAGGAATACTTCCAATCACCATAATCGCCACAATCGCCCATCTTCCCGCAGTCACAGATGGCGCTTTGGAAAATTTTAAATCAATCACCCATAATTTTGCAAAAGAATTAAACGCACTATCCAACGTCGACGCCGCCGAGGTAATCATGATAAAATTAATCATCAACATCATCGCCGCACCCAACAACTTGGCAACTTCTACAGGCGCTTGTCCAGTCAATCCCTTCTGCTGTGCATAGATGCCTACCCAGCCAAAAAGTATGATACACAATCCACCAATAATTCCTGCCCAAATAAAACTTGTCAACGTCGTTTTTGGATCTCCAATAAATCCGCGATCCGTCATCACCGGATCATGAAATGGATAAGAAAATATTTGCAACACTGCCACAAAGAATAGATTCAATCCCCCCGCCAACGTCCAGCTCCCTGAAGTGACAAACCCTTTCACACTTATTTCTTCCTCCGGCAAAATGACGCCAAGAATGACAAACAACAACACCCCAAACAATACCATCTGTATCAAATCTGTCAACAAAGAGCTTCGCAGTCCACCTTTCAAGGTGTACGCCGCCGTCAAAATCGTAAACGTAATAATGGATAGATAATACGGACTACTTCCACTCTCTCCAAAATAAGTTCCAATCACCATCGTGTTTGACCAGACTTCATTTAATAGCCGAAAGGCAATCAGCAAAGAAAAAATCGCAATGGCACCACTCCCAAATTTATCCCGTAAAAAATGATGAATGGATTTGAAATGACCTTTCGTTCGCAGTTGATAAATTACGACACCCGCTACAAAAAAGGAACCGTAATAAGCGGCATAAGCAACCGTTCCTACCATCCCAAATTCAAGACCGAGATTGGCAGCATTGGTAATCGATTTAGCGAACAACCAACTGATGACTAAGCTCGATGTGAGCAGCCAAAATCCAGGCTGCTGATCGACCTTACTGCCTCGAAAAAAATTGTCGGCAGTCTTCGCTACCGGAGCAATTAAAATCAACAATAAAGAGGAGCCAATCACCAATGCCCATTGCCAAACTTGTATGTTTTTTATCAACGATTCCACCATACTTTTGCATTGATACTGTTACCATCTGTAGCGGCTGCGGCACGTTGAAAATTTTCTCCGTTTAATGCTTCCTCATCAATTGGATATGGCATTCGTTCAGGAATCAAGTCATTATTAAGGCTAGCGGCTATCGTTTTAAATTCGGGAAATCCCGTACGACGATATTCGATCCAGCCTTCAAAGCCATTGACGATGTTAGCCAGCCATTTTTGGGTAATGATCTGTGCTAAAGGATCTGCGCCGTTATTGCCATACGCGGTAGCGCCGGAGGTCAGATAATTGTCCGGAAGTTCCGTTTGCCAATAAGTGAATGCTTCGGTTACTCCTTGCTCATAAAGTGCTTGTGGATCCGCATTGATATAATTTTTTAGCGCGGCTTCAGCAAGTAGGAATTTGATTTCCCAGGAGGTGAGGAAGTTGGCATCCAGATCTCCGGTACTTTCTCGGAAAATTTCGCCTGAGAGTGAGAAATCAGCAACGGAAATGGAAGTCTGAGAAGCATCGGGACCGTTGAGTAGTCCTTCGAATTCGCCATTATTCCCGGCAGGGCGGAAGAAAACGGCTGCTCTTGGATCGTTGTAGTTTTCCAGAATTTCATCGATGGTTTCCGACATGACGTAGATATTAAAATCACCTATACGGGCCGTGGATAAGCGGAAATTGTTAGGTGGTGAATTTGAAAAATCAAAAGCTGCGTCGTCTTCAGCGGATTGAATATAGTTGCCACTTTCGTAAATCGCAGTTAGTTCTGTCGCTACTTCTGCTTTGGCAGAAATACGAACTAAGTTTTTGATTAACAAGGAATTAGCAAACTTCACCCATCGTTCTAAATCACCCTCAAACAAGACATCGCCATCCAGCTTGGTCAAGCCATCGAAGGTTTGTATTTTCTGAATTCCCGTTCTAAGATTATCTAAAATACCATTCGCTCCCGTATAGATCATCTCTTGTTCATCATATTTTGGAGTGATGATTCCGTCCTTTCCATTCAATGCTTCGGAGTAGGGAACATCCCCAAATATATCAGTCAGCGCAGCCGTCAGGTAGGCTTTCATAATCAAAGCAGGCCCTTCATAAACACCAGAAATACTTCCTTCCTGAGCCCGTTTTAAAATGATTTCATTGTCTCTTAGATTTTGGTATAAAATAGGCCACGGGTTTCCCCCAAATTGTGGCTCGGACAAACTATGACGGTCAAATAAATTGAAATCCACCGCCGTAAAATATTGTCCCAACAAGTTACCTGCGACAAAACCTTCATAAGACATCTGCTCTCCATAATCGTAGATCACCTGACGAAATAAAAAGGCAGGTTGTACTTCAATAGGTGCATTCGGATTACTATTTATATTTTCAAAATCCTTCGTACAACTCCATCCTATCAACAACAAAACACTTATAACAATATAATTAATATTTTTCATTTTATGATAATTTTTCTTTTTTAATAAACATGAATTACCCCTGATATTTACCTAGGGAGGAATTTGCTGGTTGGCTCGTTGGCTGGTTGACTTTTAGCCTTTTTTACACGTATAAAGAGGGCCAGCCAGCTAACCAGCCAACCTACAATTTAACACCAATCGAAATTCCAAAACTACGTGCAGTTGGATAAGACATATCCTCTACTCCGCTGACCAGATTATTGCCCTGAATCGCAAACTGTTCCGGATCAAAGTGAGGGATAGCCGTAAAGGCAAAAAGGTTTTTACCGACAATAGAAACCGTTAGTTCATTAAAGTTTTTCAAGAAAGAACCATTCAATGTTTTTTGTCGAAAACGATAAGTTAACCCTACCTGTCGTACTTTTAAATACGTAGCAGAATAGGTATTATTTTCTTCATGGTTTCGATCATAAAACTGACGATAAAAAGTCTCGGGATTGATCGCCGTTGTATTCGTTACATATACCGGATTTTCTTCAGTTCCTGTATTGACAACACCTTCGTGAATCAGTCCTTCCGCAGGTCGATTTTCAGTTTCTTTCAATTGTCCTCCTACCCCTGCGAGTGCCTGTGTACGAGAAACAATCTGTCCACCCTGCCTCCAGTCCAGCAGGAAGTTAAATTGAAAATTCTTGTAAGACAATTGATTAGACATACCGATTATAAAATCAGGATTGTAGTTCCCCAATTTTTTCAACGTATTGTCAACCGTCAGTCGGCCATCATCTGTAATGATAAAATCACCGTTTTCATTTTTCTTATACCCCGTTCCCCACAGATCTCCGATTTCACCGTTTTCACGGACGATCAGGTAAACCGTTTGATTAGGATTGTCATACACCCGACTATACGCTAGTGTGAGCGAACCTGCTTCATCAGGCAAGGAAGTTACCTTACTAACGTTTCGACTAAAATTCACAAAACTACTCCAATTAAATTTTTCACTACGAATCAAATTCAGTCCTAATACCGCTTCCATCCCTTTACTTTCTACCGAGCCACCATTGATGACCCGTTGATTATATCCAGTGGAAATAGCAATTGGAAGTGATAGGATTTGGTTGTCATTTTTAGATTGATAATAAGTAAAATCAATCGACAATCGGTCATCCAAAAAACGCAAATCAGCGCCCAGTTCTATGGAGGTTACCTTTTCAGGTAAAAGATTATTATTTGCAATAAAATTCTGATCGCTAAACGTAGGTAATCCTCCAACGGGTGTCTGTGGAGCAAATACCCCGACGGTCTGATAAGGATCTGTATCATTCCCCACTTGCGCCCAGCTTGCGCGGATTTTTGCAAAAGAAATATTACGAGGCAGGTCTATTATTTTTGATAACAATAAACTACCAGAAACCGAAGGATAGAAAAACGAAGCATTCTCGCTAGAAACAGGCGTAGCCAATGCACTCGACCAATCATTACGTCCCGTTACGTCTACGTATAAAAAGTCCCGAAATCCAAATTTGGCAAACGCATACAAACTATTAATCCGTTTATTAAAATCAAATTGAAAAGTCTCCAACGGTGCAGCGGCATTTGATAATTTAAAAATACCAGGCTGTGCGAGTCCGATGGCCTGCGTTTGCGTAGTACCAGCTTTCTGATCCAATCGGTTACCTCCTCCACTCACCTCCACATCAAAATCTCCAAATGATCGGTTATAGTTGACCAAAAAATCCGTATTGATTTCGCGGAAAGATACATCGTGTTCTGCATAAGCGCCATTCTTAAAACGATTGGAACTGAACGCTCTTCGGAAGGTACGTAGTTCATCAGAATTGTCCATTCCAGTACGGAGGGAAAGCGACCAGCGGGGATTGATTTCGTAGGTAGCGGTTATATTTCCAAATACACGGTCGCGATCAAATGCGTTTCGATTTTCTAGTAAAATAAAATAAGGATTATCAAAAAATGTATAATTAAAAGAATATTGTTGGACATTTTCAAGTCCCGGTTGCCAATAGTCTTTTAGTGGATTTAAATCTGTTTGGCGACCCAGCCAGGCGACTAACGAATAGTTGATATTTTCGGAACCATATCCATTGGCCGGACGATTGTCGGATTGGGAATTGACATAGTTGACGGCAGTATTAATTGTAAATCTTTTGGTCGGTTTAAAACTCATTCTTGCAGAAATAGTATTCCGGTTGAGGTTGACACCTGGAATGTAAGAGTCGCTGCCAAGATTGGTCAGTGACAAGCGATAATGTCCTCGGTCATATTTTCCACCAAAGGACAAATTATTGATTCGCGTATTTCCTGTTTCGTAAAAGTTTTTCAGATTGTTTGGGTTAGAAACAAAAGGAGTGGCAGGTATAGACTGCCCTCCGTGTACGGCCACATCTCCACCACGTACCACTTGTCCATTCGGCAGGGTAACGGGGCTATCATATTGTGGAACATCATTTCCAGCATCGAGTTCGGGGCCGTAGCTATAGGTGATGTTGTCGTTGACACCGCCACCTAGTCCATCCACAAATGCAAAATTGCCAGCGTTCCCTTGTCCAAAGCGGTTTTGAAATTCAGGTAACTGAAACGGACGATCTATAAAAAAAGAAGAATTGAAACTGATGCCTAGCCCTTCACTTTCCGAACCATCTTTGGTGGTGATAACAATCACACCGTTCGACGCACGAGTGCCATAGAGTGCCGCTGCCCCCGGACCTTTCAACACAGATACAGATTCAATATCGTCAGGATTGAGATCCATCGCTCCATTACCAAAATCTACTTCCTGAAATCCAGCAGCTAATTCATTGGTTACATTTAACGTAGTGTTGTTATTTACTGGAACACCGTCTACGACGAAAAGTGGATTATTTTGGGTAAAAGAAGATTCACCACGAATGATAATTTTGGAAGTAGAACCAACTCCGGTAGGCCCTTGTGAAATGGTCACTCCAGCTAACTTTCCGGTGAGATTGTCCACAAAATTAGGAGATTTTATTTCACTAATCTCCTGACTGCCAACACTTTGAATACTGTATCCCAGTGCTTTTGATTCCCGCTTTAGACCAAGGGCAGTCACCACTATTTCATCAATATTAAGGCCGTTGGGTACAATATCAATTTCATAATAATCCTGTTTATCTACGGTAAAACGGTAGTCCTCATATCCCAAGTAATTGACTTGGATTTCATCTCCTTCTTTGGCCATTAATGTCCATTTTCCGTTTACGTCAGAAGTAGTTCCACGTTCCGTACCTGTTATGAGTAACGTGGCACCAGTTAATATTTCTCCTTCTGCAGTCACCATTCCAGTGATGACTTTATCCTGTGAAAAGCCATTCACCAAAAGTGAAAGCCATATAAGTATAGATAAGTAAAATTTCATAATTCAATATTTGTTTAGGAAATAGGTGTGAGTAGAATGTTCTACTTTAAAATCACGATACCCTCATCCATCCTATTGCGTTGCGACATGATCAGGTATCATTATACTGTTACTCTTCAACAATTACTATTGTCGAAAAATAAAAAATTTAAAACTTTTATAATTTAAAAAAAGAAATCAGTTGGTCGGTGGACCACGAAGTGGAGATAAGGAAAGGAAAAAAGTTATCGAAAAAGTAAAATTACAGGTAACAATAGTTGGAATCGACAACAGCGTGTTGATCCATTGTTTTAATTTTGAAAAAGAAAAACCAGCGGCAGATCGTACCGCCCACAAGTCTGCATCTACGTCAACTCGTTTCGGTAGGTGAATCATTTCATTACCAGAAATACTGGTCACCAATTCAATAAATGCTTTTCCTAAATCAGCACTACACCAAGGAAGTGCTGTTAATTGGTAAACATCAAAATCTTTTTTGGAAAGGGTAAACAGGTAAAGTCCACCATCATAGGTTGCGCCTGTTACATTTTTGCCTTCCGCGATAGCTTCGGCAGCACGTTGCAAGTCTGACACCTGTAAATCTCCACAATCACTACCCACCACGATAGCATGATCCATCCCGCTGTCAAAAAAGTCAGATAAGGCTTTGGTAATTTTTTCATTGAAATTGCGTCCGTTTTGTTGTTCGTTATCAATATGTAGATAAGGAATCTTGGAAGCGCGAATGGTATTTAAAGACTGGTTGTATAAAGCAGTTGCTAACCGCAGATTTTGTTTGCGGGAAGCAGTCCAGTTTTTGGCGCGTGCCTCGGCTGCTGGTTGCCGTCCAAAAAATAGGATACCGGTTCGCATAGTTTTACTATAAACCGTAAATATAGGATTTGTTTTTGTACAGATGGTATTAATTTAGTCTAATTGTCCCGATCGTGATATTCGGAAGTCTTCAGGAAGCACTAAAAACCAACTTAGGAGTAATAGAATAACTTAACGGAGCAAATTGCTCATCTTTTCCAAAATATGAAATACTGCTGGACAATGCCGTACATTTACCAGATGTAAATTCAGGTTTTGTGCAAATTGCTCTCCGTTTGTATGCGGATATTCACGGCAGGCTCGCGGACGTACTTCGTAAATCTGACAGGTATGATCGGAGTTGAGGAAAGGACAAGGTGTTTTATTAATAACAGTGTCACCATCTTCATCGGTACGGGTGTAATGCTCCTTAAATTCAGCGGGCTTTAAATCAAGGTGACGAGAAATTCGACGGATGTCTGCTCGGTTGAGTTGTGGAGGAATAGTGGTACAGCAATTGGCGCAATCGAGACAGTCGTATTTTTTAAACACTTCCTCGTGGACTTCGTCGGCCATCTCCGTAATGGGCTTATTCTTTTTTAGCTTCAGCTGTCCAATCAACCATCGGTGAGACTTACGTCGACCCTGCACTTTATCCTGCCACGCTTGTATCCATTCGGGAAATTCGTCCATTATTTATAATCCATTATATTAAGAAAATGATCACAAGCCTGATAGTCCGCTTCGATGTTGGAGGCGATGATAACGAGTCGATTCCCTGCATAGGTACGCAATAATTCCTGGTACCAGGACATCCCTTGCTGATCCAGATTCGTGGTCGGTTCATCCAATAATAAAATACTGGATTGACTAACCATTGCCAGTGCGAGCTTGAGTCGCTGCTTCATTCCGCTGGAAAAAAACTTGACAGATTTGTCGGTAGATTTTTCAAAACCCAATAATTCAATCACCTGTTTGGTGTTGAGATTATTTAAAAGTGGTTTAAATTTTTGATGAAAATCGATGGCTTCCTTTAAGGTAAATTCTTCAATCAGATCAATATAAGGAGCCGCATAAGCCACCTTCCGATATACCTGATCGATCTCTAAAGGCTTTCCATTTTGACTAAAAATAATTTTGCCTTTGGAAGGCGTCAGATGACCAGATAAGATTCTAAGCAAAGTAGATTTTCCCGTACCATTATTACCCAGTACCGCGTACCGTTTTCCGGGCAGGAAGGAATAAGAAATATTTTTAAAAATCCATTCAAAGCGATACCGTTTGGCTACTTCATGCAGTTCGACTTCCATTCGTACGGTTTACGTGACGAAGGCCGATGATTCCACGGTTGGCTTCTTTTATAAAGTCAATAATCATATCGCGTTCGGGGGTCGAAATATGGGTAGCATTGAGTTTTTCTAATGCCTGACTGGTATTATATCCTTTCATATACAAGGTTCGATAAACGGCCTGAATATCATGGATTTGATCGTTACTGAATTTATGACGGCGTAGTCCGATAGAGTTGACCCCCACGTAAGAGAGCGGTTCACGAGCTGCCTTGATGAAGGGAGGAATATCTTTTCGTACCAGGGAGCCTCCGCCGACCATGACGTGCTTACCGATTTTCACAAACTGATGTACGGCACATAGTCCGCCGAGTATTGATTTGGCGCCGACGGTAATGTGTCCAGCCAGGTTAACGCAATTGGCCAGAATACACCGTTCGCCAATCACACAATCGTGTGCGATATGTACGTAAGCCATGATGAGGCAATGGTCGCCAATTTTAGTTTCAAGATTGGAGGCAGTACCACGATTAAGCGTACAAAACTCACGGATGACCACATGGTTGCCGATCACCAGGCGAGATTTTTCACCCTTAAATTTTAGATCCTGTGGAATTGATCCAAGAATAGCACCGGGAAAGACCTTACAGTGGTTACCCATACGGGTACCATTGAGGATACAAACGTTGGGTCCAATGTCACAATTATCGCCGATTACTACATCTTCTTCGATGGTAACAAAAGGTCCTATTTTTACATTTTCGCCAATCTGTGCCTTAGGATGTATATGCCGGATTGCATTATTCATCATCTTTTTTTCTAATAATTTGTGCGGTTAATTCCCCTTCGGAAACAATCTTATTTCCAACATAAGTGGTACCCTGCATGTGAACAATTCCTCTTCTAATGGGGGTCAATAATTCTAGTTTGAGAATCATGGTATCACCGGGGACTACTTTATTTTTAAATTTACAATTATCAATTTTCAAGAAGTAGGTATCCCATTTTGTGGGATCATCTACGTTAAACAAGGCGAGTATACCGCCTGTTTGAGCGAGTGCCTCCATTTGCAATACGCCAGGGAACACCGGATTTTCAGGAAAGTGTCCCTGAAAGAAGGGTTCATTAAAGGTAACGTTTTTAATCCCCACAACGTGCTGCTCGGATAGCTCAATTATTTTATCTACCAGTACAAAAGGGTGTCGGTGAGGGATATATTTTTGAATATCCTGTACCGTGTAAAGTGGTTCAGCGTCTGGATCGTACTTGGGTTTACCTCTTAGTTTACGTTGTTCCTGCCATCTTTTTTTTAGAATTTTGGCAAATTCTATGTTGGCCGTATGTCCTGGTTTGGTCGCTACAATTTTTCCTTTGATAGGTTTACCGACTAAGGCTAAATCACCCACGACGTCCAGCAATTTATGTCGAGCTGGTTCATTTTCAAAATGAAGATCCAGCGTATTTAAAATACCTTGTTTTTCTACTTTGATGCTTGGCTTTTTGAGTCGTTTGGCCAGTGCATCCAGTTCATCTTGTTCCATAACTCGATCTACGATAACGATGGCATTGTCGAGATCTCCTCCTTTGATCAAATCCTGATTGAGCAGATGTTCGAGTTCATGTAAGAACACGAAAGTACGACAAGGCGCGATCTCTTTTTCATATTCATTAAAAGACAACATTGATGCATATTGGTGACCGAGTACCTGAGAATTAAAATCAATCATGGTCGTTACCTGATACTCATCTGAAGGAAGCGCCAATAATTCGGTGCCATTGATTTCGTCTTTATAAGCGATTGGTTCAGTTACTTCAAAATATTCTCGCTGTGCATCCTGGTCTTTTAATCCTGCTTTAGCGATTCCTTTCACGAATGCCCTGGCACTACCATCCATGATGGGCAGTTCTGGCCCGTCTATTTCAATTAACACATTATCTACATCCATTCCACGCAATGCAGAAAGCGCATGTTCTACTGTCCCAATTTGTACTTTTTCGTTACCTAATGTGGTTCCTCTGTTGGTGGAAACCACCTTATTCACATCCGCACTGATAACAGGTGCATCATCCAGATCAATACGTTGAAACTTGTAGCCATGATTGACTGGTGCAGGATGAAAAGTCATTACGACGGCCTTTCCTGTGTGTAATCCAACTCCTTTGACGGTAAAAGTTTCTCTTAGTGTTCTTTGTTTCATAAAATCCAATAATCTGTAAAATCTCTCAAAGATAATGCTTTTGGTTAGCTTCAGCGCATAAGTTAGGAAGTTTTATCCATGTTATTGGAATTCGTTCCTTTGAGGCGATCAATTTCCTTTTGCAAGCCCCTAATTTGCTTGTTTAATGCTGGTAATTGCTTAAAAACTGCATAGGCCTTGAGGTAGTCTGCATAGGGTAAAGCCGGGGAACCATACACGGCAGTTCCCGGTTTTTTGATCGGTGATGCTACCCCACTCTGCGCCTGTATTTTGCTACCATCTGCCACCTTAATATGCCCTACAAATCCAGCTTGTCCACCAATTAAGCAGTTTTTTCCAATTTTGGTGCTTCCTGCAATTCCTGCTTGAGCTGCAATCGCCGTATCTTCTCCCACCTCTACATTATGAGCTATTTGTATCAAATTGTCAAGTTTGACGCCTGCGCGTAAAATAGTACTACCCATGGTCGCTCTGTCAATTACCGTATTAGCACCAATTTCCACGTCCTTTTCGAGAATCACGTTACCAATTTGAGGTATTTTCTTAAATTTCCCTGATTCATCGGGCAAAAACCCAAAACCATCGGACCCTATCACTACGTTGGCATGTAAAATACAGTTGTCCCCTATCTCACACCCATGGTAAATCTTTACTCCTGGGTATAAGACGACATTTTTCCCAATTTTCACCCTTTTTCCAATAAAAACCTGTGGATGAACGATGGTGTTGGCTCCGATAAGAGTATCTTCTTCAATAACTGTATATATTCCAACGGAGGTATTTTCCCCTAAGGTCACGGTAGGATGAATAGCCGTTTCGGTAGCCACGCCGCTGGCAGCCTCGGCTGCTGGATCAAAACGTTCTAGCAGTAATGCCACACTGGCATATACATTTTCTACTCGAATCAAAGTAGCTTTAATAGGCTGGGTAGGTTTAAAGTCGAGGCCTACTAACAAAATGGAAGCATTCGTTTGATAGGCGTAGGATTCGTATTTCGGGTTGGCTAAAAAACTAATGGTTCCGGGAATCCCTTCTTCAATTTTACTTGGCCCAGTTACGATAGTATTTGGGTCTCCCTCTACGGTTCCTTCGAGTAATTGGCTCAGTTCTGCTGCTGTAATTTGCATGGTCTAAAGGCTTGTTTAATTTTCCAGAAGATTAATAGACTTAATTCTAAATGCTTGATACTAAATAACAAGTAAGTATTTGCAAAAATAGCATATCCTCTGTCAATGTAGGTTTATCGTTTGGTCAGACTTGGTCCAACGTGATGTTAAACGTTTAGATTGTGTTTTTAGGTATTTTTAAATCCTGAAAAATTAAGCAACAATAGTTTAAAGACAAGGATTTAAGAAATGTTGATAAAATAAATGACGATTCCTAATTGATTTTTATACTAAATTCTTAGCTCATTCTGCTTTAAATTATAATAAAATTATTTTTACGCCTACGTTCTAAGTCATTGCTTATCTTTGTGCAAAATTACTTTACTATTGGAAACGACAAAAAAAAATATCATCATCGGTACTCGTGGCAGTAAGCTAGCACTTTGGCAGGCGCATTATACGCAGGCTGAACTCGCTAAAATTGGGGTAACCGCTACTTTAAAAATCATCAAAACAAAAGGGGATCAAATCCAACATCTGGGGTTTGACAAAATTGAAGGCAAAGGTTTTTTCACCAAAGAAATTGAAGATGCACTTCTACGGGGTGATGTCGATATGGCCGTGCATTCTATGAAGGATTTGCCTACTATGGCTCCTCCAGGACTGGCGATTACCGCATTGTCTTATCGGGAAGATCCAGCAGATTGGTTGGTTATGAATCCCAAAAGTGAGGCAACAGATCAAGTTTTTAATTTAAAGAAGAATGCCATTGTCGGTACTTCTTCTGCTCGACGGAAAGCATTTTTAAAGGATTTTCGGCCCGACATTTCTCTAAAGGACATTCGAGGCAACGTTCCTACCCGACTGGAAAAATTGAGAAGCGGAGATTTTGATGCCATACTTTTGGCTGCTGCGGGATTGCGTCGATTAGAAATGAACTTGTCTGATTTTGTGGTTTTTAAAATGAATCCTAAAGAATTTATTCCTGCACCGGCACAGGGGGTCTTGGCTTTTCAAACCAATCGCGATGATCGCGCCACTCGTTTATTACTTAAATCTTTACATCATCCCTCCGTTTCTGCGGTTACGAATGTGGAACGTAAAATATTACAATTGGCCGATGGTGGTTGTCATCTTCCGCTAGGGGCGTATTGTACGCAGGACACGAATGGGCATTATCATGTATGGGCAGCTAAGGCGGATAGTGCAGATGGAAGTGTACGCAGGGTGAGACGTTCTAGTAGTACTTCAGCGGGGT
>Ga0079203_1002398_pt1 | contig 12603 bp, 7 predicted proteins | sample PorBlaMBantryBay_FD_68602 | JGI IMG/M metagenome (GOLD analysis project Ga0079203, IMG submission 68602) | Marine algae microbial communities from Bantry Bay - Bantry Bay, Ireland | ecosystem: Host-associated > Algae > Red algae > Blade | place: Bantry Bay, Ireland
TGACCGGCAGCATCACCTGTTGAAAAATTAAAACGTAACCATCGCATCTTACTTTGTGAGTATTGACCAATATCTAACAATTTACCTACAGATGTAGTTTCTTCTGCTTTAGTTTTAATGGATGCAAAATTCGCTGATACCCATTTCCCAAAATCTCTTGCATATCGAGCATTTTTAAAAACAAAAACAGGTGACCGATTCATTCGATCATCTACAACAGTTGTCGTAATACCACCTGCAAGTCGAGTCATTTTCATGCCACGATTATAACTTGCAAGTAGAGTGCCTTCGGTTGTAGCCATTGGAACATAAAATTCTCCTTGAGCAGATTCTCCATTGACTAAAACGGGGCCAGCAAATCCCATCGGCACTTGGACTATACCTGAAAAGTTTTCAATATTTCCTGATAAAATTTTAGGATCGAAAGAGTATTGATTAGTGTGTTGGAAATCAACATTAGTCTGTTGGCTAACTACTTTTCTACGAGCATTTGCTTGAGCGATGGTGTAGTCATTTGTTTTTGAATAAGGCAGTTTTTCGATCATGTTTTTTATGTTTTTTTTTAGACGCAGACTTTATATGACTTGCTTATGACCTGTATGACTTTTCTTTTAGCACGTTTTAGAAACGTATTAATATGAAAAAAGAAAAGTCATAAAAGTCATAAGCAAGTCATACAAAGTCTGCGTCTAAAATAGTCCTAAGTATTATTCCTAATCTTAAATCATAAATTAGTGATGTATTCAATTAGGTTTTTTTCTTTACCGAGTTCTAATTTTTTCTTTAATCGGTAACGAGCTTTTTGAACACTACCTGGACTGATTGCCATGAGTTGAGCAATTTCTTTAGTGGTGAGTCCCATTCTGATATAGGCACAGAATCGAGTTTCATTGGAATTTAGCGTATTACCTTCCTGATTTAGTTTCTCAAAAAAATTAGGATGGACTTCATCAAAATGCAATTTAAAATTTTGCCAATCATCATCGAAATTCATATTCATCTCAATATTACGATCCAGACTTTTGACTTGCTTACGGAGTTTCTCATCGTTTGAAACTTTAAGTGTACCAATTTTTTCTTTTAAGTCTGTAAGCATTTTATTTTTTTGCAAAACAAACATCATGTTGCTGGCAAGTTCTCTTTCTTTGTATTCCAATCTTTCTTTGAGGCGATCTCTTTCCTCTTGTTCTAACATCTGTTCAACTTTAAGTTTTTCAAGTTCTTCTTTTTGAAGTTGTACTTTAAGTCGTCTTCTAACATTAAACATATATAAAATCAAAGCAGCAATAGCTAATAAAATAAGTATCGCATTTTTTACTAGGTTTTCATAGTATGCGATTTTTTTCATGGAAGCGATTTCCTGATTACTTTTTTCCAATTCATATTGAGCATTAAGCGCAGCAAGTCGGGTGGCATTTTTTTCCTTATCACGAGCTTCTTTGATATCATTTTCTTTTTTGAAATAATCAAAAGCTTCCGTGTAGTTACCTCGTTCGTTATAAATTTCTTTTAGTAGTTGGTAAGTGTATTGTTTTTTATCCATCAAATTATTCTCTTCACAAATCTCTTTTCCGATCATCGCATATTCGATAGCCTTTGAAAAGTTTTTTTCTTTTTGATAAGATACCCCAATCAATAAATAATTATAAGCTAAAATATCTTGGTCATTATTTTTTTTAGCAAGTACAATACTTCGTTCGCAAAAGTTTCGAGCATCAGAATATTGTTTCATTCCAATTAATGCGCTACTCATATTACTTCTAGCCAAATTGATAGCCGTAGAATCTTTTAATTCAATTGCTAGATCTAAATTTTTTCCAAAACTAAAAAAGGCTTGATCGGGCATAGAATCTAACAATGCTTCTCCAAGTTCTTGATAAACAATACTTGTGGATTCTTTTTTTCCTAAATCTTCATAAATCTTTACAGCTCTTTTGAGTCTCTCTATGGAGAGGGTAAAATTTTCTTTATTGGATCGACCATAGTGATGCAATACGTAAGCTTGCATTAATCTATTACCAGAATCGACTGCAAGATTTTCTAGATTACCTGCATAGTTATCAGCTAAAGCGATACTATCTTCTTTGTGGTAAGCAGTACGGAGGAGGCCTTTATAGGCATTCATTTGCCCCAAGGTATCATTTATATTTTGAGAGACTTCAAGTGACTTTTTAAAATATTCCTTGGCTTTAATCGTATAGTTTTGATCATAAAAATGTAACCCTATTTCTTCATAAGCTTTAGCCTGAGTTTTGCCGACTAAATTTTCAGCATCACGGATGCGATCTTCCACCTCTTGTCCAAGACAAATGGTAGAAAATAATAATGTAAGAGTCACTAAGATGGGTTGTTTAAACATGGCAGGGGCTAATTTAGGAAAAAATAAGGTATTGTAAAACGATATTTTAACATTCATAGTATGAAAAGAACTCTTAAATGGGACTATCCCACAAAGTGGGTCAAAATTTTTTTCAATCAAAATGACAATCAAAATCAAAATCAAAAAGTCTTCTAATCGCCATTCCTTAATGATTGAAAATCTGGATGTTACAGCGTTTTTCACTTTAGTGGGCAAATTTTGATTTTGATTTTGATTGTCATTTTGATTGAAAACTCAACGAATCTGTCTCCAAAAAAGATAAAAGCTATTTTATACTAAAAAGTAAAATAACATTTCGTAAATTTAATTTCGCTAAAGAATTTTTCATCTCGAATATTGAATTTCTAAACTCAATTAAATCCTGCCCCCCTTTATTGGCATTTTATAAATATCCCACTTTAATAGTTATTAAAGCAGAACAAACATTATGTGTTTACTAAAATACTTACAACACCAATTAAATGATATGATAAAAAGTCAATTTGCCTTTTTATTTTTTCTATCATTCTTTATTTTTTCATTTCCATTGATTAGTTATGGCGAATCTTGTGTTTCCTGTCCATCAGGAAATAGAGTTTTTGTGGATAAAGATGTGGTTTCACAAGGAGACGGTACTTCATGGGCGACTGCTTTTGCAGAAGTAAGAGATGCATTAGATACTGCGCATGTTTGTCCTAATATTACTGAGATTTGGGTAGCAGAGGGAACTTACACTCCTAGTGCCACTCAAAATCGTATTGTATTTTTCATTATGAGAAATGACCTAGTAATCTATGGTGGTTTTGATGGAACTGAGACTAATTTAAATCAAAGAGATTGGAGGAATAATGTTACCACTCTAAGTGGTGATTTGTTAGGAAACGATGATTATTCTACTTTGCCAGGTACGAATATGGATGAAAACTCTTTTCACGTTATTTTTAATTTTAATAACAATGTCGATTCTTCAGCCGTTTTGGATGGTTTTCATGTTCTTGGGGGAAATGCTAACATTAGTCCTCCAAACCATGTTGGAGGTGGAATATATAATAAGAATGCTTCACCTACAATAAAGAACTGTACGATTTATAATAATAATGCAGGTTATGGTGGTGGTGGAAATTATAATCATAATTCTGTAATGTCTTTTGACAATTGCTTTTTTTATAACAATACAGGTAAATATCGTGGAGGAGGCATGTATAGCGATCAGTCTATTATGATTATGAAGAATTGTGCATTTTTTAACAATCATGCAGTTCTCCCTGATTCTGCAATTGGTGGTGCGATGTTTAATAATGGTTCCAATCCAAGCTTATTGAATTGTACTTTTCTGAATAACACCGCAACTCATGGAGGAGGTGCTTTATGCAATAATGGTTGGGCAAAACCTAAATTGTATAACTGTATATTTTGGAATAATGGAGATGAAATAATGAATACTTCTGACGATCCAAATAACAGCCCACCTGAAGAGTTTTCGAACTGTACTGTGAAAATTCAAAATACTTTAATAAAAAATTCGAATGGAAGTGGGGCTAGTTGGAATCTATTTTATGGAATAGATGATGGATCCAATATTGATATTGACCCCATGTTTGTAGATGTATTGTTAGGAGATTTACATTTGCAAGATTTTTCTCCGGCTGTAAATGCTGGAAATAATTTATTATTACCTCAAGGACTTATAGAAGATCTGGATGGGGATGATCGTATTTATGATTTTTCAAATGGAGGTGTTGTTGATTTAGGAGTGTTTGAGTATCAAGGAGAAAATTTGATTTGTACTGTAGGGGCGCCATGTGATGATGGTGATCCTTGTACTTCTGGAGAAGTTTTTCAACCCGATTGTCAATGTGGAGGAGGTACGTTGGTTGATATGGACAATGATAATATTTGTGATAGTGATATAACTGACAATTGTGTGGGGCTGAATATAGGAACGCTATGTGATGACGGGAATCCAAATACGGTTAATGATGTAGTAGATGGAAATTGTAACTGTATTGGAACCGCTTCGGTCTTTTGTTCAGATTTGGGATTGTCAACAGGAGATCCATGTAGTGATGGCGATGACTGTACAGTAGGAGACTTTGTTCAAAATGATTGTACTTGTGGGGGTGGTTCTTACTTTGATGTCGATAGTGATGAATTATGTGATATAGATTTAGAGGATAATTGTTTTGGACCAAACTTAGGAAATCCATGTGATGATGGAGATGATTGTACTTATGGAGAAATTGTTCAACCTGATTGTAGCTGTGGTGGCGGTACGCTGATTGATGCAGATGCCGATGGGATTTGCGATACGGAGTTAGTTGATAATTGTCTTGGTTCAAATGTAGGAGCGCCATGTGATGATGGAAATCCAAATACAGTTAATGATGAAGTGGATGTAGATTGTAATTGCATTGGAATCAATCCATTGTTCTGTGCAAATTTAGGATTGTCGGTAGGAGATTCTTGTAATGATGGCGATGATTGTACGGTTGGAGAATTCGTTCAAAATGATTGTACTTGTGGAGGAGGAACCATGTTGGATAATGATTCAGATGGTATTTGTGATACTGCACTAGAGGATAATTGCGTTGGCCCTAATATAGGCGATATGTGTAATGATGGTGATGATTGTACGGTAGGGGAAACTGTTCAGGACAATTGTAACTGTGGTGGTGGAAATATGTTAGATGATGATTCAGATGGTATTTGTGATACGGCACTAGAGGATAATTGTGTTGGTCCTAATATAGGTGATATGTGTAATGATGGTGATGATTGTACAGTAGGAGAAAGTATTCAGAATAATTGCAATTGTGGAGGAGGAACCATGTTAGATAATGATTCAGATGGTATTTGTGATTTAGATGCAGCTGATAATTGTATTGGATCGAACATAGGAGAGCCATGTGATGATGGAGACCCAAATACAGTTAATGATGTAGTTGATTCCAATTGCGAATGTGATGGACTTGTGAATACTACGAACCTCAGTAAATTAAAACCTAGCATGGAATTATATCCTAATCCAGCTTATTCTGATTTATTTATTGATATAAAAAATGTGTCCAACACTTCAGGAAATATAAAAATATTTAACAGTCTTGGGCAGTTATTGAATCATCAAATCCTTAACATATCTTCTTCTTCAACGATATCTTTTGATGTAGAAAATTATAAATCGGGGCTTTATTTTATACAATTGCAACTTGGAGAGAATCAGATTATTAGTAGTAAATTTTTGATAGTAAAATAGGACGAAGGACGGTCGCTTCGCTTGACGACTTACGGGGCACGGATTCACAAAATTGAAAATCCGTGGCCCGTAAGTCGTCAAGCGAAGCGACCGTCCTTCGTCCTAAGATTTAAGCACCATTCCAATATGAGGAATATCATCTTCTAAATATCCTTTTCCAACAGGTTCAAATCCAAGATTTTCATAAAATTTTAAAAGGTAAGTTTGAGCCGAAATCTTAACAGGTTCATTTGGGAAAAGTCTACTACACCATTCAATTGAAGCTTTCATAATATCTTGTCCTGCGCCTTTTCCTCTAGCGTTTGGTGAAGTTACCACTCGACCAATCGAAGCATATTTTTTATAAGAAATACCTTTTGGTAAAAGTCGAGTATAAGCTATTAAATTACCTGAATCATCAAATCCCATCAAATGCCAAGCCTCTTGATCTTTTCCATCTGCATCAAGGTATGGGCAATTTTGTTCTACTACAAAAACCTCTTGCCGCAACGCCATAGTCTGATACATTTCGTCTAAGTTAAGTTGATAAAATGGAATACATTTGATTTTCATGATTTTGTTTTCTTAGTTAAAATATTTTACACGCTGTACTATCGCCGAAAATAAAAAAAGTTTAGCCATTTAACATGACTAAACTTTTTTTGTTTTCAAACGAAGCGAATGTAGTTCGAACTAGATTTTATTCGTCAACCAATTTTCGATAGCATCTTCATTACACTTCATCCAAGTAGGAATTGGGTCTCCTGTTTCTGAAATAAAAGTAACCTCTCCTTCATCTGAAACACGATATTTCCAAACATGTTTTTTTCCATCATCCACATAAGAACCGAATTGTAAAATATATTCCAATTCCCATCCTTTTTCCATTCTTTCAATTTTGATATCATTTCCAGCAATACTTGGAACACCTAAATCAATTTCTGCAACTCCTTCAATATTATAAAATTCATTAGAAAGAGCAGCCATGTTTAAAGGCTTTTTACTTCTAATCGTGATAGCATCTTGAGTACTATTCCATTGTACGTGTTTACTAATCACCAAATTATATTCATCTAATAATTCATTAATTTCGTCACTATCCGTTTCACTTACCCCTTGTCGAAGAGGAGTAGCCCAATCTACATTTTTATCAAAAATAACATTGAAATGATCGATAGATGGATTAGGAAAAGTATGCACATTACATTTTGCAATGGACTGAGCCGTTTCATCATTTTGATAAACAGTAACCAATGCTTGATAAATACTTTCTACATTTCCCGGAGAAATGATAATATTTTGATAACGTAATTCTTCTTTATCAGCTTCCATTCGGAGTGCTAAACGAGCAGCATCTCGTTTGAATTTTCTTTCTAGTTTACGAGATAACTCTACACTAGGAGCCTTTACACTTGTATTTCCTTTTGCCAAAAGTACATTAGGTGATTGAGCAAAAAGACTAATACTCACCCAACAAAAAGAAAATAGCATTAAATTTTTCAAGATTCTCATACGTTAAAAATTGTTTTCAAAATAATCTTTAATAATATAATGGAAAATGAATTCCACAATTGAATTTATCATCCAAAATTGTGACATCATTTTTACGACTTATTAAAGAAAAAAGATATAAAATATATAGTTTTTCTATAAAGCCGTGACGCTAATAAAAAGAAATTTTCTTGGGTATGTTATTCTCTGGTGTGTAGTTATTGTATTACAATAACTCTATAAATAGAGGAAAAATAATGCCAAATTTATAGTGGTCTTAAACGAACCACGAACCACGTTTCAAAATATTGTGAACCCGTAGTTCGTGGTTCGTCAAGCGAAGCGTCCGTGGTTCGTTTTCTAAAACTCATAGCATTTAACTCTTTTACCAGCTCGACGTCCTCCTCCTCGACCTAGATTAAGACCAAGGTTAAAAGGATTTATTTTTAATGCGAAATAAAAATCCGTAGAATCAAGATTTCCTTTTCGAACAAAACTTCCAATATCGTCACTTCCTATAGTTAAGAAAGCTAATCGAATAGAAGTACCCATAGAGAGTTTTTGATAATTTAGTAATACAACAGGTAAAGCTGCTCCAAACCATCGGTGTTCAAATCTAGGGGTGACCGCTAATAAATTATTTCTTAATAAACTGTTGGGCCCCATAGGAATCCGTTGAATTAAAACGCCATGAATATAGACATTTGGCGTAAACATATAATCACCTTGAACACTTAAGGCACCCGGTAAACCAATCCTAAAACTTTGTGAAGAAAAAGAAGCATCTGGATCGCCTAGCCCAATTTGACTTAATAAATTAATTCTTTCTCGATTAGTAATGGCGTTAAAATCGAGTTGTGGAAAAACGACTAGAGAATCTGTAACGATGTTATGTGCCTCAGCGTTTTGACTCAATTCTATTTGACCTAAATCAAGTAGAGATGCACCAATTTTCCATTTATAATGATCCTCATCACCTTCATATACATAAGTGAATCCTAAGTCAACTCCTACTCCAAATCCATTACTAGACGGGCTAGGGGCCTCACCTTCGAGGTTGCTATTTGTAATCCCATAATTAAGGTGTGGACTTTGAAATAATAAAGTATCTCCAGGTACTTGAGCAGAAGAAGTAGTTCTTTTCGAGTGCAAATAAGCAGCTTCAAATGCATTTATAAATTTCAAATTAATTCCTAATCCCATATATCCATCATAAGTATCAATTTTTGCCGCATAATTAAATCCTAATTCTCCCCAAGCCATTGCTGATATTTTAAAATCTTCAACATCTATAAATTCAAAAAAAGGAGTTTCAAAAAATACATTATAATTTACAGCAGCAGGAATGGAATGAGTACTAAAAGCAGTCCTACCATTAAGAAACATTCCGAAAGAATGCCCATTGCGCAATTTTACCATAAAAGAAGGGCCCATTCCATTGGCGAACAAGGTCAGATATTTTTTTCTATTGCTGTCATAAAAATCTCCAACTAAAGTATTGGGACCAACATCAGAAGGACTTTCAATATCTCTTCGAAGAATAAAATCATCAACATTTCGAGCAGATCTAGAAATATTAGTTTCTTCGATATAACCATAATTGGTTGCTCCAAAAAAACCACCAGATACCAAGTTTACATCCCATGAAAACAGGCTTGTTATATTGTGTGAAGGATTCATTAAAGTTCCGTGAATTCCCGAATAATTATCAGTCCGTAAACCTAATTGTTCTTGAGAGAATAGGAGAGAAGAGAAAAGGGATAAAATTATTAAAGTTAAAAAACGCATAATTTAGGCATTGTTCAGGTTTCAGTTTCTATGAAACTGTAGATTAAAATTTTTTTTTAAAACGGCTGGTCAGAATAAAAAAACGGAGGGCAAAAATTAATATTTGATGTTCCTAGGTTTTAAAACTAGACATGAATGAATTTTATTATTAGAATAAATGATTCAGTATTAACCCTTTTTAAGGGTAGACTTACCTAATCAATGAGTTATCCACAAAAAATACTGCCAAATTTTCGGGATGAAAATAATACATCCAACAATGGCAGCACCAATGGCAGCTAATAAAACAGCTCCTGCAGCTACATCTTTAGTTTTACCAGCCAATGGATGAATATTAGGAGAGACTAAATCAGTCAAATATTCAATAGCTGTATTCATTCCTTCCGCACATAAAACTATAGCTATTGCCAAAATCAATAAACACCATTCTGTTGAACTTATAGAGAAAAAAAAGCCACCTGCAACTACAATAAAAGTAATCGCTAAATGAATTTTTGCATTGGGTTCTGTTTGAAAAAGAAGTAAAATACCCTTAAGGGCATATTGAAAACTTTTTAATCTTTCCTTAATCATTGGAAATTATTCTAAACAGTTTTGTAAAGAGAATTCTAAAGCATAGATACAAGGTTTTCGACACATTCATCCCGATAGCTATCGGGACAAAATTCTTCATTCAAAATTAACTCTATTGAAGAAGAATAGGGCTAAATTGAAAAGAACCTTTGACTCCTAAATAAGTTGAATTAGAAGATCGTAAATTTTCAAATCCTGTACAGGTAAAATGTTCTGAAAAGAAAATATGACTACTAGGAGAATCCAAAAAACCACTTAGAAGGTTACCTGTTTTTGCAGCAGGAGAAAATCCCCTTCTACTATCTTTTAATTTAGCCATCGCTCTAAAATCATAAATTTCATCCGACCATTGAACCAAATTATAATCAGCCAAGGTTATTACTGGCGCATTAACTGCTTTTGCTTTATTGGCTACTCGTTCTAAAAGTTTTTTCAATTTATCATAATCTCTAGAATAAAATGGAGGTAATGTACTTGAAGTAACGAAGTATAATTCTCTTCCATTCCCTTCGGCTTTGATACTACCCATGATATTGGGAAGTCCTTCTACAAAGAAAGTATCTTGATTGAAAATCTCATATTTTGAAAAAACAGTAATGGCTGGGTCAAATCCTACTCGTGGAGTACAATAGGGAAATTGATTAGATAAGGTATCTTTTAGATATTCATACAAAAATGGATCAATATCAGGAACTGCTAATAATGAAGCATCAGAGGTTAACATAGCATCAAGTGTACCTTCAAAATCTTCATTAATATTAGAAACATCTACTAATGCGACTTCTATAATAGCTTGATCCTGAATGACTCCTGGAGTTTTTAAGTCAGCATTAGTATTAATTTTGAGATGGATAGCAAGGAAGGAACATGCAATAAAACTAACAAACATTAACTTGGGTTGCTTCGATAATAGAAAAAAAAGCCCTAAAAATAAGTATCCGAACATCATCTGAACCGCATACTCTGACATAGATTTAAAAAAATAAGAACTAGGAGTAAAAATGCATAGCATCGCTCCTAAAAGTAGTAAACCAGTTATGAAATATTGAATAAAAGTATTATTTAAAATCTTTGTAATCATAGTCAGGGCAAAGATAGAGTATTTAGGATGAAAATCTTTTCGAAATTATATTATAGTCGGAAAATTACGCGACTTGATTGTGTTTATGATAGGAACCTCAAATGTACGATTAAAAAATATATCAATCTAATTTTCCTCCTACAACACAAGTCGTTTTAAATTGCATAGCCTCTTTTTCAGGAGAAAATATTTCTGCTAAAATAATGTAAATACCAATTCTAGCTTTTCGACCTTCATCTGTTAGTCCATCCCATTTTAAGGTACCATTTAAAGCTAATAGTTCATTTTTAAATAAGGTTTTTACCAATCTGCCTTTTGCATCAAAAATATTTATAGTAACTAAATTTCCTTGAGTCTCCAGATTATAATCAATAGCTAAAAAATCTTTAAAACCATCTCCATTTGGTGAAAACACTTTGTCACTTACAGTAAAAATTTCATTAGCTGGGTTGTCAGGCCGGAACTGAGAGTTTTGGTAAGTTGGAGTTCCTCCCCCAACTATTGTAGAAGCAGAATGCCAGCTAGAAGCGTTTTGGGTAGTTGCATCAAAACTAATTCGTTCTAATGAAATTCCCTCTTCATCATCTATCAATAAATAATGAAGATCTTCAGAATAATCAAATGAATCTATCATCACCGTATCCAATCCATATTGAGTGAATATACTAACATTACCTTCCGCGTCATTAAATGCAGGAAGATTATTTTCAAATAAAAAATTCGGATTTTCAACCATATAATTGTTTAAAACAAAATCTCGATCTTTTGTAAAAACAATATATTCACCAGGTTGCATAATATAAGCCATTTCAATATTCTTATCCCTTGCAGATGTTCGTGTTGTATTTGAAATAAAAAGATCAGAAACATCTAAAAATTTATCGGAACGATTATAAAGTTCTACATAATCACTTCCTCCTGTAGTTGGATTAAAAAGAATTTCATTAATGACTAAATCTTGAGGTTCAATATCCACTCCAATCAAAAAGTCAAATGGAATTTCTTGTGGTGACATTGGAATTCCAAGGTCATTTTTTACACCCTCCACATTTAAAATATAAGCATTAGAATTAATCAACGGCTGAGCCAAATCTAAAGAAACTATAAATGGTTCCATGGGGTCAATATTAACCGTAGCTGGATTTCCAATTCCATTATTGATAGCATAATTACTTGCTAATGAACCAGTTGTGAAATCAACTGGGTCGCTGAATTCAATTTCTATTTCAGTAGGACTAACTGCCAATGCACTAATAATTTCCAATGGCTCGAAGTTAACATTCAGAGGGATATTGACGGTTGTAATTGCATTTTCTTCCTGATCTTTTATGTTTTGAATTTGTAAGTCGTAAGTCGTTTGGTTGGTCAAATCATCATTGAGAATTAAAGTAACAATGCCAGGAGCACTTGCGATCCAAGTTGCAGAAGCTGGATTTCCAATTCCATTATTAATAAAATAATTATTGATATCAACAGCAGAGGTGCTATCAAGAAATTCATTAAAAGTGAGCACGATTTTGTTTAAAGAAATAATATTGGCTTCTAGAACTTCAGGAGGTGAAACATCAGGTAGGAATTCTGTAATAGCAATGTTATCAAAAGAAAAATTATCTTTATTGGAATTGGTATATTTACACCATACCCCAAAGAACAAATTTCCTCCGAGGTAAGTATTATCAAATCCAGTAGCATCGAGTGTTAAAATATTTCCATTATCATAATTAGCAAAAATCGTCCAATCTCCATTATTACTTCTTTGTACTCTTATTTTTGCAAACGCAGGATTAGTTCCTAATGCCCCAAGTGTTCCTTTTGCAATTTCAAATTTATCAGTTCCATCTGATCGATAAAGCGTCAATGCATCATCTGTACCTCCCTCCCCAACTTCAATAAAATAACCATTGACCTCTGGAAAATTAGTGGAATTGGCTTGCAAATAAATTCTAAGCCGATTGTTATTGGATGGTGCAAAATCCATTTGAAATTCTATTTCCCAAACGGTACTATCAGGAATTTCTACAGCAGTATATAGGATAGAGGTATCTTCATCCATACCATTGGATTGCAATCGAAAATCTT
>Ga0079203_1002411_pt1 | contig 12558 bp, 6 predicted proteins | sample PorBlaMBantryBay_FD_68602 | JGI IMG/M metagenome (GOLD analysis project Ga0079203, IMG submission 68602) | Marine algae microbial communities from Bantry Bay - Bantry Bay, Ireland | ecosystem: Host-associated > Algae > Red algae > Blade | place: Bantry Bay, Ireland
AGTTCACCTTGGCAAATGTGGATACGAAATGTAAGCTTTGGTAGTATTAACAATAATAGTACAAAAGATCAGTATGGAGATTTTACGGCGGTGAGTACTGTAGTGAATCAGGGATCAGCAACGGCGATTAGTTTACAACCAGAATTTAGCTGGTCGCAGTGGGATACCTATTTTAGGGTTTGGATTGATTATAATCAGGATGGAGATTTTACAGATAATGGAGAAGAGGTATTTTCCAGCATTGTTTCTGCAGGAACACCGCCTACGCTTCCCGGGCCAGCTACTGGCAATATCACTATTCCAGCGACCGCTTTGGCAGGAAGTACGAGAATGCGAGTAAGTATGCAGCGGGAGGCTTATGCAGGGCCATGTGAATCCTTCCAACTTGGAGAAGTAGAAGATTATACGATCAATATCGTGAGTGGAGGAAGTGAGTTGGTTGCCGATCCTGATAGTCCCTTATTTTTTCTTCGTGCAGTACGAACTACTTCGGGGATTCAACTCAATTGGGTGACAAATACGGAGGATCAAAACGAATATTTTGAAGTAGAACGCTCTATTGACGGTCTTGACTTTGAGGTACTGGAAACGATAACCAGTGTGGGGACTGACCGAGCACCTGTTTATTATCAAGAAATGGATTATGATCCAGTACGAGGGTTGAATTATTACCGAATTAAGCAATATGCAACGGATGGTAGTTTTGAGTATTCTATAGTAGAAATGGTGATGAATCCGATTGATACGGAGATGTTTAACCTGTTTCCTAATCCGGCTAGTAATGAAATTTATGTGAATTTGAAGGCCGATCAAGGTGCTTCAGCGGTAATAAGTATTTATACCTTTAAAGGGCAGCAGGTATTGGAGCAGCAAATAGGCCGTATTCCACAAGGGCCATTCCGTATTGATTTAGGTGAATTTAAGAATGGAATTTATACGATAAGTATAAAAATAGGAAAGAAAAAAGTACGATCTGCGAAAATAGTAATCAGCAGAGATTATTAAGACTCATTATTTTAAATCATTATATGATAATTTAGGCATAGTTGTAGCGTAGAATAGAGGTAGAAAGACTAAATATGACTGAGTTAGTGTATGAATCGTTGATTTCGAGAAAATCAGCTATAGTAGAATTTTGGAGCAATTACTCTAAAAATAACCTTTTGGTTATTTGTGCAGGGTCTTTGACTGCCCTCCTGTTTGTAATATTTTTATTGGGATGTTGGCAGGGGAATGTTCCCATTATAAATTTTGCGCTGGTATTTTCGGCGATAAATGTGATTTCCTTTGTGCTCTTTAAAACAGAGCGGTATGAATGGTCGGCAGATGTATTCTTGATCGCTAGTGGTTTACTAGGGGTCATATTTTCGATATTGGGAGGAGGTCAAATCATGATCATAGGATATTTGATCAATGTAGTGACCGTCAGTTATTATCTGATTTCAGGTAAACGTAAACGTATTTTTTATTCCTTCTATTTTTTACTGACGGAGATGACCGTTCTAGCCAGTTACTTTTGGGTGACGCCAACATTAGAAATAGCATACCTCGATCAATTTATTATTCTTTTTTCCTTTTCAAATATTTCTTTCCAATTATTTTTAATGCACTATATCGGAACCCTGATCGAGCAACGACATGAGCAGGTCTTATCCGCAAGGGAAAATTATCGCAAAGCAGTAGCCAAAACAGCCGCGACCCTTGAATCGACCCACAGTGGAATTGTTTTTATTGATAATGAAGGAAAATTAGGACAATACAATCAGACCTTTGTTGATATTTGGAAAATAAATAAAAAAACGCCTAATGATAATGACCTATTATGTAGCGTAGTGGAAGCAGCTGCGAACCCTGGTGCTTTTATCAAATTATTCCGTCAAATGGAAGCAGAACCAACGGCAAAGACACAAGGGGAAATTCTACTTGAAAATGGCCAGGTCATCCAATTTCGGACAGAGCCTCACCGAGTCAATAATGAATTAACAGGAAGGGTTTGGATTTTTGAAGATATTACAAAAGAAAAAATAACCGCTCGCGAGCTGGAAAGTAGTGAAAGATTATTTAGAGGATTTTTTGAACATTCTCCTGTAGGGATTATGATTACCAATGATGCCGAATATATCCGTTATGTCAATCAAAAACTCCTCAGCCTACTCGGGTACACAGAAGCAGAAATGTATCGGCTAAAAATTTCTGATATTATACCAGATGAAGAATTGAAAGGAAGAGCGGAACGATATGAAAAACTAAAAAAAGGTATTGCCCATTCAGTAGAAATAGAAAAACAGTATAAATGTAAGAACGGTACTTTAATGCCTGTCCGAATTACGGTTTCTTTGATTCGCGATCAGGAGGGTGAGGTGATACAGGATATTCTTATCGTTCAGGATTTGACACAAGAAAAAGCAGCACAAGTAGCATTACAGCATAGAGAAACCCAATTCAGAAATATTTTTGAACATGCTCCGTTTCCGCTATTTTTATTTAGCGACAATCTAGTTATTGACTGTAATCAACCCGCACTTGAATTTTTGGGCGTTTTAGATAAAAAGCAGATTCGGGAAACACCGCTAAAAAAACTTATGCCTATTGTTCAGGAAGACGGCCAACTTTCTATGAAGGTATTTCAGGGCATGACAGAGAAGGCAAGAACGCTCGGAAGCCATAGTTTTGAATGGACAATTACCAACGTCAGAGGAGAAAATAAAACCGTACTTTTTACCATTACACGCTACGAGCTTCAGGGAGAAGAAGTGTTTTTTGCCATCTGGAATGATTTGACTGATCAGAAAGCAGGGGAAGCAAAAATCGGTGCATTAATGCAGCAACTCACCGAACACAATCAACAATTAGAAGGCGAAATTGAGCGACGAATGGTTCACCAAAAGGAGATCAATCAGGAACTTAAACGCTCCAATCTCGACCTACAACAATTTGCCTATATCGCTTCACACGATTTGCAGGAACCGTTGCGGATGATTGGGAACTTCATTCAACTATTAGAGAAAAAGTATGGAGACCGAATTGAAGATGACGGTCGAAAATTTATTGGGTATGCCGTAGAAGGAGTTAACCGTATGTCGAGGTTGATTGAGAATTTACTGGAATTTTCCAAAGCAGGTCACCATGATGTCTATTTTGAAAAAGCAGATTTAAACGAAATTGTCAATAATAAAATGTTGGATTTATATCAGCGAATTGTTGAGAAAAGATCCTGTATTGATATGCACCTATTACCAGAAATTTTCTGCGCACCGGAACAGATAGGAATTGTATTTTATAACTTGGTCGGCAATGCGATTAAATTTAATGAAAGTAAAACACCCAGGGTCGTAGTCACCAATGAAGAGCGAGCCGAGGATTGGTTGTTTACTGTTCGAGACAATGGAATTGGAATTCCAGCTGGATATGCGGATAAGATTTTTCAGATTTTTCAACGATTGCACCGAAGAGATACCTATGATGGTACGGGAATCGGGTTGTCACTCTGTAAGCGAATTGTAACCCGACATAAGGGAAGTATTTGGTTTGAATCTATGCCGGGGGAGGGGACGACGTTTTATTTTACAATAAGTAAAAGCATCATTCAGCGAAAGCAACTGGTTAAATAGGATCAAAAAAAGAAACCCTGCATCAACTAGTGATGCAAGGCGTCCAAAATTACTGATACTACTTCTACTTTAATTTTCTGGCCTGAGCCACCCATTCATTTTCGAGAATATAGGTGGGTTTAAGGTCCAATATTTTATTGACCAACAGGATGTCCTTTTCTTCCAGTCGCGCTATTTGTTGATAGCTATAAATGCCAAGTGCATTTAATTTCTTTTCTGTCGTTGGTCCTATACCACGAATTACTTGCAGGTCATCCAAGGGCCGTGTCACCGGCGTTTTTTCTGGTTTCATCATTTCAGGAAAAAAAGCAGGCACAATATCGTTTTGATTTTTTTCTGAATTTTCCTGCCACTTCTTAAACTTCTTTTTTATTTTTTCCAGTGTACGATGACGTTCTGGAGGCGAAGTTTCTATTTCAGTACTAGCAGCAGAGGGCATGATATTATTACTACTTAAAAGATCGTCTCGTTCGCGTGCTACTTTTAGCAACTTAAAATGTAAGGTACGATATTTTTCTTCCCACTTTTGCTTTTTCTCGTTATATTTTTTTTGAAAACGAGTTTTAAGTTCTTCTACCTGAGCAATCTGTTGTTGATCGTTTTGTTTTACGATGTCAACGCTTGATGTTTGATGCGAGTTATTACGCAGTGCTGCTTCCAAGCTCATTTTTTCGTTCGCCAGCGCATCCAGATGTTGTGCCAATTCCTTTTTTTCTTTGACTTGATACGACTGTTGCCGCAGCAGGATTTCCTTTTCGGATTGAAGCGCATTGGCATGTTCTACCAGGTATTGCCGTTCATTTTCTATGTCAAAAGACACATTTTTGGCCTGTACCAATTCCATTCTTAAATGGTCAATAGCGATCTTTCGCATCGTCCAGGCAATCGAAAAACCCAGCAGTGCAGCTCCCAGCATCAGGAAAAAAACAGGTAGAGCAAGTTGTATCATGATTACTAAAGTGTTGAATATCAGTAAATTGTAGTAGAAAAATCGTGTAATTCCTTTTCTCTTAGTAGTTATTAGCACTAAAGGTATAAAGAATATAAAATTTTTCCAATATCAATTCGTAAAAATCAACATTTTTTTAGTAAATCTTATTACTTAATCCAAAATTCTTACTTCCACACGACGATTTTTTTTCCGTCCTTCCGCCGTATGGTTGGAAGCCAGTGGTTGTGTATCGCCTTGAAAATCAACTTTGATTTTCTGCTTGGGTATACCATGCGTCTCGATCAGTGCCTTTACACTATCAGCTCTTTTTTGCGCAAGTATTTTATTCGCTTCTCGGCCACCAGTGTTGTCTGTATGCCCGGTGATGAGCAATTGGCTACGAGGGTGTTCCTGCATATATCTGGTAAGGATAAGCAGATAGTCCTGTAGTGGTGCCGAAGACATGACAATTCTTTCGTTATTTTCGTAATATAAATTTAAAGGGCGAACAGTGTTGGTTCGATTTTCAATGGTTTTGGTTGAAACATCCTTTGAGTTAGCCGTAGCTAAATCAGCGCTGTTGCCCTCAAAATCAAAGCTAACCGCATTGAAGAGTAGTGACTTTCGAAAATATAGGTTGTCACCTTCGTAGGATTGTAGGATGATGCCGTCTGGATTGGCGCCGTATTTCAGTAATACATCTTTGATCGCACTGGCGCGTGCAAATCCAAGATCGTACATATCAGACCGATTCGATTCCATGGCGTCGAACCTTCCAGTGAGTACTAGTCTTCTTTCGGGATGATCCGTTAGGTGAGTAACCAATTCTTTTAGCGCTTTTTCTGTTTCCCAGGGGATAACTACCTGATCGCTAGATCGGCGAAAATGAAAATTGGATGGTTTGGTGATATTAAAGGTTCCGTCATTGAGCTGAAGGGCAGGTAATGCGCTTGGATAAGCAATTCCTTCGGTGATCGGCATACCATACTTTTGGGCATACCACCAGGAGCCTCCAATTAGCCAGAAACCCAGAATAAAGATCAGGATAGCAAGTAACAGCCTACTCATAATACAATTTTTTCACAGTATGTTTAATTAAAGTCCTTCAGTTAAGCCTTTTAACTGTGTTGCTCTAATAAGTTTTCTTTATGTTACAATAGGGAAGATAAAGGATTGTAAGTATTGAATATAGTGTTACTAGTAAGTCTTAATAAGTCTTAAGCTTTGAACTTAATTGTTTTCTCTTCGGTAAAAGTATAAGTTAGTTCGCTAAAATCAAAATATTATAAAAATATTTTTTTATATAATACTATTAATTTTAATTAGTACTGCTAAATTCAATGAGCAATATTTTTTCATTTTCACCTAAAATTCGGTCTATTTTTAAGTAATAATTTTCTTGTAGTTGTATGAATTTTCCCAATTTTATAGTTTCTTTTTTTTCTGAAACCAGTTGCCCAATTTGCCCAAAGCTCAAATGATTATCCGATAAACTGCCTAGGTAATTGAGTTGATTAATCGCTTGGTTAATAAAAAAATCAGCAGGTTGTGTTGTTAGATTTTCTGGTAATTTAAATTGAAAAACCTGCTTTATATCATCACAACCAGACTGAAGAATGGTTAGTTCCACTTCGTTCGAAAATGTAATATGCTCTGTGGCTTGTTGCCCCTTTTGACTAAAATCATCTGTCTTGATTTTCGGAAGCGTATCACTAAAAACAGCTTTTGGTGTTCCATACCGACAAACAGGTGGGGGATTCGTACAACCCCAAAAGAAAATAAGGATAAAAACACATATAATTATTCTGTTATTCATGTTAGTGTTGCATTTGATGATTAAAGGTAATTTGCTAAATGTCAGTCAATATACACTACTTTTTTTTCTATAGTTAATTCCCCAATTTTAACAAAATCTTATTTCTCAACAGATCTGCCTCAACATAACATTTCCGTTCCTTATCCCGTTATAGTCTATTGTAAATGCTAATTGACCAAAAGGCGAATTTGTTTAATTTTGCAAATTTGAACAACTTACTGATAATCCAATCGAGATTTTATATTATGAAAAGATTACTTACCGCTATTTCCTTTATATTATTAATGTTTTCACTCAGCGCTCAGAAAAAAATGCGTGTAGAAAGAGGGGATGCTGTTGATAAGTCCAAACCCGTCTGGAATGTATTTGTAGACAAAGATAACCAGAAATGGGTCGGTAATTCTGAAGGTTTATATAAATTACTATCTGTCAACAGGGCGGTCAAAGAACCACTTCGCCCAGATGAATGGGCTTTAATTCGCTATAGAAGTGGAAATGCCAACCTTCGAGTATCAAAATCAGCACTCAAAAAATTCATACCCAATATTGACGACATTAATACAGCACATCTGGATGAAAAAAAACAACACCTCTGGGTCGGTACCACCGAAACCGGATTGTATCAGTTCAGCCTCTCTCCATTGAGCTTAATCAAAAATTTTACCCGTAATAATTCCGAACTGGAAACGAATTTTATCAATTTTATTGAAATCGAACCCTCCGGTCGAATGTGGATCGGAACGCCAGAAGGAATCGTTTGGGGCCGTGCAGGTCGCTGGAATCTGGATGAAAAATACCTCAACTTTGTCGGCGTTGCTTTTGATAATTCCAAAGCGATTCTGGTTTCTGAAGAATGGATGTGGGAGGTTACCCCAAAAAATAAATGGAAGGAAGTCGAAGTAAAACCTCAACAGTTTAAAGGATTACTCATCGATGCCGCATTGGATAGCAAGGGTAACTTTTGGCTGGCTTCCGAAATCATCTCCCGACTTGACATCGCCACTGGTGACGTTACGCCCTTTGCCGCTCCAGAATATTATACAAGTGAATTTGCTTCAAAGATTATGATCGATCAGGATGACGCACTTTGGATCAGCACCAGAGATAAGGGGCTATTCGTAATAGGAGAGGAAGACGCGATTTTCATTAGTGCTATTGTCTCCAAGCCGATCACCTGCGGAGCGTTTGAATACGATGGTGCATTATCCGTTGTCATTGAAGGAGGTGAATCTCCTTACACTTATACCTGGAATGATCCCAAATTGAAAGGAGATCGTCCCGCCAACCTTGGCCCAGGCGAGTATATCGTAACGGTAACAGACAGCAAAGGAGTGACAAAAGCTACGAGCGTAACAATCAATGATCCGGCGGTACTCGTCACGATAAAACAAGACCAACCCGAAAGTGGTATTGGTGCAGGAGATGCAGTCGCCACTGCTACGGTAGAAGGTGGTGTTCCTGATTATAAATACAAATGGGACAACGGCGAAACCACCGAAACGGCCAAAAAACTCAAAGGCGGTACCCACACGCTAACCGTAACGGATGATGCAGGATGTTCTAACACCGCAACTGTAGACATACAACAGAATATTGCTGATCTTGCTATTGCGATCAAAGAAACTAAAACCCTGAATTGTGCAACCTCGAAAGATGGTGCGCTCGAAGTAGCCGTTGAAGGCGGTAAGCCACCGTACAAATTTCAATGGGACAATGAAAAAGCAAAAGGAGAAATGCCCTCCAATCTCGCCGCTGGAGTTTACAGCTTGACTGTTAATGATGCGAGTGGAAAGTCTAGCGAGGCTAAATTTACTTTGTCCGCACCAGAAACCCTCTTGGTCACGGTAAATGTAGACGCACCCGCTAGCACCGGAGGAACGGACGGAAAAGCAACCGTCAAACCTAAAGGTGGAAAAGCTCCTTATTCCTACAAATGGGATACAGGTGAAGCAAAAGCCTCTGCTCAAAAATTGGGCGCAGGTAATCACGAAGTGGTGGTTACGGATGCGAACGGTTGTACGACAACGGCTGGTTTTACGATTGATGAAAATATATTACCCTTAACGGCTGAATTGGAAATACAAACGATATTGAAATGTGCGGATGAAAAAACCGCTGCTTTATTGGTAACGCCTAAAGGTGGAAAACCGCCTTATAGCTTTGCATGGAAAAATGGTTTATCCGGTGAAAATCCAACTGGCTTGGGAGCTGGAAAATACGAAGTCGTTATTACGGATGCGAGTGGAAAGTCAAAAACCTTAAACGCGGAAATCAAAAGCCCCGACGCATTGTCTGGTGAGGTGATGGTTACGGCATCCGCCAATACTGGTAAAAAAGACGGAAAAGCAAAGACGAAAATCAAAGGTGGAAAAGGAAAATATACGTATGCCTGGGATAATGGTGAAAAAGGAAAAGAGGCCAAAGGTCTTGGTCCTGGAAAGCATAACTTGGTCGTAACAGATGAAAATGGATGTAGTGTTACATTAGATTTTGAGATTACGGAGGATATTTTGCCAATGAATGTAAGTGTAGAAATGATACAGGAACTTAATTGTTTCGGAGATAAATCTGGTGCCGCTATGGCGAGTGTCAATGGTGGAAAAGGCCCTTACACTTATCAATGGATTGGCACGGATGCCACGACAGAAAAGGCTGATAATCTGGCGGCTGGTAAATACGAATTAACGGTTAAAGATGCCGCTGGAACGGAAGCAAAAACTGATTTTGAAGTAAAGAGTCCCAATGCCCTTGAGCTCAGTATTGGCATCGATCAGGCTGCAAGTGCAAATAAAAAAGATGGTAAAGCGACCGCTAAAATCACAGGTGGAAAAAGTCCTTATACGTACTCCTGGGACAATGGTGAAAAGACGGCCACCGCGCAGGGCCTCGGTGCAGGTACGCATACGGTGGACATCAAGGACGCGAATGGTTGTACGAGTACGGCGAGTGTTGACATCACGGAAGATATTATCGCTTTGAGTGTCAACCTGACGATTGATAAACCGATCAATTGTCATGGGGATAATATGGGGGTTGTTTCTACGGAGGTGAAAGGGGGCAAATCTCCTTTTAAATACAAATGGAGCAATGGTCAGACCGGCGCAACGGCTAATAAGTTAACGGCCGGAGATTATACGGTTGAAATCATGGATGCAAGTGGGCTTAAAGAAACGGCTACGATTTCTCTTACGCAGTCGGAGCCCGTTGGTATTGAAATAAAGAAAACGCCGGCTTCCTCAGAAGTATCCAAGGATGGAAAAGTAAAGGCGAATGGTGTGGGTGGTAGTGGAGATTATAAAATTACCTGGAGCACCGGAGCGACGGGAGCGACCATCGAAGATCTGGAAGCAGGTAGTTATCAGGTGTCCGTAGCGGATGGCAATGGTTGTAAGACGTCGATTGATTTTGATTTAAAAAACAAAGTAATACCGGACTTGACCGCTAGTACTTTACAGCGAGGACAAACGGTTAAGCTAGAGAAGCTGTACTTCGAGGCAGATAGCTCCAGTATTCAACCGGAGTCGATTCCTACGCTGGAAGAATTGTTTGAATTTTTGACGGAAAATGGATCGGTTGCGATTGAGATTGGTGGACATACGAATAATATTCCTCCGCATGAATTTTGTGATCGACTGAGTGCAGAACGGGCGAAGGCAGTAGCAGATTATATTGTGGCAAAAGGGATTAATCCAAAGCGAGTGTTGTTTAAAGGGTATGGTAAGCGGAAGCCTAAATTTACGAATAAAACGAAAGAGGGGAGGGAGAAGAATCAGCGGGTAGAGGTGAAGGTGTTGGCGATTTGACGGGGGTGGCTATTGCCAAATCCGCCGATATCGCCATTGTATGTTATGCCAAAAAAGTTAATCTACAAATACGACAACCCAAACCCCAACACTGCTCCACCCAAAATAATCCAGAGCGTATTAAGTTTCTTAAACGAAAAATAAACCACAAAACTTAGTATACAGATCAATCCTGTTCGCCAATCAACGATCGTGCTTTGTGCCATCTTCACCGTTACGATCAGCATCACGGCTACCGCTGCTACATTAACCGCTTGCAAAAATGCAGTGAGATAAGGGTTCTGTTTTATTTTTGATAATAAAGGATTGAGTAACCAAACATAGAAGAAAGAAGGAAGAAAAATACCCAAGGTCGCCAGAATCGCTCCAGTAATACCTCCCAATTTATAACCGATAAAAGTAGCCGTAGAAAGCACCGGACCCGGGGTCACCTGACCCACCGCAATGGCTTCCACCAAATCAGGATGCGTCAACCAACCCAGCCCCTCAATCAATTCTCCATCCAGATAGGCAAACAAGACATATCCACTGCCAAACAACACGGCACCTACTTTTAAAAAAATAAAAAATAACTTCAGATGTGAATAATTGATTGCGGTGGCAAAGAAAAGTGGAAGGATAATAATACTATTGAGTTGAGGAGATTTTACGACGAATCGGAAAAGCATAAAAACAAAGCCTGCTGCGAGGATACAGCATATTTCATTGACGCCTAGAAAGGCGGCGCCCAAGACAATCCCGCCTAAAAACAAGAGATAATAATCCTTGACTGCTTTTTTTCCCAGCTTAAAAATAGCCGCTGCAATAAACGATAAAACCGCTGCCTTTATTCCATCCACAATCGGTATCACCCAGGCAATTTCACTATATTTTTCAAAAAAGATAGCGACCAAAAGCGTGATACAAACCGCCGGAAAAATAAAACTCATCCCCGCTACAAACAGCCCCGCTGCTCCTCCGCGATGGTACCCGCAGTGCATGGTCATCTCCGTAGAGTTGGGGCCAGGAATCAGATTGGTGGCGCCGAGATAGTCCAGAAAAGTCTGTTCGTCCAGCCATTTCTTTCGCTGCACCAAATCTTCTTCCATCATCGCTACATGCGCTGCTGGCCCTCCAAAGGCGACGATGCCCAGGCGGAAAAAATACTGGAATATTTCAGATAATTTACCAGAAGGTGATTTCATTTTTTAAATTGATATAAGCCGTGACAAGTCAATTTAAATTTCTCCTACGATTGCTTCGGTAACATTAATAATATGATCTCCTACTCTTTCTAGGGAAGAGAAAACATTATTGTAGACCATTGAGGAATGCACATTGTAATCATCATCACCGAGGCGACTTAGATCATGCTTGCGCAAATCGTTTCGAATCTGATTGATTTCTTTTTCGATAGCTGCAGCAGTAGCCTTTGATACTTCCCGATAATCAGGCGCATTGAGATTGGACATCATGATCGCAAAACCTTCGTCGATCTTGTCAATCATCCCGTTGATATTATTTCGTTGTTCAGGTGTGAAGTATGTCTTTTCTTCCGTTTTTTGTTCTATGGTTTTAGAAATCTGGAAATAAATATCACCAATTCGTTCGAGGTCATTACAAATATTGAGTACACTCCGTAGCTGTTGACTGGTGGCTTGCGTCAGTTTTTGATTAGATAATTTGGTTACATATTCTGTTATTTCAATCTCCATCGTGTCCGTAATCTTCTCGTATTTCTTCAATTTTTTCATCATCTTTTTCCGCTCCTTATCATCGGTAGAATTGATTAGTCGCCGAGCATAAGTGGACATTCTCGTCACAATTTCTCCAAAATGAGCGGTTTCTTTTTGTAGCTCTACTGTAGCTAATTCAGGTGTCCGAGAAGCAGCATTAATAAATTGTAATTTGGGCGTATCTTCATCATCGGCTGATGCGGGAACGCTCCATATAGCAGCCCGTACCAATACATTTACAAAACCAATCAAGAACAATACATTCAGTAAATTAAAGGTAGTGTGAAACGCCGATAAGGCAATGGGAATATCCGCTGACGAAGTATAAGGATCGCTATATCCAAAGCTTTGAATCAGGTCGCTTAAAAAAGGTAAAATAAGGGGCATTAAAAGTACCATCCAAACTACACCAATGACATTAAACATAGAGTGAATACGCGCCGACCGTTTGGCGCTGGTATTCCCCACCAGCGAAGCAATCTCTGCGGTAATGGTTGTACCAATATTTTCCCCCAAAATCATGGCAGCAGCCACCTCAAAGGGCAACCAGCCTTGTAAGGACATGGTCAGCGTAATAGCCATCGCTGCACTGGAAGACTGCACAATGATTGTTACGATTGCTCCGACAAAAACAAATAATATTCGACTAAAGATTCCCCATTCTGTGAACTGTTGCAAAAAG
>Ga0079203_1002420_pt1 | contig 12522 bp, 8 predicted proteins | sample PorBlaMBantryBay_FD_68602 | JGI IMG/M metagenome (GOLD analysis project Ga0079203, IMG submission 68602) | Marine algae microbial communities from Bantry Bay - Bantry Bay, Ireland | ecosystem: Host-associated > Algae > Red algae > Blade | place: Bantry Bay, Ireland
GGTAAATCCTAAAGAATATGGGATCCCTATTTTCGTAGAAGTTTTATTAAACGGAAACTATGTAGATAGAAAAAGAGCGCTTCAAGCTTTAGGGCGAGTAAAAGGTGGCTTTTTGGCTGCTGTACCAGATGTTTTTGAGCGTTTTAGAGGCGGGAAGTATATTTCTTATGATGAAAAGAAGCTACTTTCTGAGGTTGTTGTAAAAGCTGGCGAAGCAGCAGTGCCTTTTTTAGTTAAAAAGCTGAATGAAAAAGATTTATCTTCTAGAAAAACAGCTTTAGCTCTTTTGGGGGATTTGGATGAAAAATCAATTTCAGCTTTTGAAGAGATTTCTAAATCTCTTGAGGATGAAGATCGTGAGATTAAAATGCTAGCTATGAAAAGTTTGGGGCATTTTGCTGGAAGTGCTGAGAGTGCAGTGCCTGAATTAATAAAACTAATCGATGAAAAATATCCAGTCGGTGATGAAGCAGGAAGAACTTTAGGTAAAATAGGTAAAGTCGCTCTACCTTTTTTGATTAAAGAGCTTAATAAAGAAGGCGTTTCAGATAGATTCAAAAATGTTGCAATTGGTCTTTTTGGTCGTGTAGGGGGCGGGAGTCCAGAAGTCCTTTATGAGTTGAGAAAAGTTTTGGAAAGTGAAAAAGTAAGTAGGGGTTTTAAAATAAACGCAGCCCAATCGCTTGCTAAAATAGAAATGGTTGATGAGAAAACAATAATTTCTTTGATTGCTCTTGTTGGTAATGACCCCTTTTTAAATAAACACGTAATTAAAGTACTGGGTGAGTTAGGTTCAGTTTCAGAACAGCCATCTCCAGTTTTGGTAAATTTTTTAATAGATGAGCTTTCTAGAACACATTCTCGAGAAAGATACCGGTTAACAGATAAATATGTTGTAAAAGAAGCTTTAATTAAAATAGGTAAAGGTGCATATTCTTTTATAGTTAAAGAGATGAAAACATATAATCCTTGGGAGTCTTCAGTAGTACGGAGACAGTTAAATGATATAAAGTATAGAATTGAAAAAAGTGGAGAGCTTGGTGAGTCGGAGTAATTATATATATAATTACTTTAATTAAGACTGTGTAGGACTTATAGGTTAACTCATAGCTTCAAAAATTTCTTAGTTGCCTTTGAAATTCCAGGCCATGCTTATTCCAAGCTGATATCGTGCATAAAGGTTGGAGGCGGTGTCCACCGTTTCTGAGTCTATCTTGTTGTTTTTATAAGGCGTATATCTGTTTAATATAAGTGTGTACCCACATGTGTACCAACAAAGGATGTGGGCTTGTGGAGGCTTGTTCCCTAGCTTCGGGACAGCAAGGTTAATTTTAATCTGGATCTATCGGTGAGTTTCGAGCGCTATCTATCAAACTTATGCAATAGATTTGTTCGCAACATAGTCGTATTTATGATCAGAGACATTGCTTTCTGGGAACACAAGACTGATTCCAAAAACATCGTAAACTGCTCGAAGAGGATTTGTCTCAGAACTTTCTCCTTCAGGTGTAACGTAATCCAAAGGATGAATTAAAAGAAGTGCATTTTCTTTTTTTCTGTATTTTTTTCTTAGTTGTATAACACTTGTTTTAGAGTTTTTTAGTTTTTCGAACTCTTCGACGCTTATTTCATCTTGCAAATCGATAAATTCGTCAATGGGGGTTGAAAGTGCTTTTAGTTGTTGAATTTTTTCTGAATCAAAATCTGATCCTAGTACAGAACGTTTACTTTTTTGGCACTTTAGTCCATTAATCTCATATTCAGTACCTCGACTTCCAACAGAGATGAGTGCCACAGACCAATTACTGAGTTCGTTTCGGGTAAGTGCCTTTTCTATGTAGTTAATCAATTGCCTTTGGCAAAATTTAATATTTTCTTTTGGCATTCTATAGTTTTCTAAAAATTGTATAATTGCCTCGGCTGGAACATCTTTGTAACAGTGTGATGGAGAGAAGTCTTTAATTGCATTGACTGCTTGAAAATTCCCTTTTTGAGATTGTATAAGTAGTTTTTCTACTGCCTGTTTGTTTTTCTTGAGTATGTTTTTATTATGACCATCAATATGTCTAGCTTGTAATTTGTAGCCTGAAAAGCTTGTATCTACTCGAGCTGCGTTTCTTGCTTTGTTGTGAGCTGTTACATTTAGTTCTGGATGTCGAAGTATCTTCAAGGCGACATCAATAGGTCTTTCTTTGTTTAAAGCCATATTTTCGATTTCTTCTCTGAGGTCTTTTTCGACCACAGACAAATGATAAAAATGATCTCTTAAGGTTGAAGTAACATAGAGTCTTGTTAGGTCGACGTAGTTTTTTCTATAACCAAACCATCGACCCATTTGTAAGAGGGTGTCGTAGTTCTTTGAGTGCCTAGAAAAATAGCTCACTGATAGCCCGTTAATTGTCAACCCCCTTGAAAGAGTGTTTCCTCCGACAACAATTGCTCTTAAATATTCATCGTGGGGGAATAAAAGCCTTTCTTGAGACTTAGAATTATCTTCTAAGACGATAAGCTCTTCACAAACTTTTTCAATGGCTCGAAACACTTTTTGTTTTTTTGCGTACTTAATGGTTTTAGAAAACTTTTCTGAGTTCTTATTAAATTCATTTAAGCAGTGTTGAGTAAGATAATTGAAAATTTCTCCATTTTGTTCAGAGATACTCCATTTTAAATCAGAGACATACTCTTTAATCAAATCTGTTATTTTCTGATGTTCGCTTATAGTGTGATGGGTGTGCACCAGCATTGTCATGTGCTGCTTCCATTGTCCTCTTGTGCATCTAATAGCGCTGGAAACAACAAAATCGCAGATAGCAAGTTTTAAGGAATCTTGCATTTCCAATCTATCTTGGCTTCTTAATCTGGGGTTGAGTTCCATTGCCTCATCTTCTGAAATATTTCTTAAAACATCTAAGAAGGGTGCCTTGATATCATTAAATAGTTCATCGGCTCCAAAATAACCTTTAGGCTTCGGTAGGCTGACTAGAAAGTCTTTTGGAAAAATATCACTATTTACATCTGTATTAATAAGAATATTTGCAAAAGGTGTTGCCGTATAGCCTATATAGCTACAAACCTTAAAAGTATCTAAAAGATTTCTAATATGTCCGTTTATAGCTGTGGGATCATTTTCTGGTTTATTGGTATTTACCGATGCCTGATCAGACTCGTCATCAATTATGAGTGCTGGACAGTTTTCAATAATTTCTTTTTTTGCATGACTTAGCCATGATATAAAATTTCTCAAGACTGGACTGTTCTTTTTTAGAACAACCAGAGTAAACCCGTTTTCAATTGATAGTGCTCTGTTCGCTGAAATAGTTTGTTTTTTCTTAAAATCACCTTTTTCGTCGACAGATGTAAGTGTGCAGCATCTTGAAGACATTGGGTCTACGAGTTCTTTTCTGAGCCTAAGCTCTGTTTGACGCCTTAGGTTATTGTGCATACCAGAAAGAACAATAACGAGTTTATAGCCGCTATCAATTGCTTTTGCAGCGACAGCACAGAAATTAGTTGTTTTTCCGCTTTGAACGTAGCCAAGTACAAGTCCTTTAACTTTTTTATCTTTTTCAGACTTTGGTGGAGCTAGTTCTTTTACTACCGCTGTAGAATAGTCATCAAGGCTTGTGATCATGCTCTCTTCCCAGAATGATACTTGGCTCAAGTTGTTTTTAAGGAGATGCCAGCAACCATCAGAGGTTAATAGATTGTCAGAAAACCAGCTTCCTTGAATTCCTTTATCTCTAAGAGTGTGTGCCTTGTTGCCATATTCATCTTGTAAATCTAAAATATGTTTTACAGCCTGATCAATATCTTCGTCAGAAAATAAACCTTTTCCTTTGAGGCTCCGAGATGATTCTTCAATGTTATGACCCAGCTTGAGTTTGTCCTGCAGCGTTTCAATAAGGAAATTTAAATTTTTATTCATCACAGCTCAATTCGGCATTAATTTGACAATCTTTATTAATACTCATTAGTGGAATCGTAATAAAGGGCTTTAAATTTTATGGGTAGCAGCATTTTTTTTATTACTATCACTAATTTTTGTTAAAGCTTGGTTAAGAAAGTGTCGAATGTTTTTACATGTCAAAGAAGACTAAGGCACCAAGGCAATGGGTAAGGGGAACTGTAGACTGGTTTAACGATAAATCTGGAGAGGGTTTCATACAGGATGATTTTACAGGTGAATGGTATTTTGTTCATCACTCAGCGATAGAGGAAGACAAAAAATGGAAAACATTAAAAAAGGCTCAAAAAGTTAAATTTAAAGTCGCGCTTGACCCTGTAAGAAAACAAGTCGAAAAAGTTGTGAAACTTTAGGGTTGAGGTTTCGAAATGGCAAGTTCTGCGGTTAAAAAAACTAAGCAAAAAAAAGTAAACGATAAGACTAAGTCTTCTTTGAGAATAGAAGAAAAGCAAGAAGTTCCTTTTAAAGGGATTCCTGAAGAAGAGTATTACTCAAGCTCTCTTTTTAATTTGGCATATCTTCAAAATGACCTCAAGCAAAAATCGTACTGGAAGTTCGAACAAGATTCAGAGTTTCTAGATTTTAAAGAAAAGCTGGTGAACTTAGTTGATCAAAGAAGTGATGATAGTTTCGAAACATGGAGCGAGAGTGAGACCATTCATAATTGGGTTGTTCCAGTTATGGAAGCTTTGGGGTGGCAAACAAGCCCAAGGCACAAGCCATTTTTAGAAGAAACTTCTTTTGTTGTTGTAGAAGAAGCAAAAAAGAAAACCTATCGCACAGATCTTCTTTATGTAGAATCAGAAAAAGAAAAAAAATACATCAAACGAGAAAAAGACGCTGAAGGAAAAATTAGAGAAGCCAAGCAAAGAGTGCAAATAATTCTTGAGGCAAAGTACTGGGACAGGCTTAATGATGCAAAGGCCGATAGAAAAAGATCAGACAGACAAAAAAAAGGTGAGCCTAGGTTTTCAAGTGCTGATGCTCAAACGCTGAAGTATATGAAGATCTTGGACAAAGACTGGGGTATTGTTACAGACGGAAAAACTTGGCGTCTTCTCCATAAAGAAGATTCTAACACTTCTAATCACCGTTCTTTTGAGTTTAGCCTAGGAAACTTGCTAGAGCACGTTGGTGACAATTTTCTTGATTGTGATGCAGAAAAACTCAACACTTTTGATGCTGCTATTAAATATTTCTACGCTTTTTTCTCAAAACCTTCTTTAGTTTCAGATGACGACTCTGAACTTCTAGTCGATGAAGTTCTGAGGTATTCAAGAAAATATGTTTCACAAGCTGAAGAAGACTTAAAAGACCGATTTGTCGATGCCATGAAGTTTTCTTGTAATGGCTACTTTCGAGCAGCAAAAAAAGAAAAATTAAAATTAGAGCTATCTGACATAAGAAACATTTCAGAAAGTCATTTGTTTAACATTCTATTTATAAGAAATTGTGAAATGAAGGGTGTTTTGCCGTTGGGGTCTAATAATTACAAAAAAATCAGTCTTTCTCACATGATTGATATTATAGACCAGTCAAGCTTTGATCCTACTATAAAAGAAACAGATGTAAGATTTAGATACCTCAAAAAAAAGTTCAATCTTAGTTACTACTTTGAAAATTCTACATTCAAGTTAACTGGTACTGAATTGTATGAGAATTTGATGAAATTAACCAAGGTTATTAGTCGAGGTGATTTCGGTTTTGAAGTACACGGTTTTGAAGAAAATGTTTTTTCTCGTGAAGAGTGTAGGGTTGCATCAAAGGCAAAGCTTAACAACGAAGAAATGATCAAGATTCTTCATCAGCTTTGCTTTATTGAATCTGAAATTTTATCAAAAAAGTTCCAGCAAATTCCTTATAACGCCTTTAGTCCAAGGCAACTTGGATCAATTTATGAATCTCTCTTAGAGTACCAAATTGATCAAGCGCCCCATGACATGATTTATAAAAAGAAAGGTAAAGTAAAGTCTTGGCAAAAAGCTGATCTTAAACTTAAGAAAAATTTAAAGTATCCTTCCGTAAAAAAGAAAGAACTCTTTTTCACTCCAGACAACAAAGAGCGTAAAGCTACTGGAAGTTACTACACGCCAGGCTACATCGTACAGTACATCGTAAAAGAAACGCTTGGCCCTCTTGTAAAAGGAAAGGGTTCAAAAGAAATTTTAAAACTTAAAGTGTGTGACCTTGCCATGGGGTCAGGGCACTTTTTAAGTGGGGCGTTAGATTTTCTTACAAACGCCTATTTAAAAGCATTAGATAACGAACTAACCGAGGGAGATGTTTTACCTCTGCCAGAAGCCAAAAGAAAGGTTCTTGATGCATGTATCTACGGGGTAGACATTAACCCTCGGGCTGTGAAACTAGCTAAGATGAGCCTTTGGCTTGAGAGTGCTTATCAGGGCAATAAGTTAGAGAGATTGGATGATCAGTTGTTCGGTTTTAATAGTTTGTCTATTAATTGTTGGCAAAAATATTACGGAGATACAAAATTTGATGCAATCATAGGGAATCCTCCATATTTAAGCATTCGTGCATTGTCTAAAGGACAGTCAAATACTAAAAAAGAAATTAAGGACTCTGGGTTCTATAAAACAGCAGTTGGGTGTTTTGATTTATATGTTCCCTTTATTGAGTTAGCAATTAATGGTTTAGTAAAAGATTCAGGATATGTAGGCCAAATTTGCCCTAACAAATTAACAATTGCTGACTATGCAAATAAGCTACGAACTTTAATCGTTGACTCTTGTGACAAATGTAAAATTGTGAATTTGTCTGAATGTAGAGTGTTTAAGGACGCAAGCGTGTATCCATATCTATATTTATTTAGGAAATCAAAGGCTATAGGCAATTTAGTGTTAGATTGTCAATTACATAATCCTGCAGATGAATTCGAGTTAAATGGTAGAACAATTTTGGCCCTCAATGAAAAACTTAAAAAAAATGCAATCTGGAACCTATCTAAACCTATAAAGTCTTCACCGCTAATTTTTTTAGAGGAACTCTGTGAGGTTGAGGCCGGCATTCCAGGATATCAAGCTCACTCAATTAAAAAAATTATATCAGATGGTAGAAAAACTAGTAAAACTTACATTCCTTTTATAGTTAGTGGAAATATTAAAAAAGGAAAAATTGAAATTGGCAGCTTGAGATATATGAAGGATAAATACGAAAAACCTCATATTTTTCTTGATAGCAATTTACTTAGCTCTGGAAAAATAGAATTATTCAAGGCAAAAAAAGTTCTAATTGCCGGCATGACTAAAGAAATACGATCTTACTATCAAGATAGTCCCTTAGGCGTAGGTGTTGGTGTATTTTGTATTAGAAAGTCAAAGGTTGACTTAAGAGCCATTTCAGCTGTTCTGAATTCTGTGACGTATAGCTGCCTGTTTAGAGCTGATTTCCAAGCAAAGCACCTGGCTGGAGGGTACTTAGCTATTAATGCGGGCAATTTGAAGAAGTCTCGCGTACCTTCAAATATTTCGTCTCTAAAAGTATCAAAGAGGCTAATTGAAATTTGTGAAAGGCAGCAGTCGGACAAATATTCAACAAAGCATCGTTTGATTGATGAACGCTTTATTTTAGGGCTATTTGGCGTGAGCTCGAATGATTTAAGAGGTCAAGAATATCTTTGCGATAACTCTTTGAATGTCTTGAAGGGTATTATTGCATTGGATGCAGACCCTTCACTAGCAGCGTAACTCATGAGCCTTTAATTTAGAATAAGTGCCCGAAACGAAAAGTGCCTTGCGTATTCGACCTAATTCAAGCATCACGTCTGGCAGAGTTTTAGGTGCCGTGTGTTTGTGTTTGAATGCCAGGTGTTTTAGTGTCGGGTGTTTTAAACATTAAAAACAAGTGACGCCACTTTGTGCCGGAGCTAGGATTGAGAGGTTTAGCGCTCAGATTGTAGGCTGAAATCAAGGAGCCGAATTTTGCAGTTTTTTTCTGGCACGCTCTCTAGAGTATATTGATTTATCAGAAAGATAAAATGCTCGCTTCATTCTTCCAAAAATAATTAAATCTAATAGGTCATCGCTTAATTCATGATTATTGTGTGACGGGTTGTTGAAGCTAACGAGTGGAGGGGTGTCAAATAGTTTGTCGACAATATTAAAAAAATATCTAAACTTTTTTTGAGTTATAAAAAGGTTTTTTAAAACCTCTTTTAGAGGCTTTTTTGCTAATCTATTTATAGTTCGTTGTTCGTAAATATGGCTAATGGCGTTCCTGTCACTGTGGATTGGTGAAAAATACTCATATAGCTTTTGTCTTAATTCTACTATTTCACTATTTTTAATTTTATTTAGATTTATTATTTCAACTGAAAACAGTTTTGATACTTTTTCAAGAGTTGGAATGTTATTAATTCTAAAGTTAGCTCTTTCTATTTTTGTAAATAGCGACTTTTCTTTTCCGAAAACTGATTTAGTGAAAGATGAAGTTTTACTTGAACAATTAAATATTGAGTTTGAAATAACTTCAAAAAGGGTTTTGTTGGAAATGGTGGGGTTGTTAAGCTCAGTTGCAGTATTGTTCCAGCTTTTTTGATATGTTCGATAGAATTGAATTTCATCGTCAATTCTAAGATATCTATTTTTATATTCCCAAAATAGATCATTGATTTCCTGATTGTTAATTATATTTTGCAAAATATAATTCCTCTAGGCGATTTTGCAATAACGGGATCTTTATGCTTAGTAAAGTTCGATACTTCCCACCCCCACTTTTCTTTTTTTTTGTTCCACCCATAAAACTTATCTGAGTTATCGACAAGATGCTTGTCTCTCTCAGAACTCCATTGCTTCTTGGTCTTGTATTTATAAGTCTCTACAAAAGTCACACTTCCAATAATTCTTGCTTTTTCAATGCCTGCTTCTTTTTTGCCTCTTGGCCCTGGGGTTTCAATGAGAAGTAGCTCTACTCCTCTGTGCTTTTCTGGAATGTCGTATGTTCTTGTTTCAACAGTTTTTTTACCCTCAATGATTAGTTGACTCCATGGCCACTGAATGTTGATGCCAGGTCTTGTTTTTTTTTCTTTGTCCATACTTAAGTTAGTGGGGTTTCACTTTCGTTGTAGCCGTAGGCGTCTTTCGGGTAGTGTTCTTTGTATTTTTTTATAGTGTCTTTGTATTCAGTGCTGAATTTCTTTTCTTCAGCTTGGCTTTTTTTAGCGTGCACTTTGTTAGAGGCTTGGGTGAGGCGTGTTTTCCAGTCAATTTGTTGCGCGGAAGTTTTCATGGCTGGGACATGTCCCATAGCATCACAACAGTCGCCTTTGTTGCTCCAGAGGTCTTGGTATTGATAGTAGTCTTTTTCTCCGTTACCGATGTAGCAAGTCGTAAAGCGTATTCCTGCTTTAATGCATTCTTGGTGGAGCTTGGTGTAGTAGAAGGCAATTTCTGAATCAGAGTATCGCTTGTCACCTTTATTGGCGTAGAGTTCTGGTTTGAAAAACTCTTTAAGGTTTGTTCCAGTTGCTTTTGTCATTTGGTTAATTGCAAATGGGGAAAGTCTTACAAAGCCAGCAAGGAGGGACTTGCAACCAGTTTCAGCGACTATTTTTGGAAAGTCCCAACTTGATAGTTCAAAGCTTGGAGTCTTGTCTTTTGAGCCAAAACGTTTTTCAATGGAAGCTTTGTCGGTGTAGTAACCATCGGGTTTGTGGGGGAATAGTGGGTTGAGTCTGGCTGTTGTCCAGAAGCCTTCTTTTGATAGCTTTGTGAGTGCTTTGAAGCGTCGACTCACACTTGGAGCTCCTGGTTCAATGAGTCTGGTAAGCTCTTCGTTTTCACCTGCAATACTCATTTGAACTGAGCAAAGGTCTTTCCTAAGTAGGTTTATGTATTCGTCTGTAGCCACAAGATCACTTCTTGTGAATATGATGTAGGGGTAATCGTAGAAGCTGAGAATTTTAAGAAGCTCTTGAGTGACTTTGTATTTGCGGTCCATCCACATGAAGGAATCGCTCATAGAGCCAATTCTAATTGGTATTCTTTTTTCTAGGATGTCTCTCCATTTTGACTTTTTATTTGTTTCAAAAACTGTGTAGAAGACTTTTCTAATTTCGGCCATGTTGACAGGAAAGGGCATGGGCCTGTTCCAGTAGCCATGTGTTGTGAGCTGATCAAGTGCGTAGCAGTAAACACAGTTGTGAATGCAGCCTCTACCGTAGGTGTCGACTTCAAAAGAGTAATGACATTTTCGACAGCTACTGTGGTGATTGGCTAGTTTGAAGGTAGTGTTAAAAACAACTCCGCCTCTCGGTTGTTCTTTTCCATAGCGAGCTGCAATTTTGTCGTAGATTCCCCAGTCAAAAGTGTCTGGGTACTTTGAGTCTTTAATACGGCTAAGAATTGCCTTCATTTTTATTTCAATGGGGCCGCTTAGTGAGCTAGTGAGTTCTTGAATGTTCTTGGGGGTTTTCTTTGCAAGTTTTTTAGTTTTAGCTGGAAAAAGTAAAACATTTTCTAAGTTTTTTTGAGGGGTTGTTTTCGGGCTTTGTATTAAATCCATTTTATAGGCTCTTTCTTGGGCTTCTTGAAGTCTTGTTGGCAGCCGTTACTGTGTTATTTGGTCTTTTGATGGCTTTAAACTCAATTTTTGGGTTTTGAACAAAACTAAGAATGGCCATTCTTCCGAGAGTTGAAAAATCGAAGTAGGGGTTTTCCTCCAGAAAAGAGTTGATCATTTGTTCTTCTTTTTCTGAGAAGCGAATGGCTTTAGTTATGCTGCTGGCCATTTGTTGAGTTCTCCAAAATCTAGTCCAATAAAGTTTAGTAAGTTTTCATCAATTGCTTCTTTGAGTTCATTTCTGATTAGAAAAAAGTCTGTAATTCCTAAGCCTAGCAGCAAAGGGTTTTGTCCAAGCAATCCAATAGTGCTTTTTGAGAATGCTTTTATGAGAGAGCTTTTTAAGGTCTTTTTTTTGTTTTTCTTTCTAAACGTTTTATAGCTATCTATTAAGGCCACAGAAATTAGAAGTGTTTGAAAAACATTTAGAGTTAAGTAGCTTTGAGCGAAGTGGGGGGAAAGAATCTCTTTTTTCACAAGAGTTTCAACGCCCGGTAGAGGGAGGCCGAAGGGAGTTATAAAGTCTTTTAATAATTCCTTTGGATAGCTTAAGTGAAATTGCTCCCAAAGTTTAAGGTCAACAAGGCTGTGTCCACCCAAAAGTCTATGGTATCCGCCATGGGCAAGCACAGCACCATTTGTCGTATCCATGAATGCAGATACATGGTGAGGTGTAGCTTTAAAACGCATAGAAAGCGCACGGCAAATTTTACTACCGTTTAAAATAGTGGGGAGGCTAAGCATGACACGGTTTTTGAATTTCTTTTCTTTAACTGTCACACAAATATCGAGGCTGTACTTGTGGCGTTCAACGCTGCTGTGACCGTCAAAATGTCTATGGTATTCGCCATGGGCAAGCACAGCGCCATTTGCCGTATCCATGAATGCAGATACATGGTTAGGAGTAGCTTTAAAGCGCATAGAAAACGCACGGCAAATTTTACTACCGTTTAAAATAGTGGGGAGCTTAAGCATGACACAGTGTTTAAAGTTCCTTTCTTTAGCTGTCAAACAAATAGCGACGTTGTAGTTGTAACGTTTTCTGTAAGTACACAATATTATTCACATGTAGTCTCATTTTTTTATTCTTTTAGACCGAAAGGAGTGGGATGTTTACATGGCAGAAATTCTATAAAGAGCTCTTTACGACTCTAGTTAAGAACTACAATTCAAAAAGCTTAGTGCCTTTAGCTGAGGAGGTTTTTTCTGATAGAGACCTTTTTCGTACTAATCCACTAAAAGATAGAGACAAGAAAAATGGAGCTGACATTCCATTAGAAGAATTTGATCCTTTATCTTTTATAAGTGTTTTAAAGGTAAAGTCGACAGCAAAGATACGAATGGGACGGCTTGAAAGAGTTAAAAGAATTCTAAATTTAAAGGCTCAGGTCCCTATAGACAATGACGGTATTCCAACAACGAATGCTCAGCAAAAATTAATGTTTGCTTTTAAATATGAAAGAGCAGAGAAAGATTTTGAAAAATTGTGGGATTTTTCAAGAAAACTTGTTAGTGAGGAAGGGGTAAAGGCAGAAGACATTGATAGTGCTATTTCTGTTAACTACTGTGGGTTAGCAAAGCTAAGTTCAGTGATGTTTTGCGTAGCTCCTGAAAAGTATATGCCGGCCGATAGACCAAGCAGGGGTTTTCTTGGGAGCAAATCTGAAGACCTTGAAAAACATTGTTCTCTAGGTTCCAAGTATAGAACTGGCACTTGGTATGTAGACTATCTAAAAAAAATTAGAAATGTTTTTCCTGAGAGATCATTTCAAGACATTAGTCATGATGCTTGGCTTTCAAAGTCTGAACCTATTAAAGAAGTTTCAAGCGAGGAAGCTTGCGGCTATTGGGCATGGCAGGGGACGCCTAAGAAGTTTAAGGACTTTGATACAACAGTAGTTGAAGGAAATGAAGTTGATTGGACTACGAATCAGAATTTTAAAAAAATTAAAAAAGGTGACAAAGGAATAATCTTTAGAAGT
>Ga0079203_1002424_pt1 | contig 12513 bp, 11 predicted proteins | sample PorBlaMBantryBay_FD_68602 | JGI IMG/M metagenome (GOLD analysis project Ga0079203, IMG submission 68602) | Marine algae microbial communities from Bantry Bay - Bantry Bay, Ireland | ecosystem: Host-associated > Algae > Red algae > Blade | place: Bantry Bay, Ireland
GAGGGTCAAGCGATCTCCTTTGAGGTATTTATGAGTCGCTGGGAGCGGGGAGATAGTTTGGCCCTGCTGGTTCAAAGTAGAGCAAAATAAGTTAATTTTTTTTCTATACTTTGGAGAATTCAGTGTTAGGAATTATTCAAGAATTTACTATTTAACGAAAACAAAACATTTCCCGATGAGGGATTAATACATTAGGAGAAACCTAAAAATGAAACTGAAATGCTTTGCAGCCCTAATTGCTGCTGTATTCTGCTTGAGCACTGCTCAAAGCGCCCACGAAGTTTACGACGTCAAAACTGGCGACGTAACCATTACACTTCTCGACTTCGAAGGAGTTAAAGCTGTTCCTGGAACGAAAATTTCCCTGACCAAAGCTGAAGATTCTGACTCGAAAATGGAAGCGGTATCCGATGCACTCGGTACCTGCACCGTCAACCTCCCAAACGGACGCTACATTCTTGGCGTTCAAGGGTATGACGTTGCAATCGTTCAGGCTTCTGGCGATGCGAAAATTGAAGAGCTTCAGCTCTTCATGCCCAAAGAAGGTCTTCAAGTTGGTGGACAAGAAGTTGTCCAGTACGAAGAAGGCGTTGAAGTCATCCAAGAAGAAGGTGTCGAGTCTGGCTCTTCTGCTAAGAAAAAGGGTATCCTGCTCCTCGCTGCTGGCGTTGTAGCTGCCATCCTTTTGACTGATGACGATGACGACAGCTCAAGCGATTCTGCTGACGCAGCTACCGATGCGGTTGCTGCTGTAGCTTCAGAAGGTTCCTCTGCTTCAGAAGGTTCTTCTGCTTCAGCTTCCTCTGGTAGTTCTGCAGCTGTTCGTTCTTCGAGCTCTTCATCCGCAGCTAGCTCATCTTCATCATCATCGACTCCAGCTCCTAAAGTTGTAACCCGCACTCGTGCGCGCGTTGTATACAGCGGTGGTTCTGGTGGATCCGGCGGTAACGGCGGTGACGACGGCGGCGGTGGCGGCGTTTCCAACTAATAGTTCCAACTAATAGCTTCAACTATTACCAAACTATTACCCCAAACTTACACGAATTCATTCGTTGTAATGACAAGAGGCCTTCGGGCCTCTTTTTTTTTTGATTTTTTTTTGGCTCAGCATCCATTCAAGATGCGGGTAGAGACAGAGGCCTTCCGATTAATATAAGGCGCATCGGCTCAAGTTTCGAAATACCTCTTGGCTTGTTAGGCAAACTTCTGGACGCATGTCCCAAAATCACTATATCTGTTTAATGAGTTTTAGAGACACCTATCGTGCCCCCAAGGGGAAAGTTAATTTGAGTGACATCAGCCCCGTTCCTCTCAAAGGCATTTGTTCTCGGGAGGAGGCAGAAGCCCTTCTCGCCAAGAACACACAGCGAATCAAAGAGCTACAGTACAACTTGTATGCTGAAGGCAAGCATTCGATTCTCGTCGTTCTTCAGGGGATGGATACCTCAGGTAAAGACGGAACCATTCGGAACGTACTTGGTCCAATTAACCCTCAGGGTTGTGAGATTACCTCGTTCAAGAAACCTTCTGATGAAGAAATGGCGCATGATTACCTCTGGAGGATTCACAAGGCTGTTCCTGCTCGAGGAATGATCGGTGTATTCAACCGTTCACATTACGAAGACGTTCTCATTGTCCGAGTACGCAATTTAGTCCCAAAATCGGTCTGGTCAAAGCGGTATGACCACATCAATCAATTTGAAAGGACTTTAACTGACGAAGGTACCGTCTTGGTGAAGTGCTTTCTACACATCGACAAAGATGAGCAAAAAGAGCGTCTGGAAAGTCGACTTGAAGACCCGACTAAGCATTGGAAGTTTAATGTTGGCGACCTGGATGAACGTAAACTTTGGAAGGATTACGTGAATGCCTATGAAGTCGCCTTGGAAAAGTGCGACACTCAGGTTGCACCATGGTATGTGATCCCCGCCAATAAAAAATGGTTTCGTAATCTCGTTGTCTCTTCGCTTATTCTTGAAACCCTTGAAGAGTTGAATCCCAAAACACCGGCTCCTGAAGATGATCTTAGTCGCGTGGTCGTGAAGTAATTTTCCAAGCAGCACGTTCGTTGCATCCGCCTCTACATCCCGGCTAGTTACCCCCCTTTTGCCATGAGCTTAGAACCTTCAATCAATCCTGACGATCAAAATCAGAACACCGAACTTACTGCAAGCCAAGGCTCAACCCAGGTCAAAGAAGGTTCAGATACTTCAATGATTTTTGTCTTGCGGAACCAGAAGGTACTGATGGATCGAGATGTTGCCGCTATTTACGGAATTGACCTTCATGGCCTAAAGCAGGTAGTCCGCAAAAACCAGGAACGCTTTCCTGAGGATTTTATGTTTGTTTGCTCAGGGGCTGAACTTGCGGGCCTTCGTGAGAATGGAGCACTCCCTGCTTCGACCAAGTACGCTCCGATGATGTTCACCGAGCAGGGCGTTGCCATGCTATCTTCTGTCATCCAAACCGTTAGTGCAGCGAATGCCAATACTGAAATTATTCGTACCTTTGTCCAACTCCAAGAGTTGGCTGAAAACCATGCCCAAATCACACAGCGACTTGGTGGTTTAGAAGCACGCTACGAATCTCATTTTGCCTTAATTTTTGGTGCGATTGAAAAGCTCACGTTGACAAATATTAATGAGGTTCCGACCTCAGGCGTCCCCATCGGTTTCGACTTGCACGTGCGTCCTAAAGAGAATTCTACCAAGACCTCAGGGGTCTCTGACACTTAGGATCGCTGCTTTCGCCTTTTTTTGGTTTTGCTGCGGGGGCGCTGGGCGTCTTGGCGATGACGAGGACTTTGTCGCGCCAGCGGCCACTGGCGTCGTAGTTTTCGAAGGGGATGCCCCAGGGGTCGATTTTCTCGTGGCAGCGGCTGCAGGCTTCGCTGTCGCGGTGAGCGAAGAGCTTCTCGTTGAGGGTCATCTTGTCGAAGCCGGGAATGCTGTCGTCGAGAGGGGGGACGTTGGCGGGGGGATCGGGAGGGTATCGTCTTTGAGCGCCAAGGTTTCTGCCACGAGAGCAGCTGATCAGAGGCGTTGTATTTTCGTCTATCCGCCAATAGGCATTCGTGAAATTATAGGCTTGCGGAGAGGCAATTTTGGAGGGTTAAATCGCACCGCTTCGCGGAGCGAAAAGCGAAACTTTTCAGGCTCCAAGGAGCCTAGCGATTTTAACGAAGAGAGTAGCCACTCGTCGTGTAAAGATAAGTTCACTCGGTGCGATGATCTGGTCGTCCTCGCTGGACTCGTCCGAGGCAGGTTCCTAGGTTCGTTCCGGCTGGATAACAGCTCGTTGATCCAGACCTACACTTTCCACCTAGGAACCTGCGGGGCGGCGGAGCAAGCTTGACTCTCACGGCGCCCCGTCAGTCGGCTTCGCCGCCAGTCGAGGTGCCTTGTATTTTCTTGATTGAAAAGTTCCAGGAAGTTAGAAATAGAACAAGCCGATAAAGCGGAACTCATTGCCTCGGGCAAATTATTTGCCATCAGCCCTGAGTCCACTTAGCTACACATTGGGCAAAAATGAATCAGTATCCACAAGTCTACGATCTGTCGAAGCGGTATAGTCCGCCTAAGATCAATCTACGCGATGCCGAAATTTTAGATGGGTGCGGCGATGAGAGTCATGCCACTCATTCTATTGACCATAGAATCCCTGAGAATGTCTCTAGGGTAGATTTAGATGCTTACGGCTGGGGGGTCTATTCCTTTATGGAGTTCCGTGACCTACTGTTTTATTTCTATCCCGTGGCTTTGGAATATGCGCGGGACAATCAGATCGATTGCATCGACCCGTTCCTGTATTCTCTCGACCGATTCATTCCCGAGGAGATGCTCAAAATTCCCGAAGAAGATCGCAAAGCGCTTGTTGCCGGACTCCAGTGGATGTGGAAGGCAGGGCAGGTAGGCCACGCAGACTGGCTCCAGTGCCGAAATTTACAGAAAGTCATTGGAGTTTCGGTATCACAGAGAGACCTATATAAGCGAAGTTGAAGGCCCAACAAAACGGTGGAGCTAACCTGCCACCAATGTCTGTCGCAGCGGAATCAATTGTGGACTAGAATATTCTTCGTCTCAGCCTCAGCTGCCGTCGGTGGCAGGTAGCTCACCAGAGGCGTTCGTTGAAAATGAACTCGGTGATTGCATGGATATTCTACTGGACCGGCCAAGGCCTGAAGTTGGTGATTTTCTCGATCATAGCTTCGTTCTGCCTGCTTCCTTTTGCGATCCCATTCGGCCTGCTTGAGGATCCGATCCAGAAATTCGGAGAGCTACCACCTGCGGGCAAGGTCGCTACGGCTCTCATTGCCATTGTTGTCCACTGTGTAGCTCTAGCAGTCTTTACATTCGTACTGGCCTCACAGCTCGCCAAACAGCCGCTTCGACCGTTTCGCCCAAAGTCGACCCTGTCGTTCTTAGCCTCGTTAAATTCAAGCCCGTATATGTAGGGGCAGCGGTTAACCGATTGATGCCCAGAAACATTCGTATTTCTCAACCATCTGAGCCAGCTGGAAGTGCTTTTCGTAACGCTCTCGTGCCTTCCTCCCGAGTTCTTCACGTAAATTAGCTGACTCGCAAAGATGAGCGAGTGCGCCAAAGCCTTTCGATTTTTCCGAGGGTTTAAAGAGGAATCCCGTGACGGACTCTTCGACGATTTCACTCGCGCCTCCCAGATCGCAGGCGATGACACCTCGCCCATAACAGGCCGCTTCCAGCAGAACCGTAGGGTAGGGATCAAAATGAGTCGAAGCGTGAACGAGGAGATCGTTATCACTCAGAATGCGGTCGATCGACTGCCGCCCGCATACCCGCACATGGTCAGGAAGCCCAACGGTCAATGGTTGCACATCTGCTCCCACGTCACCATAAAGATTCCACTCGGCTGGACTCGTCAGTTCTTCGATCCACTCCCTAATGATTGAAAAGCCTTTCCACGCGGTGTACATGCCGAGAAAGGCAATTTTGGGAGATGCTGATTGGGAGGGAGATCGCTGATTAAGAGGGTGTGATGGAGCGAAATCTTTCAGCCCATTTGTGATAACGTTGATCGGATCTTTATACTGTGCGCGTCGAGCTTCCGTCGCTGTCGCATTGCTAACGCAGACTAGGGCGTTCATTCGATTTGCACAGATTCGCATTAAGCGCTGTCGAAATTTTCCATGAAACATCGCTTTTGGGTGATCATGTAATGTGCCGCTAAACTGGATGTTTAAGCTACGTGCGCAGAGAAACGCGGGGTCAAAGCCGCGGGCGGTCCATGCATGAATAAGCCGGCAACCCAGGGCCTGTTTTTTAAGTGCTGGTAGGGCGCGCCCGTGATGCAGAATACTGTCCCGCGATACATCAAGTTCTCGAACATCATACTCAAGAAGCGCTGCCTCGCGGGCTATTTTGGATCCTTTTACGGCAATAATTCGGTAGGCATTTTTGTCGCTAATCCCCCTAAGAAGCTCGAGTAAAACTGTTTCGGCACCATGTCCTTCGCCTTGTGTAACGGATAGAATAGCGATCATGATTTGTCTTGCCTTGCGATAGGAACGTCATTCCTAAATAGAGAAACGTTCGATGTGGTAATTAAAGGTTCTACAGGCACCTAGGCTGTAGTTATCGCGCGTTTTAGGAGCCGTCCCTGTTAAGAAAGCTGAATGTGTTTTCCTTCGATAGCCGACGTTTCGCAGGCTTCGATTAGCTTCTGGCAGGTGAGGGCATCTGCAATGGTTGAGAGTGGTTGTTCCCCTTTTCGGAGGCAGTTTTCAATAAAGTGGATGCCAACATTGCGGATGCTGTACGGATATGCCGAATAGGTTTGAGAGTGAACCACGGCGGGTTTGTTTTCAACCCAATCACGGTAGCTGAAGCGAGTGGAGCCTTTGCTGCCGATGACTTTGACCATGCAGGTCCATGGGTCACCCGCATGGTCATCGCTAGCAAAGCTGGCGCATAAGTGCCCCAAGGTGCCGCTAGGGAACTGCAGGGTCGCCATGGCGATATTCTCTTGGGGCACGGAGCCATCGTTGATGGTTGCGCGCATGCAACTCACCGTAGTTGGTGCCGTCCCCATCAGGTACAAAGAGATGTAAGAGTGGTGAGTTAAAATTTGACGAATCACCCCTGGGTAGCGTGAGCAAACTTCTTCAGGGTGATGAATATTGTACATCACATACACCGCGCAAATATCACCAAGTACCCCGCGATCGATCATGTCTTTCGCCCGGATCAGACTAGGCTCGTAAATGTAGTTGTGAACCGGAGCGCATATTAGGCCTGTTTTCGCGACCACATCTTGCAGGCGCTGAATATCTGGTAGGTTATCCGCCACCGGCTTTTCAACCAACACATGTTTGCCGGCTTCGAGAGCGGCAATACTATAGTCGATATGCGTTTCCATATTGGTGATGATGAAAACCGCATCAACATTCGGATCGGCAAAGAGCTCTTCTGGCGTATCATACACGGTTGGGATTTGATATTCTTCCGCCTTGGCTGTCGCTTTAGCTTTGGTGCGATTCCAAATTCCGACGATTTCAGTATTCGCAGCTTGCGCGATTCCTTCAGCATGAAGGGTGAAAATGTCTCCAGCCCCCATAAATGCAATTTTGATCGTTTCCATATACATTCTACATCTTATTTTGTCATTTATAGCGAAAGCAATCTGAATGGTAAATGTCAAAAGCCTTGGACTCTATTTGGTCTGACCATTGACATATAGCGCCGATAGCGTTTATTGAGATGTGAGAGGATTATCACGCAATCAATTATGAATGGGGTCATCATACACCGATTGGTCAGCCTGTCCGTCTGGTTGTGTCTAGGTGGACTCTTTTCTCTTGCCCAAATCGAACCTGCTGACCTCGTTTCGGATCCCATGGACTTGACTCATCAGGCGGCCGATGCACTCTTTTCCTCAGCGTCAGCTGTTATTTCACCTAATATCTCAGTTGAGGACCGGACCGCGCGCCTTTGGCTCGGTGAACTTTTTGATGAAGCGCGGACCCTTTTTATCGAAGAGTTAAGCCCAGAAGAATTAGCATCTCCCGGGTGGGCGCTTCACATTAAACGCCTAGCACTCGAGCAGGCCAAGGCGGGGAATCATGCGACCGCCCGTCGAATGTATCGCGCATATTTTGAGTTTCTCGCGCCCGTTTCCGAGTCAATCGAGTTTGATTCTTTCCCCTTTGAACTCGCAACCCTTCGAGTGCACGGAACCTTTGATGAAACCAATGAGGTTTGGTATCAAACCGACAAAGCACGCCAGTCCATTCGGGAGATCCGTGCCTCTAACTATCAAGATAGCAGCCTCGTCCAGTCCCTTTCCTCCACCTATCCAAAGGCACTCCAGCTTCCGTATGTCCTCTTGCGCTACCTCGGTCCTGAAGCAGATCTTGAGGGTTTCCAACGCGTGACTACTTGGTTGCACAAGGCCGACGCACCTCAATTCGCTCGCATCGCTTTACTTTGCGGATTAATACGGAATTGGAAAGCATCCGAGACCAAGCGGCCGGAGCTTATTCGCTTGCTCCAATCGACCTCAGAGCAGGATGACTTGCTCCTTCGTCGCTTTGCCTTAGCTTCCCTAATTTCTTATTTAGACCCGTTTACTCAGGTTATGGATAATCAACTCCTCGCCGATGCTTATGAGGATTGGAATCAGCCATTAAATAGCGTGCACGGTAAGCGCTGGGTGAATGCTCACTTCATTAGCGGAAATTTCCCAAAGGGCATAGCGGTTCAAAAGCGATTCGTAGATGCGGGACTATTTAGCGAGCTCGAGTCTTCTTCATTCCTGATCGATGCTGCGACCTCCTTGCAGGCCTCAGCCCCAAAAGAGGCGATGCTGCTTTTCCAGCAAGTTGCTTTGTTGTCGGCAAGTACGTTTCACCGCAGCGCAGGTCTCTACGGCCTTGGGTCAATCTACCATGCTCGCGGTGATCACGAAAACGCCTTAAAATTCTATTCTGAATCTTTTTCCTTTGACCCCGAAAATGCTCCCGCAGCTCGAATGTTTGCACTCTACTCCGAAGCCGTTGGTGATTGGAGCGCATCCCTCGAAGCTTGGAAATCTCTAGAGCATCAACCTGGGATTATTCGATCGTTGCATGAACTCGGCCAGCGAGACCAAGTTAAGAGGCGCCTTGAAGCCATTCTCTTTCCTCTTCAATCTACGCTTGAGCCGCTAGGCTCTCCTCGAACTCAGGTCGATCCAGGTTTGGTGCTCCAATGGGTTCGGTATCAAGTCAGCTTGTCCGCCCCATTCATTCAGACCCAGACGCGCTTGGAATCCCTGTCTCCCGGCCTCGCGAACGTGGGGAAACGATATCTGCAACGACTGGACGCTGTATATGCTGGAGATGCCGCAGCGTTTTGGAAGTCACTTGGGGCTGAAGATTTTCGTGGGCTTCCCGCTCATGCAGACGGCTATATCCCCAAATTTTCCAACGCTCATCCGCAGCTACGCGCGATTATCTATCAGGTGATCGAAAATAAGTGGGCCTTAGAGACCTTTGCCAAAGCGAGCCTGCTAGATGAGGAGCGGGCTCCTTGGGTTGCCTTCATTCTAGGGCGCAAGGGAAATGCTGCTATGCTCCCCGCCGCCGTGAAAACGCTTGATAACCAAGCCCATCCAGCCGCTTGGCAACTCGCTTGCGCGGGTCTTGTCTGCCTAGATACGTCTAAGGCAAATGAAATTCTTGAGGCTTGGATTGAGCAGGCTCAGCCTGCCTCGAAAGTGCATACCTATCGCCAATCTCTGGTCGCCCAACTTCGCTCAGATCGTGCCAATTTGATCCAACTTGCACCGGATCCAAACCGACCTTTCTAATCATTGCAGGATTCCCAAAGCCTGTTAATAACTTTTTCCTTAAAAAACCCATTAAAAAGCCTTGCAAGCCGCGTTTCATTCCCTAAGTGAAACCTTCGTTCCCTTTTTATCGGGAACTTTTTTATTCAAAATGAGAAGTCAAAGCCACGTGAAACGTTATGTCTAAGCTTGTGTTGGGATTGCCAAAAGGCAGCCTTCAGGAGCCGACGTTTGCGTTATTTAAACGCGCGGGCTTCTCTATCTCCTCTGGAAAACGCTCCTACTTTCCCTCTGTGAACGATCCCGAATTGGATATTCGTTTGCTCCGGGCTCAAGAAATGAGCCGCTATATCGAACGCGGAATGCTCGACGCAGGGCTCACTGGGCACGATTGGGTGGTTGAAAACGGTTCAGATGTTAAAGAAGTCTGCGAACTTACTTATTCCCGCGCCACGCGTAATGCGATTCGTTGGGTTGTGGCTGTTCCAGAAGATTCCGACATCAAAACAGTGAAGGATCTCGAAGGGAAACGCATTGCCACGGAAGCGGTTGGGCTCACTCAGCGCTATCTAGACGACAATGGTGTCACCGCTGAAGTCGAATTCTCTTGGGGTGCTACCGAAGTCAAAGCACCCGAATTAGTGGATGCGATTGTTGAACTAACTGAGACCGGAAATTCTCTCCGCGCCAACAACCTGCGCATCATGGATGAGATCCTTACCTCAACCACCCGCCTCATCGCGAATCACGACGCCTTTGCTGATCCAGCCAAAGGTAAAAAAATCGAGCAAATCGCCCTACTTCTACGGGCCGCCCTCGAAGCAGACGACAAAGTTCTTCTGAAGATGAACCTTCCAGAAGCCCTCATCGCTGACATCTCCAATTTACTGCCTTCTCTACATGCTCCAACCGTCAATACATTGGCTGATCCCGAATGGGTTTCAGTCGAGACAGTTGTAGACGAGACCCGAGTGCGGGATATCATCCCTCGTCTCAAGGCTGCCGGTGCCCAAGGAATTATCGAACTCAGCCTCAATAAGGTAGTTCCTTGAGTAATTTCGTGAAAATTCATTATTATAGCGTAGTATAAGGAGCCCGAAAACTATGGGAACCATCAAAAAACAACGTCGAAAAAAAATGGCAAAACATAAGCGCCGCAAGCGCCGCCGTTCAGATCGACATAAAAAGAAATAATCGGAGAACGATTTGATACACATGCCACCAGCACAGCGATTTCGTCAGTTGGTGGTCCGATGTGCTCTTCCGTGTAGCATCCTGGCTCTATCAGCAGGATGTCGCTCGGCCAAGAGCGCTTTTTCGTATTCAAATGTATCGGTTAAACCTACTTCAGCTACTAGCCTACCTGATTCCGCGGTCAATTCAGAGCCGGTAGCTCTTACTCCAGAGGCGTCAGGTAATTCAGAGCCGTTACCGGTTTCTCTTGAATCTGTGACCACTCCTTCTGACCCTGCCGCGGTTATCTATAAAGCTGACAATTCATTCCGCTTTAAAGGCCACGAGAAAGGCCACGAGCTACAGCTTGAAGAACTCGACCTCGTTCCTGAGCGCCAAGCCATAGGGTTAAATTTTGCCGATACCCTCGCTGAATTTGCCATGGCGCAAATCGACCTCATGAATGGAGATCTCGAGCAGGCAGCCGACAGTTATTTAAAGTCGATCGAGCTCGATCGCAATGAGCCGATAAGCCATCACCTCTTGTACAAGCGAGCTGCTGATAGCTTAATCCTACTCGATCGTCGCGAAGAAGCTCATACGCTGCTACGCAATTTTGTTCATGAACGTCCCCATGATCCCAATGGCTACGCTCTTCTTGGTCATACCTTGGAATCTGGAGGTAATCTGGCCGCCGCAACCGCCCTCTATCAAGAGGCGCTGAAGCGATTCCCTAAACTTGATCTGTTTCCGCTTAGTTACGCGGACCTTTTGGTGGATGAATCGAAATACGTCGAGGCAACCACTCTTTTGCAACGGGCGCTTACTCGCATGCCGAATTCAACGAATCTCTATATCCGTCTTGGTCAAGTACAGCAGGGCATGGCCGATATTGCCGCCTCTCCAAACGAAAAGCGCCATGCTTTGGATGATGCGGCTGGGGTACACCAGCATCGCCTGATTCAGTATGGACACGAGCAACCCAAGCATCACGTGGAGCTTGCCTGCATTTTTGCTTCGACCCAGAACATTCCTTCCTCTGTTCATCATCTCGCTGAGGCGGAGCGAATGGCGGGCGCCAGCATGGAGGCAAAAGCCGAGCTAGCCCAGACCTTTGCGCGTCATGCCGGCGGCCCACAGAACGCGGCCCAGTCCCTGGCCCAGCTTAGCGATCATCCCGATGCAGCTTGGGCTCATTATTACCGTGGTATTTTAATCGAAAAAGAAGAACCCGCCCTCGCACTCCGCGCTTTTCGAGCTTCCGAGGAACGGGTTCCTCCAGAAGCTGCTCCTTACCTAAAGCAGGTTTATCTCGCACTAGATCTCGGCAAACTCGATACTGCCTTCCAGGCCACATCGCGGGGGCTCGAGGATGTGCCCGACAATCCTGGTCTCCTCCAAGCCAAAGGACATGTGCAGCTCCTTAAAGAGGATTACGCAGGAGCCATCACGACGTACCGGCGGATCCGCCAAATTCTCGCGGATCATCTCCCCCTGCTTTCAACCGCACGGCTCGACTTCAAGCAGGCTATCGCCCACACCGCCTTGAATGAGATAGAAGAAGCGGCGGATTATCTAATCGCCTCTGTCACGGTTGATCCCGCTATTTACCCGGAATACCTGAAAAAGACCGCCACCTTTACTCGCGAGCAGGAACGCCGGGCCGCTGGTCATGTTCTCGAAGCGATGTGCCTTGAGCAGCCGCACCGCCCTTTTCATGCAAAATATTACGGGTATTGGTACCGAAACCAAGGGCTTTACCGCCAAGCGACAACGTGGTTCGTGAAAACCGAAGAGGTGGCTACGTGTACTGACAGGGGCACCATGCGAACCGTGTTGTCCGCAGACTTCTATTTTGCCTTTGGAGATAGTTTAGAGGCCTTGGGTCGACTTCGTGAGGCAGAAGCGATTCTTCGCCGTGCGATCGCCTTGCGCTCTTCTCATCCAGAAGCCTGTCATTTATTGGCGCGAGTTCTGGCAAACCAAGGTGTCCATCTCAATGAGGCCCTTGAGCTTTGTCAGCGAAGTATCGCAAATTCACCGGAAACGGGGACGAATCAGGCCACATTAGGCTGGATTCACTTTCGGCGAGGAGAATACGAGGAAGCCTTAGCGGCCTATACACTCGCCTTAGACACAAATGAGGCCGATGCCTCGCTTCATGCGCGCATCGCCGATGTTTATGCGGAACGCGGAAACCTTGCCAAGGCAGCGGCTCATCGCGCTCGTTTCACTGCGCTTTCTCCCGAAAAAGGTGGCTTCGCACAGTGGAAAGCGCCAGCTCCCCTCGAACTTCACCCAACCACATCAAATGAGGACGCAACCGAAGTCCCTCAGAATTAAGCCCTTAGCCGCATAGGTGATTAACAGGCTCTTCCCTTCACAAAAGCGACAAACGTCAACGTGTTTTCTCAATATTGTTTTTTAAAACTGCGAGAAATAAGATCTCGCATGGATGATCCTCTCTTAGGCAAGGCTTAATCCTTTTGCTGTTAAATTCGTTGTAAGTCATTGATTTACAGTAATTTAAAGGCGAAT
>Ga0079203_1002434_pt1 | contig 12490 bp, 6 predicted proteins | sample PorBlaMBantryBay_FD_68602 | JGI IMG/M metagenome (GOLD analysis project Ga0079203, IMG submission 68602) | Marine algae microbial communities from Bantry Bay - Bantry Bay, Ireland | ecosystem: Host-associated > Algae > Red algae > Blade | place: Bantry Bay, Ireland
CTCGCGACCGTACCGTGGAGTGGGCCGATCTGCTGGACGCCCGCCGCCGCACCACCAACGACGATCTGTTGGAGGAGCCGCCAGCAAGGGTAGAGGAAGAGCAGCCCCAAGAAGATCGGGATCCTGCTCCAACTATCCAAACCACCTCGAAACCTGCCCAGCCAGAGCCAGCCGCCGATCCATCGTCTACAGATCTATCCACCTATGACATTGCACCTGTCTTCCCCGAAGATGAGGAAGAGGTCGAGCAGCAGGTAGTCCAATTAAGCGAACCCAAGACACCCTACACGGTCGAGCCAGCTAGCCAGCCCGATGAGGAGCAGACCGACGCAACTGATGATGAACCTGATACGGTGCCCGTCGTTCGGCCACCAGCATCGCCAGCCCCAACCGCTGCATCCGGTCCTGCCTACGACGTAATGCTTGGAGTCACTGCTGATTCGCCTCAGTACGGTCTGCTGGGCGAATTCTCCAGCCGCAAAGTGGCCATTGATCTGAACCAGACCCACACCATTAGCCTCTTCGGCGTGCAGGGGGGCGGCAAATCCTACACGCTGGGAACCATCGCCGAGATGGCGTCGCTGCCCATCCCCCAGATCAACCAACTACCGCAACCTCTGGCCACCGTCATCTTCCACTACAGTCCCACCATGGACTACGAGCCAGAGTTCACCTCCATGATTGCGCCCAACTCAGAAGAGGGTCAGCTCCAGATCCTGCGCGAACGCTACGGTGCCGAACCCCAAGCCCTTGAAGACATGGTGCTGCTGGTCCCCGAAGACAAGCTGGAAGAGCGACAGGCCGAATTTCCCAGCGTCGAGGTCCATCCCCTCAAGTTTGCCGCTCGCGAGCTACAGGCCGGCCACTGGCGTTTCCTCATGGGCGCGGTGGGCAACCAGGCCAACTACATCCGCCAACTCAACCGCATCATGAAGGGGTTACGCCACGACCTCACCATCGACAACCTGCGCCAGGGCATCGACGATTCACGCCTGCCCGATAATCTGAAAGAGCAGGCCCACGCTCGCCTCGATTTGGCCGCCGAATACATCGACGACAGCCTCAATCTGAGTGGACTCATCCGTCCCGGTCGCCTCATCATCGTGGACCTGCGGGACGAATTTATCGAAAAAGATGAAGCCCTGGGCCTTTTTGTCGTCCTGCTCCAGCTCTTTGCCGACGCCACCCACGACGGCCAAAAATTCAACAAGCTCGTCGTCTTCGACGAAGCCCACAAATACATCGAAAGCCCCGATCTGGTGGCCGGACTCATCGAAGTCGTGCGCGAGATGCGCCACAAAGGCACCAGCATCCTCGTCGCCAGCCAAGACCCGCCCTCGGTTCCCATCTCGCTCATCGAACTCTCCAGCCAGATTATCTTGCACAAATTCAACTCACCCGCCTGGCTCAAGCACATCCAAAAAGCCAACGCCGCACTGAGCGAACTCTCCGCCGCCAAAATGGCCGAGTTGAAGGCAGGGGAAGCGTATGTCTGGTCGAGCAAGGCGACAGATGAGGCGTTCAGTCGAGGGACGGTGAAGGTAAGGTGTCGGCCGCGGGTCACGCAGCATGGTGGCGCGACGAAGACAGCGGTATAGAGGGAGTTTAATTCTTGCGAATACAGTGAATTGGGTTATCCAAAAGCGCTTGTTCAGTTATTTTATGATTTGAGGCACTAAAAACAACAAGGTTCAGCGAACTAATGAGTTCACATCCACCGCCTACACTCCAGATAGATCTGCTTGGAATTCCTCAAGTTCTGCTAAGCGGGATTACCCAAGAGAGACTTCAACGACATTCAAAGGCATGTGCCATACTTTAACTATTTGGCCGTCACAGGCAATAGTGTAAGTCGTTCACACTTAGCAGCCCTCCTTTGGTCGGGGCTCCCAGACAAAAACGCTAGAGCGAATCTTAGCCAACATCTAACATATCTACGAAAGACGTTTAATCTTGAACACAATATTATTTCGGCACGCGGACTTGTTGAAATTAATTCAACAATACATTACGAAACTGATGAAAGAATTTTCTCGAGAATTACTGCCCTTCCGAGCCCAACGATTAGAGAATTAGAAAAAGCAGTTGAGCTCTATCGAGATGATTTTCTATCTGGATTTTACGTACCGAATGCTCCTGAGTGCGAAGAATGGATAAGGATGGAGCGAGCACGTTTGTCGCAAATATATTCCAATACCTTAGTGACTCTTGGTCGTCGTTGTTTTGCAGACCAACAATTTGACGACGCCGTTCGCTGGTTTCAGCTTGAAACAAATAAGAATCCATGGAACGAAGAGGCTCAACGGTTATTGATGATGGTTTTTGTTCGAAGCGGACAAAGATCTCAGGCGCTTAGACAGTATGAAATCTGTGCAACCGCTCTGCATCTTGAATTAGATGTTGAACCTAGCATCGCAACGAATCAACTACTGGATCAGATTGCCTCAGGTGAGTTTAACCGTGATACAGTGATTTATAATCCAATTCTATATTATTCTTGCTGTATCTGTTATAGCAGCTATGATCAACAATTCGTCGATCGACTGTATAAGGATCTAAAGACCCGTGGCATTACGTGCTGGTATGCTCTGGAAGACATGAAAATTGGCGATGAGATTAGAACGACAATCGATCAGGCAATACGTATTCATGACAAGCTGTTGCTAATCTTGTCGAAGCATTCTGTTCATAGTAGATGGGTTCAAAGCGAAGTCGAAACAGCTTTTGAGCAAGAAATCCAAAATAATAGAGCACTACTATTCCCAATTCGGTTGGATGAAGTCGTTATGGATACAGACGAAGCCTGGGCAGCAGATATCCGACGTCAAAAGCATATTGGCGATTTTACGCAGTGGAAAGAGCACGATGCCTATCAAAAAGCGCTTAAAAGATTGTTACGGGATCTGAAAGCTGAGGGATAGTTCGAGATGGCGAATGAAGAGCATATAGCGGTTCTAAAACAAGGGGTTAAAGCATGGAACGGGTGGCGGAGTGCTTACCCAGAAACGCTGCCTGATCTAAGCGGATATGATCTCAAAAATTTGGATGTTGCAGGGGTGAATTTCACCAATGCTAAACTCGTTGCTGTAGATTGCCACAGCTGTGATCTTAGTCAGTCTACTCTCGCTGGTGCAAATCTGACATTGGCGAATCTTGGTTCTACAGTGCTTGAGCATTGTAATATGCGTGGTGCGAGATTAACATTTGCAGATCTCAACAACGCTAATTTGCGAAATTGCATTCTGTACGAGGCTCGGCTTGAAGAGGCCATATTGGTACAAGCAGATCTCTGTGGAGCCGATCTGCGAAGCGCATCGATTATCAGTACAGATTTTACCGATGCTATCATTGGATCGACCTCATTTGGTGGCCAGGCTCTGAGTCAGGTTATTGGTCTCGAGTCCATCAAGCACACGGGCGAATCATTTATCGGTTTAGACATCCTTCATCTGACTCAAGGTAGATTGCTCTCTGGATTTCTGCACGCTGCGGGTATGGACCCAGATTTTGTGGAACACGTGCAAAAATACTTTCACAAAGAAGTTGTTGTTAGCTACTATTCTTGCTTTATTAGCTACTTCAGCCATGACAGAGATTTTGTCGCTAAACTGAACAATGATTTAAGGCAAGCCAATGTGCGCTGCTGGTTTGCTCCCGAAGATATGAAAATCGGTGATGAAATTCATGCGGCTATTGACGAAGCGATTCGAATTCACGATAAGCTTCTTCTCGTACTTTCTAAGCAATCGGTCAATAGCCGATGGGTTCAGAGAGAAGTCGAAAAAGCATTTGAGGAAGAGCGACAAGATGGCAAGCTAGTCCTCTTCCCTCTCCGCCTAGATGACGCAGTTTTGGAAACGAATGAAGCATGGGCTGCCGATATTCGACGCCAGAAGCATATTGGCAATTTTACGCAATGGAAGGATCAAGTCGCTTATCAGAGAACATTTGAACGACTATTGCGGGACCTGAAAGCAGAAGAATAGGCCAAAATGGTAAACACAACCCAACTCCGCAAGATATTAACTGAACTTTACCCTAGCGAATCTGACGCCCGCCGCATTGTCGTTGATGCCAAAATCGAATTCTCACGGATCGACTTTGGTGGCAGCGCTATCAACATCTGGCACGCCACCCTGGGTGAAGCAGAGAAGTCGGGCCGCACCAATGTTTTGATTGAAGTGGTGCTCAGCGAGTATCCAGATAATTCGGACTTACTCACAGCCCTTGATGCCTACGGTTATCAAGCCCCAAAGCAATCAAAGCCGTCACTTGCCCCAATAGAATCCATTGAGCCGGAACTCAGTTCAATCGAAGAAGAAGAGCTACAAGCAGCGCTTCTTCACGCCTTCAATAAAGGCTCTCTAACGCGGATGATGCGCCACAAACTGGACGAAGATTTGGCCCATATTACTCAAGGAGCCAACCATACCGAAGATGTCTTCAACTTGATTCAATGGGCCATTAAGCAAGGTCGGTTGGCGGATCTGATTCGCGGGGCCTGTGAAACCAATTCAGACAACCCGAAACTAAAGCCTTTCTGCGTACGCTTCAATCAGACCGCGCAGCCGAGTCCCCAACCAACGCTGTCTACTACTGTTGCGTCGTCACAAACCGCTTGCACTGAACAACCGCGACGTCAAGACCCAGCCAGCGGACAGTATCACTCCTGCTTCATCTCCTATTCTAGCCAAGACGAAACCTTCGCCAAAAAGCTGGTCGATGACCTTCAGGCCCATGGCATTGACTGTTGGTTTGCGCCCAAGGACATGAAGATCGGCGCACGCATCCGCTCCACCATACATCGCTCCATCCGCGATAAGGACAAGCTTCTCATCGTCCTTTCGGTCAATTCAATTCGCAGCGGCTGGGTCGAAACCGAGGTCGAAGCCGCCTTTGCCCAAGAGATTGAGCGTGCCAAGCAGAACTTCTCCGACGACACCATCCTCTTCCCTATTCGCATCGATGACACCATCAATCAGGCCACCGAAGCCTGGGCCGAAGAGATCCGACAGACGCGGCATATCGGGGGTTTTACTGGCTGGCAGGACGCAAGGGAATATGGGAAGGCGTTGGAAAGATTGTTGGAGACTTTGAGGGTGGAATAGAAAAAACGGGAGGTTATGGCCTGTATTCGAATAGGCCATTGCTGTGTCCAATCACAATCGAATCTGTACCGTCAGAGCGCGGCCATATTGCTAAGTCATAAGTGAAATCCAATGGCCACCCGGGATACCTGCCTAGCTCTGCTTCTGAACCATTCCGAGTGTAGGCGATTACCTTACCATCTTCTTGAAGTATGGCAACAATAAACTGGTCTTCAGCTCTTTTGACGGGATTTACGGCAATGGCACGCGGAGCATCGCTTTGACTAATTAATGTACAACAGTTTTGACCAAAAGCAAAAGAAAATGTAGAGCCTGAACTAGTTGAAGCATTATAAGTAGCAAAGAAGATTTCATTATTTTGCTCCTCTAAGAAAACAATTTCATTGCCATTATCTATGGATGCTGCGATGCTCCATGGCTGATTATTTTCGCTCAAATAGATAGTGGAACCGGATGCAGCATAAATTGATTGAGTTTCGCTATCTCCGTTGGAAACATCAAAATCGTTTATCATACCGATAGCTGATTTCATGCCACTGACAGCCTTCCAGGATTCTCCACCATCTTCGCTAGTGTAAAGTACCCCGCGCTGCTCTTGAGAGACGAAGCGAGAGCTACCGTTGAGAAAATACATTTTGGGGCCAATTACAATTAGCTTTTGTCCAGCGACAGTTGATAGCAAATCAATATTTGGAAGTGGGGTCCAGAAGACTCCGCGATCTGTGCTGGCATAGATCCCATGGTCTCTTACAACAGCAAAAATGTTCATTGGGTTGGCTTGATCAAAAGCGACCGCCGTAATTTGGGCAGGCCCATTAGACCTTAACCCAAAAATAAATGAGCTTGTAAATGAACTTGAATTTGAATTGTTTGTAAATGGAAGGCCAGATTGATATATACTCCAGGCATTAAGATCTTGGCTACAACCGATACCTAGATCGAAAGTTCCAATACAGATGCGAGGGGTGTCTGCATCTTCCAGATTTGGGGCTTCTGCGATATCAAAAACATTACTAGCAGGGAATCCCACCGTTTGCCAAACTGAATTTTGCTGCTGGTAGGATATCCACAAGTTGATTAAGCTTGAGCTAGCAGGGATAGCCAGTAGAAAAATAGTCGTGATTACTAATGATTTAATAAGCCGAGACCTTCTACGTTCTCTTCTTTCGGTGGCTTGCGCGTGCTTGATTGATTCATTGACAAATGCCTGCTCAAATGAATTTAGAACGATATCTGAGTCTACAATCAATTCAGAAGTCTGCTGTAATTGCGAACCGCGGTAAAGTAGATCTGAGGATTGTTCAAATTTAGACCATTCTTGTGCGGCATTCGAAAGACGTCTATGCAAACGAATCTTCTCACGATCTTCGTTTATCCAATCTCTCATTCGAGGCCACTCACGTATTAGGGTTTCATGCGCAACCTCAATACTGTGATCATTCGTCACCAGTAGCCGGGTATTAACCAACCGATTTAGAACCTGATTTATCACTTCCTCATCATGTCGCTCGATCCCCATGAGCTCATTTAACTCAATTCGTCGACGTGTGTCTTGGAACCCTTCACCAAGTTCGGTTAGGCTTATAAATATCCGGCGCGCTATCTTTTGTTGCTGCGTGTCGAGCGAGTGAAATATTTCCTCTGCACTGCTAGCGATAGCTCCCTGCACGCCTCCTGAATCAATATACCCGCTAAGCGTAAGAGTACGGCTGCTTCGCCGTTGCCAAGTTGTTAATAGGGCATGAGACAGCAGCGGCAACGCACTTGGTTCATCTTCCACTTCATCAATCAGTAACTCAACAAGTCCTGATTCTAATTCCCAATTCCCACGTCTGGCCGGTTCTACAATGGCACTGCGAAGTTCATCACTGGTCATTGCACCAACGAGCTTTTGATGATTTTCAAGGGCTGAGCGTAAGCCGTGGTAATCTGCACAGTTAGCGTAGAAATCAGCTCGAAGGGTCAACACCACAGTCGCAGATTCACTTCTGGCGGCAATGATTAGACTATTGACAAACTGGCGTTGCTCTTGGTTGTCTTTGGTCAGGGTAAAAATTTCCTCAAATTGGTCGATAATCAACACAAAGTTGTCGACACGCTTGGCCTTTATCTGGCGTGAAATAAAGAGCGATAGGCTGCGCTCGTCCTTTCTGATATCATCAGCCAAAGAGACGGCAGCGGTAACCGATTCACTATCTTGGGTCAGACTATTGGCAAGATTTTCAATAGGATGACTTGTTGGTGTTAAGATATGAATCGGCCAGTGTTCGCTCCCCTTAATTGCACCATCCTGTAGTCGAGGGACAAGCCCCGCACGGACTAACGATGACTTGCCACTGCCGGAAGACCCAATGACCGCTAAGAAGTTGTGGCTTCTAACGTGATTTACTAGATCATTGATTAGTTCTTCTCGTCCAAAAAACAGGTTAGAATCAGCAACGTCAAAGTAATTTAAGCCCTTGTAGGGTGGGTTGCCTGGGGCAGGGAATGACTCATCCGCAACACTTTGGTAGACAATTTTGTCACCAGCATCCATATCACCTCTGACTTTGTCGCTACCAACAAAATCACCGTGTGTAATTTCTAATTTACTAGCAAAATCGACTTCAGCAGTGATTACTTTCGGCAGTGCATATTCAATTGTGCCAACTCGCGCCATAGTGTCCGCAATAGCACCGTAAGCTTCAGATAAATCTTGAGCGCTAATGGTTACAGGTGGCCGGACGACAACTTCTTCACCAAATGCATAGCCAGGAATGTACGGAATACCTAGATCCCAGATACTGCTAAATTTCAGATTTGGATTCTTGCGTTGGAGCGTGCCGATAACGCGATCAAACCGCTTTTGAAAGTTGTCCAGCAGGCTACGTTCAGCCCGTTCAAGGCGGCTTGGGATAGTCAGGACATTGAGTACACGATCACCACGCAGTTGTCGCACTTCGGGCGCAGTGAAATTCTGGAACATATTGAATGTGCCTTCCAGATTTTGCTCATTTGGCGCGCATAACATGACGATCATGTCAGCCAAATGGTAGGTGCAAACGCCACCCATTTCGGTGACTCCGGTGCGGCTGTCGATCAATACAACATCGGCAATATCGTTAAATTCGTCGCGCAGCCAATTGAAATAACGCTCCCCTTCCCACTCCTCGTAGAACTCGGTCCAGTTGAATGACTGAACAGCTGATGCATAATGGCTGAAATTTTCTGGCGAGCGGCAGCCAGCGGTCAACAGCTGGAGCTTGCCTTTGCCATCTCCGTTTGGATCAACATCAATAATAAAGTCTTGGGGACTCTGCGGTATCAATGGAGAATCATCATCAACGTCTAGCTCAAACTCTGCCCTATAGGCGGCTAGAAGCTCAATGATACCGGGTTCACAAAGTGTCTTTTGATGATCAAGGGTGGGAAAATAGCGTTCCAGACCTGGTGCCTCCAAATCCCAATCAACCATCAGCACGCTTAGGCCAGAACGATAGAATAGTTCGGCTATGTTGGCCAGCGCCATGGTGCGTCCAACACCACCTTTATAGGAATAAAATGTATATATCATTGCACACCACCACGAGCAATAAGGCCTCCCATACCCATCGGCGGCTCGGGTCGTGCTTTCTGCATCCGCCGCCGACCTTTCTTCTTTCCACGAATGGAAGGATCTCGGATAAAATTAGCTGTTTCAGGCACTGCATGAGTCAACCACCGTTTTAGGCTGCGCACGTTTCCAAGGTCGATGTCACACAGGCGATCAAAATCAGCATCAAATCTGGAGTAAGCTGGCTCATGGTGTTGACCCAAAATCGACTCAATTTGCTGATTGATAGACAAGGCCATGGCATCAATGGGGGAGATAACTAAGATGGCCACATGTTCTAATGCGCTAATCTGTGATCGTACCATCATATCGCTAAAGAATGGATGGAACACAGTAATCGCGTCAACAACTACAACCCCACCTTGATTCTGCAACTTGTCTATGATAAATAGGCGTTCCTCTCGTTTTTCAGAGAAGAAACTCTGGCTAACAAATTCGGCTTCAAGTTTTGGCCCCCTTTGCTCGACATAGGACTCATTAATATGCTCAATTGTATCGGTGATGATCTCTTCAATGTTATGCCGGTCACAAAAGGGGGGACGCCATGATTGGTGAGATTCACCATAATATTGGGAAAGGTCATCTATGCCATACTCTTGAAGTGCAGAGAAGAAAGCGTCAAAGTCATCCTGTCGTGCTGGCGCGACATTTCTATCCTGAAAGATCTCTTTAGAAACCAGCCTGTCTGCTTCATCTGATTTTAGCGCAACAACCACAAATGGAATCACAATCTTTTCGGCGGTTGATTCGGCAATGTCAGCCGCTAACTGCCGTAGGTCATGATTGAGCTGATCCTCTTCGGGATACTGAGTGATCAATATGTCAACGAATACCTGTATAACCAGACGTCCATTATGTATGCGGCGATTCGTAAGGTTGCGTAGGAGCATATCTACGCGTTTCTCAACGGTTGTAGCATTGCCAACTTTGCTCTGAAAGGGATTCAGTTCGCTGCTGATAAATACAGAGCTTAGACTCTCATCACTTTCAAATTGATCACATCGTAAGAACACGTCTTTACAGCGAGCTACTAATTCCATCAGTAACATGTGGCATCTCACAGGTTAGCAAAGAGTTGGGTTTTACATTCTTTGACGCAAAGTTTACCATACAATTGGCAAACGCGCTTCAATGTTTTCCAGATATTGATGCTGTAATCTTGCTTGAACTCCCAATTGCTTGTGTGTTATCATCTTTACGTCAAGAAATTATCTAAAAATGAGACTATATCAATGGCCGGATTACCCAACACCCTTGTCACAGATCTTAGTGACTCGCTTTTGCAAGCGGACGAACTCTACAGTTTTGCCCAACTTCAAACTGTGTTCGCAACCAACGAATTGCGTCCATTTCGAGGGCGTTTAAACCAGGCAAATAACGGTCAAGCCCAGGCATCCTTATTGATTGCGGATTTAGTTGAGCGCAATTTAGCCAACAATGGGGGCAACGCGCTGGTGTTGTTTCTGCGTGCGCTTGCGACTCGATATGAAAATATGCAGCTACAAAGCGATCTGCTCGGCCTTGCGGATCGGGTTCAGGCTGCGCTTGATGGCAACGGTGAGCAAGAGGCACAACCAAACGAAGCTCCTGCTGAGCCAGCGCGCCCCCTTCAGCCCGAATTCAGCCCCGACGCGCTAAGCCTCTTGCGGAGTGCCATGGTGCAACTATATGGTAATGAACCTAGTGCCAAACGTATCGCCCACGATGCTGGTATTTCAACTGGCAACGTGCGTTTTGGTGCGGCGGTTGATAGTTGGTTCGAGCTTACTCAGGAGGCTATAAAGCAGGATAAGCTTTCGGATCTCATCAGCGCTGCAGAAGGAGAGTATCCAAGATTTGAGCCGCTGCAACTGGCGAAAGCTGCCCTAAGCGATGGGAAGGATAAGGTCGAACAAACACCCGAACAACAACAGCCATCCCGCTCTCGCAATTTACGGTTTAAAGATGAGGAAAGCGGTGACAATACTCCACCCACAGAAATCAAGAATCGATATGCACTGCTGATTGGCGTGGCCAAATATACGGATAATCGCTACAACCCATTACTCCACACAATCAATGATGTGAAGGCACTCAATGAGTTGCTGATCCAATCCGGCTATACAACACGTTTGCTGCATAGCGAACAGCAAGATGATGCCCTGCGCCCCACACGAAGTAACATCTGGGGCGAACTAGAAAGCCTTGTCGAGAAGACTGGTCCAGGTGACCTACTGCTGGTTCACTATGGCGGACATGGCGATCTGCGCGACGGCATTGCCTATCTAACTGCGCATGACACGCGCAGCGCGTCACTCAAACGAACGGCTATAAAATTGGACGACTTCCGCACCACATTGGAAGATGCAGCAATGCAAGCCCGCGTACTGTTCTTGGATGCCTGCCATTCTGGGATTGGTCGAGCGGGTTCGGGTATGGATCCCGAATTCGAAAAACATGTTTTTCTGCAGGCCGAAGGCACAGCGACGCTTGCCTCTTGCAAACAGAACCAGGTTGCCTACGAATATGACGAGACAGGACATGGCGCTTTTACCTACTACCTGCTCGATGGATTGAAGGGCGCGGCCAAACAACCAAACAAACGCTTTATTACCTTTCAAGATATCAGCAACTACGTGACGGATAAGGTGAAGCAATGGTGCATCCAAACGGGGCTGGACCAACAACCGAATGCCAAAAGTGAACTGGTGGGTGATCCCCCATTGATTGTGCTAGAACAAGACGACCCTGAGCCAGCCAATTTTTCAAACCCATTTGGTGCAACGCTTGCCATTAAAGAGCCAGAAAAATTCATCGGGCGGACCGCCATTCTGCGTCGGTTGCAGAACATGTTACAACATAGCTCAATCGCGTTGATCGGTGATCCAAAGATTGGCAAGAGCTCGCTGCTTTGGCAGTTGAAGCAACAGTGGCCAGGGAAGGTAATTGGACCCATTGATTTCCACATGCACGACCGCGATGAATATTATGCAATTTTAGGCGAAGATGACGCCCTAACCAGTCAGGACCGACGTACAGTCCGTAATCGTTTGCAGCGGGAAAATGCACTGATTCTGATCGACGAGTTTGGTTATGCCCCGCAACAAGGTATCTCTCTAGATGACATGAGATTGTTGCGGAGTATTTGCAACGATAATTCGAACCTGCACGTGGTCGCTGCTTCACGCGTTGCGCCCAAGGAGATCTTACCAGATCTAGACATTGGGCCAAATGATTCCCCATGGTACAACTTTCTGCCTCCTCAAACCCTTGGACCCTTAACCGAGATGGAAGGACGGCTGCTGCTCGGAGCACCATGGCATCGCGAGCCGATCCATTTTGACCCAGATGCAATTCTCGAAATGCAGGAGAGGACTCAGAATCACCCCTGTTGGTTACAGCAAATCGCATTCCACCGTTTAGAATTGACCATGCAACCGGACTATGATTGGCTTGCCCACTATCAAGCTGTTGTGGATACCATACGCCATGACTAAAACACCTACCTTGCCCTTAAATTTAGAACCAAAGCTCAATCGCCCGCTCTCGCTTTTGAACCCAATAGACTATTTGCGATTATTCTATTGGGTCTTCTTTTTCCCGCAAGCCATACGCTGGTATGTCGATCACTTCTGTGACCCGCCAAATCAGGCCACAGATCAATCAGGGGCAACCCTTGCCCAAATCCGCCAAGATTCTGTGCAGCAGCAGCTAATCATACAAGCCCTTATCGTGGAAGTTGCGGCAGCCATTGCAATTGCAGGGCTACTTAACACCCTCGGCCTTCCAATCAACTGGTTAGGCGTGGCGT
>Ga0079203_1002435_pt1 | contig 12484 bp, 10 predicted proteins | sample PorBlaMBantryBay_FD_68602 | JGI IMG/M metagenome (GOLD analysis project Ga0079203, IMG submission 68602) | Marine algae microbial communities from Bantry Bay - Bantry Bay, Ireland | ecosystem: Host-associated > Algae > Red algae > Blade | place: Bantry Bay, Ireland
CAATTGCAATTACAGTACTTTCAATATCTATATCCTTTGTTTTTTGTTTTGTTTTATTTTTTTTAATTCTATTTTTTTCAACCGAAGTCATTCAAGTATTAAATACAGAGAAAATAAATAAGTTTATCTATTTAATTCCTCTTTCAATTTGGTTGACAAGTTCTAGTCAATCAATCATAATATTGATGAATCGGTATAAGAAATATAGTTATATTTCAAAAAATAGAATCCTTCAAGTGTCATCAGACTCATCAGTAAAGATAGGTTTAGGGCTTTTAAATTTTAAAACTAGTGGATTAGTTTTTGGATGTGTCGTAGGTCAAATAATTGGGTTTTTTCATTACGGAATTCAATTTATTAAAAAGTTAAAAGAAGTATATTCAGAAATAACAAAAACACTTTTAATTTCATTGGCAAAGAGATATTCCGATTTCCCTAAATTTAGAATTCCTTCTTTGTTTCTTAATAATTTTACTTTTCAAGTTCCAGTTTTTTTATTATCAGGTTTTTATGGTGTTGAGATTGTAGGGTTTTTTGCATTAGCTCAGAGAGTATTCAATACTCCTATGAGAATAATTTCTAGATCAATCTGGCATGTTTTTATTCAACAAGCTAAAGAAGATTTTGATTCGAAAGGAAATTGTAAATCTCTTTTTGATAAAACCACTAAAAACCTAGCTCGAATTTCTATTATCCCTTTTATTCTGATATTTCTGGTTGCTCCAAAATTATTTCCTTTTATTTTTGGCGAAAATTGGTCGATGACTGGAAAGTTTATCCAAGTGATAACTATCTTTTCATTTTTTCGATTTATAGCAGCACCTATGAGAAGTTTATTTATTATTACAGAGCATCAAAGAGAGGATTTGGTTTGGCAAATTTGCTATTTTATTGGATCTGTAATAGCTATTTATTTAGGATATATTCTTTATAATAACTCTATTTATTCTATTCTTTTTTATGCCCTGAATGGTGCTTTTTTCTATGTTATAAGCTATTTTATAACAAAAAAATATTCCTATGGAAAAACTTGATACGCTTCCAATTTGTTTTATTGGTGGAACGGGTCGAAGCGGTACGACTATTTTAAGAAAAATTTTCCAGCAACATTCTAAAGTTGCTCTTTTTCCAGAATGGAGAGGGACAATAGATCCTGATGGAATTTTAGACTTTTATGTTAGCATGACTTATATGTGGTCTCCTCATTTAGTTGATTTTAAAATCAAAAGATTGAGAAAAATGTTAGATAAGTTAGGAACTAAAAAATCAATAGATAAAGTCTTAAATAGTGTTTCTGGACGATTGTGGGAAAAATCAAATATGAATTTAAGACCTCAATACGCTACCATTGAGGTAGCTAAATATTGTGAAAATTATTTTGAAATAGTAGATGAGTTAATTAACGATTTATCGGACTTTGACTTTAAAGGAATCTGGGCTGGAAAAGAATTTGGAAGCCAATCAAGAATTTATCATGCAAGTGTATATAGTAAAGATCAACTGAAATCTATTTTTTCAAAATTTCTTTATAAATTTTATGGAAGTATTGTTAACAAACAAAATGCAACTTTCTATTTAGAAGATAATACATGGAATTTTATTTGGTTTGATAAATTATTAGATTTATTACCCAATGCAAAGTTAGTTCATATTCATAGAGATCCTCGTGATGTTGTTTCTTCATATTTAAATCAAAGATGGGCCCCTTCTGATGTAAAAGAGGCTACTCAATTTTACACAGATTTAATGGATAAATGGCTTGCTATTAGAGACAAGATTCCAAAAGAATCCTACTTTGAAATTTCTCTTTATGAACTTGTTGAAACTCCAGCAGAGATGCTTAAAAAAATTGGAAATTTTTGGGGGATCGAATATGAAGATTCATTATTGAATATAAAACTTAATAAATCTAATAAAGGAAGGTGGAAAAAGAATCTTGATGCAGCAACTGCAAAAGAACTAGAATTGAATTTAGCAAAATATTCAAAGGAATATAATTATGGTATCTAAGTATTATATTTTAGATGCAGAATTAATTTCTGGAATCCAAGATGCACTAATTCAACTATTGGATTTTGATAATATAATAATCAAAGAAATTTATAGTGATGTTCTTGGAATGTTTCAAATAGATAATTTAAATGAAGTAAAATCTATTGTTATAAAAAAAGAAAGTTATTATTCTAAAACGTATAACAATGACTTTCCAAAAATAATTCGTCTATTATCAAATAAAACAACTGGTTATCTTAATCAACTTTCTTACTTCCCTGGTGATGTTGTAAAAGTATCTCATAATTCAATATCATCTTGTACAATTCAGGTTTACAGATATGGTCAAGAAAAAGAAAATATTTTAGAAATAAAAAATATTGAATCGGTTGAACAAAGGGTTCCCGATAATTTTTTTGTATCAAGAGGTTTATCATGGAAAGAATCTTTTTCCTTTGAGATTCCAAATAAAATTGAAGCAGGACTGTATGGATTATCATTTGTTGATAAAAATGGTATTTCAGATTTTACTTTGCCATTTATTGTAGCATCTCCTAAATTAGAAAATAAAATTGTTGTGCTTGCAAGTGCTTCTACTTGGCTTGCGTATAATTTTTGGGGAGGACGAAGTAGATATTTTAATGAGGAAAAAATCCCTGTAGCGACTAAAGAAGTAAAGAAGAAAGGCCTAAAAGGCAAAATAAAAAATAAGGTTATAGGTCTCACTCCTAAGTCACTCCTAGCAAGATATTCTACCTACTCGTACAAAAAAAATCCTCGAAAAAATATAAAAAAGTGGCGAGAGGAAAATTATACATTGAATCGACCTTTGGTTAATTATACCCTTAATCAGGAAGATCCTAATTTACCGTTTCAGGATCATTTAGCTGGTGCAGAATGGAGATTATTAGCATGGTTAGAAAAGCAAAATATTGCATATGATTTTATCGCAGATTTTGATATTCCAAATTATAAAAAAACTCTTGATGACACAAAAACAGTTATTCTAAATACTCATTGTGAGTATTGGTCTAAAGAAATGTTTGATACACTTTTTGAGTGTCATTTATCGAAAGGATTATCTCTTTTAAATTTAAGTGGAAATTCAATTTATAGGGAAATAAAGTTTGATAAAAAAGGATACCATTTTCCTGGAAATTATTTTTATCAATCATGCAAAGATGAAACAGAAGTAATTGAAGTTCGCTATGATATTGAATCTTATGGAACAGCTGCACCATATAGAATTATAAATAGAAAACATTGGGCATTTGATAATATCCCCTTAAAAGAAAATGAAACCATTTTTGGACAGGTTTCCCTTAATCAAAATGGCTCTAAAGATATGATAAAACTTAGCTCATTTGAAAAGCCAAAAAATAAATTGATAAACGGTGCAGGTGCATCAGGTTGGGAAGTAGATAGGGTGGTATCGCCTAAAAAAAGTATAGAAATTTTAGCAGAAGGATTGAACAATAAAGGTCAAGGAGCACAAATGATAATAAAAGAGAAAGCAGGAACGAGAGGGGTATTATTTTCTGTTTCTTCCATTATGTTTAATGGGAGTTTGTTAGTAGATCAAACATGTTCAAAAATAATCATTAACGTAATCAATCATATATTAGATAAATCAAACCTAAAAAATTCATAACATGAATATTATTTCTACTATCAAAAATCTAAGACGATATTCTTTGCATAATGAATTAAAACCTCCCAAATCTTGGAGACCCAAAAATGGTGATGTGATATTCATGGGAGGAGTTTGGAAGAGAGGTACATTAGTCAATATGTCTAAATTGGTTGGATCTAAAGGAAAGGTAATAGCCTGTGAAGCAAATCCAATTTCATACAAAAACATCATGGATCAAGGTATAAACCGAATCAATGTAACTTATATTAATAAGGCCCTTTGGAATTGTAAAAGCACTATGCAATTTGAAGCAACAGTTAATGAATATCATGGTTTTGATAAATTAGTTGATCCATCTATCCCATTTGGTTTCCCTAAGAATTTAACAGATAGTCAGACTATTGAGGTACAATGTGATACCATTGACTCGATTCTTGAAGGAGAAAATTGTAAAGTTCTTGATTATATGGAATTAACCATAAATGGAGCAGAATGTGAAGCCTTAAATGGAGCTAAAGACATAATCAAAAATTCACCAAATATAGTAATCAAGGTAATGTCTGTTAATCCAAAGCCGCTTGATGGACTACTAGAAATATTTTTAGATTGGAAGATGGACATTGTGGTCAGATATGCAAAGAATGCTCAATTAAATAATAAATCTATTATTCTGGCGGGAGTATGGGCTAAAAAAAGAAATGATATTTAAAACCCTCATTGGCAGAGTTACTTACTTTCCTATAAATTAACTTTTAATTTTCTTAAAATAATTTGGATTATACCATACCTATTCTCATAACATCGCTAATAACGGTAATCTTTTTTTTATCGTTTTTTCGAATTGTTTCGATCACTAGAGGTATGCCATCTATTTTAAGTTTTTTCTTTTTCAAGTATTTTATAGCTATTTTTTTTGGAGTAGTTATAATGAATGTGGTTGATTATGAATACGAGAGGACGGATATTCTTTTTAAAATGTGGGGTCTTGCAAACATAGGGGTCTTTTTTATGATAATTGGAGCCTTTATCTCCAATACCCTTTTCAATCCAAAAGGATTGAAACTTGATTTTGAAGAAGTAAAATATAGCTCAAGGAATATCAATGGATTTTCTGTATATATTGCTATTCTATTTTTTATAGGAGTGGCTGCTCTTACTTTGTTAAAGTATCGTAACAGCTTGGGAGCTTTACCAATCGAATATTTAATTTTTGGTAATTCTGATTCAAAATTGTTTGCTTTATTAAGAAGTGATGCTACAGGAGGATTTGTAGGTAAATATTACAGATACAGACTTTTGATGGAATATCTTCCTACGTTTACCTTAGTTATTACCTTTTTTCTTAAAAGTAATGGAATAAAATGGAGATTCCTTTTTAGTGTTAATCTATTGTTTGTAATATTTATTAGTGTTAGAGATTTTCAGAAAAGCCCAATAGTTGAACTAGTTATATTATTGACAATTTGCCAAATCCTTTTAAAGAATAGAATAAATAAGAAACTTATATTCGGAGTAATATCCATGTTAAGTGTGATAATAGTTCTCATGTATATGTATTTTATGGGACTATATGATAGGGACTCTTCTACAATTGCAGGATCAGCATTAAACAGAATCTTTATTGCTCAGGCATCTCCTTTATATCACTATTTTCTTTATTGGGAAGAATCTGGGTATTTATTAGGCCGTTCATTTCCCAACCCTGCGGGAATTCTGCCTTTTGAAAATATAAGATTGACTAAAGAGATAGCAAGGTTTATGTGGGGGCCAGTCAAAGATGCAGTAGGAAGTGCGCCAACTGTTTTTTATGGAGATTGGTTGTTAAATTTTGGGTATAGTGGAGCATTTTTTTCTATGGTTACATTAGGATTTATATTACAGACATTTGACAATATTTTTATGAGAATTTTAAAAAATAAAACAAATGTTTTTGCTCTTGCCCTGTATGTATTTTTAATGATTTATTTCGGGAGATATGCAGGGACTACTTTTATTACTCTTCCTCTAGATGTTGTTGTTTATTTTCTAACGATTATAACATTTGTATTAACGTTTCTTGGGATAAGAAAAAGATCGAGTTCATAAAATCAATGATCACTTTGTTCAGCTTCTTAACGTACTATAATTTAGTTAATGCCAAGTCTAAAGCCTGAATACTTTACATACGTTCTTTTTATATATAAAACTACTATATGATTTATGTTTATCCAACAATTGATACAGAAGGAGTCCATGGAGATAAACCATTCGAACAATTTATTCTTGGCGAAGTTGGAGAAAAAGAAGATTGGGGAACATTCAGACTTGCACGAATTTTTAAAGAGTTTGCTGTAAGTGCAACTTTTTTTGTTGATTGTTATGAATATACGTATTGGGGAGAATCAAAAATGGAAAAACTTTGCCAAGATTTAATCCGGCATAATCAAGATGTTCAGCTGCACACTCATCCATCTTGGCGAGATGACCCAAGAGATTTTAAGTGGTTAAGAGAAATGAAGAAAGTAAAATCATATATGCCTCAGCAATATGATATGATGTCTAAACTTTCTCTTGAACAACAAATAGAGGTTTTAGAACATGGTAAAGAATTATTGGAAAAATGGATAGGAGAAACTCCTGTAGCTCATAGAAGTGGTGGATATTCCATTAATATGGATACCGTTAAAGCGCTTAAAAAAACAGGAATAAAAATAGATTCAAGTATGAATGTGTCTCATTCTAACTCAAAAATTACTTGGTCTTCTAATTCCGTCGTAGAAAAAGAAGGTGTATTAGAAATCCCTGTTACAGTCTTCAACAGATGTTTTGGTATTCTTGGAAAACCTTTATATCGAAAATTAATGAAAACAGATATAGATGATTGTTCGGTAGATGATTTATTAAAATATGTGGAATACGCTGAAAAAAAAGGACTAAAATTTTTAAATCTATTTTTCCATAGTTATTCACTTCTAAATTTTAATGCGGACTTTACAAAAATAACTGCTGACTCTATTGATGATCAAAAACTAAGAGAACTATTGAGAAGACTTAAAGAGAATCCAAATGTTGAATTCGTTAATTCAAAAGATATATTACAAAAATATAATGAAAATCATGAGGTTTTTTCAAGTCAAGACTCAATACCAGATATTTTGAGTAATAGTGAAGTGATTAGATTAGCAAAAGCAAAAGTAAAACGTAACTTTTTTGGGGTTATGAGAAATTAGGACTCACAAAACAAAATATATTAACGATAGCAAAAAAATGTCCTTACACATACATATTACATTTAACAGATGTATTCGGCCAAGTAGGATTATCAAACAAAGTAGAAGCCTTTTAAAGTCAGGTATTCATAATCAAGTTAAAGTACTTTGTGTAGGAGATCTTTCTTTGGAAAAAAAAGAAAAGATTGATGAAAATTTCACCATAGAAAGAAGTATCTTCTCTCCTTTTTTATACAAAAAAAACGCCCTTTTCGGATTGTTTAGATACATAGCATGGGTTTTTATTGTTTGTAGAAAAATACAGAAAACAAAGCCAGTATCAGTTTCATTACACAGTATTAATACCCTGATTTTTGCACCTCTTCTCAAAGCATTTTTTCGGACATATGTGATTTATGATGCTCATGAATTGGAAACAGAAAAAAATGGTTTAAGACCTTTTCGTAAGAAGATGTATAAAATACAGGAAAGAAGTCTAATCAAGTTTGTTGATAAGACTATTGTGGTTAATGAAAGCATAAAAGATTACTACATGGAATTGTATCCTAATTATGATAATATTTCTGTAGTTAAAAATGTTCCCTTTTTATCAAAAACTAAATCCCACTCAAAAGACCTTCTTCGAAAATCTTTAAATATTCCGCTAGACTGCAAAATTTTTCTATATCAAGGTGCTCTTACAAAAGGAAGAGGTATAGAAGAATTAATAAATGTTTTTAAAAAAAATAATTTTAAAAATTGTGCTTTAGTTTTTATGGGTTATGGAATTCTAGAAAATAAAATTATTTCTTCGAGTAATGACCATCCAAGCATATATTTTCATGAGGCAGTTAAGTTGGATGAATTATTAGATTATACTTCTTCTTCTGATGTTGGACTTTGTCTAATTGAGAACACTTGTCTTAGTTATTATTATTGTTTACCAAATAAAATATTCGAATACATGGCGACAGGAATTCCTGTCATAGCATCAGATTTTCCAGAAATAAAAAAGGTAGTAGATGAATATGGAAAAGGAGTTCTTTGTAATCCAGAAAAAGAAGAAGAAATAAAGAAAGCAATCGGGTTTTATTTAAAAAATGATGCTTCAAATATTGAAGCAAACGATATTCTACAAAAGTATAATTGGAATTATGAAGAAAAAGAATTCTTAAAAATATTTAAAAATATTCAATAGGTTGCTCTAAGGAATGCTAATCTATTTAATTCAAATTCCTCATTAAATAAGCATATCATAAAATTTATGATTTTAATTTTAGTAACCGCAAAATTTTTCATTCAGAAATTATATAAGATTTATGCGTTCTCCTGAATTTGTCGGTATAGGCTGTAGAAGGTGTGCATCTTCTTGGGTACATAATTATCTTTTCAACCACCCACAAGTTGGAAAGCATCGTGGTGGGCTTCATTTTTTTAGTAATTCTTTTGATAAGGGGTTTGATTGGTATTTAAATAGTTTATCAGATTATAAAGAAAATAAAATACTTCTAGAGTATTCTGTATCTTATTCCTATCCAGAACACTATAAAGTAGTGGCAAAAAGAATTGCTAAATATTTACCAGATACTAAATTATTCATGACCGTTCGGAATCCTATTGGTCGTGCGCACTCGGATTATTTGAGATCCATTCGACGGGGTGAATATCCTGTCGAACTCAAATTCGAAGATGCAATAATTAAATACCCTGAATTAATTCAAAGAGGGATGTATTCCAAAATATTAAAAGCTTATTTGGAATTTTATCCAAAAGAAAATATTAAGGTGTTTTTTTATTTTGATTTAAAGAAAAGCGAAAAAAAATACACAGAAAACTTATGCTCTTTTTTAAATATCGATGCTATTGAACCAGTAAAAGAAGAGAGTACAGTTCCTAAAAAAGGAAGAGCAATAAAGTCAAAAACATACAACAATATCGTCTTGGCATCTAAAAAAACATTTGATGCTACAGCTAATTTTTTTGGTATTCAAAAACATTGGGCCAACTTTAAAAAAAGTAATCAAAAGTCTTATCAAAAAGCCTTAGCTCTAAACTCTACAAAAGGAGAAACAATAAAAGAAGAAACAAAAAAACAATTGATAGATATTTATAAACAGGACATTCTAGCTTTTCAAGAGTTAACAAATACGAATTTAGAATCATGGCTGAAGTAGAAGAAAACAATGTTAAATGGGGCTCTCAAAAATGGTTTGACAATAAGCTTAAGGAGCAAAGTATAGAGAATCCGTCTTCTTATTTTTCTCATGGAGAAAATGGCTATCAAATATTTCGCCATAAACATTTAACACAAGTTGCCAAAGATAACTTACCTACTCGAAGTTTAAATAAAATCCTTGACGTTGGTTGTGGAACTGGTCATTTGGTTGTTAGTTTTAAAAACAAGTTAAATGTTCCGGTAGGATTAGGGTTTGATTTTGTTCCTGGTTTAATAGAAATGGCAAATAGAGATTATAAGAGTGTAGAATTTAGGGTAAGTGCTCTTCCTGATTTGCCATTAGAAGAAAAGACAATGGACTTAATTATTGCTTCAGAGGTTCTTTATTACTTATCGCAAGAGAATCAAAGGAAAGCACTTGAAAACATTAATAAGACACTCACAAATCAAGGAGTATTTTTTTTAACTTCAAAAGTTGGAGGTCAATATTATCAAGAAGAGAAATTTTTAAAAAGCACAGAAGGGTTATTTAAAATTTATCATAAAGAATTTATTTATAATAATTTTTATAACAAGTTAGTCTTTCCACTTAGAGCAATCCAACTTATTTATCAAGGTACTAGGGAAAAAACAACAAGACCAGGGAAATTAGGGAATCTTTTTAAAAAATACCCATTTATAAAAACTAATAAGATTATTGGTTTCTTTTTATGGTTAGGAAATTTTTTTTGTAGTCCAATTTTAAAATCTGAATCCTTTCCTGCATTTTGTCATTCGATTTCAAAAAAACTTAATTTTGGCAAATCAGGTAGTAATATTATTGTCATCTTTGAAAAGGTTTAAGTAACAGAGAAATATATGTCATTGAGAATTTGTCACCTTACTAGTGTTCATGGAAGAAATGATACTAGAATTTTTTTAAAAGAATGTAGTAGCTGCTCAAAAGAAGGCTTTGAAACTATCTTAATTGTTTCTGATGGATTAGGCAATGAAGTAAAGAATAATGTCAAAATTATTGATATAGGGATATACTTTGACCTTGCAAGAGATTCAAGTCGATTAAAAAGAATGCGTAAGACATTAGGTAAAATGTATGACGAAGCAATGAAGCAAGATGCTGACTTTTATCATTTTCATGACCCTGAGCTTATGTTTGTTGGCTATTGGTTGAAGAGGAAAGGAAAAAAAGTAATCTATGATGCTCATGAAGATTTACCGAAAGGAATTTACAGCAAACCTTACATTAAATCTTATTTGCAACCTATAGTTTCATTTGGAATAAGAGTGATTGAGAACTTTTTTGCCCGAAAATTTTATTGTATCATAACTGCTACACCTACTATATCTAAACGATTTAAAGGTATAAATAATAATGTTGTAAATGTAAATAATTTTCCAATTTTGGGAGAGTTGAGTAGAGATTTCGATTGGTCTAAAAAAGAAGATAAGGTTTGTTTCCTTGGAGTAATCACAGCCATAAGAGGAGTGCACGAAACAATCGAAGGCCTTCAGTACGCTCCTGATGTCAAATTTGAACTAGCAGGATTAATTTATCCTGAAACTTTGAAAGATAAATTCAGTAAGTTGCCAGGATGGAGCAGAGTGGACGAACGAGGAGTCATCAATCGAGAACAATCTGCAGAATTATTATCTACTAGCAAATTGGGTATGGTAACATTTTTACCAATGAGAAATCATTTAGATGCTTTGCCTAACAAATTATTTGAATACATGTCTGCTGGTTTACCTATTGTTGCATCAAATTTTCCATTATGGAAAACGTTGATAGAAGATAATAACTGTGGTGTATGTGTTAACCCAAATAACCCCCAAGAAATAGGTAAAACAATTGCAACTTTAATAAAGGATGATACTTTATTAAAGCAAATGGGAGCAAATGGAAAAAAGGCTGTCCATGAAAAATACAATTGGAAAAATGAAGAAGTAAAACTTTTTAAGGTATATAAATCCATTTTATGAAAATAGTAACAGTCGTAGGGGCTAGACCCCAATTTGTCAAAGCTGCAGTAATTAGTAGAGAAATAAAAGAACACGACTCTATCAAAGAAATAATTATTCATACTGGTCAACATTATGATATCAATATGAGTGATGTTTTTTTTGAGGAAATGCAAATCCCTAAACCAGATCATTTTTTAGGGATTAATGGAAAAGGACACGGTGCAATGACTGGTCAAATGATGGAAAAAATAGAAGCCGTTCTCTTGGAAGAAAAACCAGACTGGGTACTAGTTTATGGAGATACTAATTCAACCTTAGCAGGTGCTTTAGCTGCAAAAAAATTACATATTAAAATTGCACATGTTGAAGCAGGATTAAGGTCGTATAATATTAAAATGCCAGAAGAAGTAAATAGAATCCTTACTGACCGAATTAGTGATATTTTATTGTGCCCTACTGATAATGCTATGGATAATCTTAACGCAGAAGGGTTTCAAGATTTTGGATGCCAAATAAATAAAACTGGTGATGTCATGCAAGATGCTGCCATATTTTATTCTAATTTAGCAGAGAAACCTTCTTTTGAAGTTCCTGAAAGATTTTGTTTATCAACTGTTCATAGGGCTGAAAATACAGATAATTCTAAAAGGTTGATTTCAATTTTTGAAGCGTTGAACGAAATTTCGAATACTTGTCCTGTTGTTTTACCGATTCACCCTAGAACTAAAGCAAGATTAGAAAAACTTGATCAATCTTTTCCCAACATCATATACTCAGAACCAATTGGCTATTTGAACATGATTTGGCTATTAAAAAATTGTCAAAGTGTTTTAACGGATAGTGGTGGTTTGCAGAAAGAGGCTTTCTTTTTTCAGAAGCCTTGCATTACTTTGCGAGATGAAACAGAATGGGTTGAATTAGTAGATGCAGGATTTAATAGATTAGCAGGAGCTGAAAAAAGCAAAATATTAAATCTATTTAGTAGTATTAATTCTACTACCTTAAATTTTGATATTGACTTGTATGGAGCAGGTCATGCAGCTAAAAATATTTTAACGGCAATAAGCAACTTCAACCTGAATTAAGGAATTCTTTAAAAAAAAACAATTGACCAACCATTTTAAAAAAGTTCTTGTATTAGCCCCTCATACTGATGATGGTGAATTTGGCTGTGGAGGAACGATAAGCAAGCTAGTTAGTGAAGGAACGGAAGTTTACTATGCTGCATTTTCAGCATGTGAACAATCAGTTCTTCCTCAATTTCCTAAAGATATTCTTATCACCGAAGTTAAAGAAGCAACTAAGCTTCTAGGAATAAAAGAAGATAATCTTTTTTTGTTTAAATATAATGTAAGAACTTTTAACTTTCACCGGCAAGAAATTTTGGATGATATTATCAAACTAAGAACTAAAATTCAACCAGATTTGGTATTCATGCCATCTTTAAATGATATTCATCAGGATCATGCTACAATTGCTAATGAAGCAGTAAGAGCTTTTAAATTTACGACTATTCTCTGTTATGAATTACCT